>Ga0184635_10000188_pt1 | contig 13851 bp, 8 predicted proteins | sample PLM3_30_b2_FD_133147 | JGI IMG/M metagenome (GOLD analysis project Ga0184635, IMG submission 133147) | Groundwater sediment microbial communities from an aquifer in East River, Colorado, USA - PLM3_30_b2 | ecosystem: Environmental > Terrestrial > Soil > Riparian zone | place: USA: East River...
CGCATCGCCTGCGAAATGGTGAAGGAGAAACTCATCGACTGGGAAACGGCAGTCACGCGCGTCCCCGCCGAGCAACTCGAACAGGTGCTGGCCCCGATTTTCGACCGCGCTGCAGTGAAATCGGCGAAGGTCATCGCGAAGGGGTTGCCCGCTGGTCCGGGCGCGGCGAGCGGCAAGATTTATTTCAACGCCGAGCGGGCCGTCGAAGCCGCGGCGAAGGGCGACAAGGTCCTATTGGTCCGCGTCGAGACTTCGCCCGAGGATTTGCGCGGCATGATCGCGGCCGAAGGCATCCTCACCGCGCGCGGAGGCGTCAGCAGCCATGCGGCGCTCGTCGCCCGGCAGATGGGCAAGGTGTGCGTCTGCGGCGCGGCGGCCTTGCAGGTGGATTACCACGCCAAGACGTTGACCGTGGACGGCGACGTTTTCAATGAAGGCGATTTTCTCTCCATCGACGGCACCGCCGGTGAAGTCTACGCCGGCCAAATCAAAACCGCCGCCAGCGAAGTCATCCAGGGCCTGCTCGAAGGCAACGCTCAGGCGAAAAAGAGCGCTACGTTCCAGAACTTCGCGCAGTTGATGAAGTGGTGCAGCCAGGCCACGCGCCTGCAAGTCCGCACCAACGCCGACAACCCCGAACAAACCGCCAACGGAGTCGACTTCGGTGCGTCAGGCATCGGCCTCTGTCGCACCGAACACATGTTCTTCGAGGGCGACCGCATCGACGCCATGCGCGAAATGATCCTGGCCGAGAAGACTGCCGACCGCCAGAAGGCGCTCGACAAACTGCTGCCCTACCAGCGCGAGGATTTCTTTGGCATGTTCAAGGCGCTCAAGGGACTGCCCGCCACGATTCGATTTCTCGACCCGCCGCTGCACGAGTTCCTCCCGCACGATCACGGCGCGCAAAACCTCCTCGCCGAGAAACTCCGCGTCTCCGCCGACCACATTGCCAAGCGGGTGCACGAACTGCACGAGTTCAATCCCATGCTCGGCCATCGTGGCTGCCGTCTGGGAATCTCTTATCCCGAAATCAGCGCCATGCAGGCCCGCGCCGTCTTCGAGGCCGCGGCCGAATGTCAGAAGAAAGGCATCAAGGCCCGGCCCGAAATCATGATCCCGCTCGTCGGGTTCAAGAAGGAACTCGACCTTCAGGTCGCCGTCGTCCACGACGTCGCCAAACAGGTGCAGGCGGAGAAAAAGGTCAAGCTCAGCTACCTGGTCGGAACGATGATCGAAGTGCCGCGCGGCGCGCTCACGGCCAATGAGATCGCCGAAACCGCCGAGTTCTTCAGCTTCGGCACCAACGATCTCACGCAGACCGCCCTCGGCATGAGCCGCGACGATTCGGGCAGTTTCCTGCCGCATTACGCCGAGTTGGAAATCGTGAAGAAGAACCCCTTCGCCACCATCGACCAGAACGGCGTCGGCCAACTCATGGAAATCGCCATCGCCAAAGGCCGTCAGACCCGACCCGACATCAAGCTCGGCATCTGCGGCGAACACGGCGGCGACCCCGACAGCGTGAAGTTCTGCCACCGCCTCGGGCTCACCTACGTGAGTTGCTCCCCCTTCCGCGTGCCCGTCGCCCGCCTGGCCGCGGCGCAGGCGGCGATTGAGGAGAAGCGCAAGGCCAAGGCTTCCCGGAAAAAATAACCGAGGACGCACTTCCCAGGCCGCTCCGGACGCCCGGAGCGGCCTTTTCATTTCCTGTAGCCGCCGACGTGAGGAGGCGGAGAACGTGGAATGACGGCCCCTCCGCCTCCTCACGTCGGCGGCTACGATCGTCGGTGAATCAATGCAACGTTACACCCGCACCGGCACGATGAGGAACGGCAGGCTGCGCCGGAAGAATTCCCGTTGCAGCGCGAAGACGGCGAAGTTGTGCAGCAGCCGGGTGGCCTGCGTCTCATGTTGGAAAACGAGTTGCCCGCCGAAGAACACCGCGTTCGGAAAGCGCTTCGCCGTCTCCGCGGCCAGCGCGCTTGCCGTCTGCACAACGTCGGTTCCCACGTCCGTCACCGCCTCGGCGTGGAATCCTTGACGACGCATGAAATCCGCGTAGCGACCGGCCTCGTCGGCGACATGGCTGCGAAGATTCTCGATTTCACCAATGCCCTTGAAGTTGCCGGCGTCCACCACGCCAACGTGCAGGAAGACGAAATTGCGAAACACTTTCGGAAAAAGCTGCGTGATGTTCAGTAGCGTGTGCAATCCGAGGCCATTGAAGCCGTTGACGAGCACCACCGCAGTACGCTCCGCGGGATTGCAATCCACAGGCGCTGCTTGTCCACCCGCCGCTCCCGCCAATTCCGAGTTCACCGTGGACATGAGTTCGTCGAGTCGCGCGAGATCGCGGCGCGTCTGTTCGTAGTGCCGCCGCGTCAGGAAGGCCGAAGCAATGACCGCGCCTGTCGCCACCAGGGTCACCCAGCCGCCTTCCCAGAATTTCACCGCGCTCAATGAGACCAGGATGAAGGCGCAAAGACCGAAGCCGATGCCGTTGATGGCGAATTTACGTTTCCAGAGCTGCGCCGTGTCGCGCACTTTCCACCAGTGCCGCGCCATGCCGAGCTGCGAGAGCGAGAAGGTGATGAAGACGTTGATGCTGTAAAGCACCACCAGCAGCGTCACCGAGCCGTGCGCCGCCAGCAGCACCAGCGCCGCCGCGCCGCCCATGAGCAGAATGCCGTTCTGCGCGACGAACCGATCGCTCAATGTCGCAAAGCGCGCGGGGAACCACCGATCCAGCGCCATGTTCGCCAACACTCGCGGGCCATCGAGAAAACCGGCTTGCGCCGCGATGAAGAGCAACGCCGTGGCCGACAGCATGGCGACCGGCACGAACACCTTGGCCGTGCCCCCCGGCCAGTTCGCCGTGAGCCGCTCGAACAACACCGCGTTCAGCGTCTTCCCATCCTGCGGCGTCACGCGGTAAAGCAAATAGGCGAGCAGCAATCCGCCCACGGTTATCGCCAGTGAGAGGCCGATGTAGAGCATGGTGCGCTTGCCGGTGGCGACTCGCGGCTCGCGCAGGATGGGCAGGCCGTTGCTCACCGCTTCAATGCCCGTGTACGTGCCCGCGCCCATGCTGTAGGCCCGGACGAGCAAGAGCAGCACGCCGAGCCAGCCGAGTTCCGAATGCGCCGTTTGCAGTCCGCTTGAGGTATCGGCCCACACTTGAGGCAGCACACCCAAATGGGTCGCGATGCCGAACAGGATCGCGAAGCCGTGGGTCGCGATGAACACGAAGAATACCGGCACCCACATCAGCACGGATTCCTTCACGCCACGCAGGTTCAACAGCGTCAGCAGCGCAGTGCCCGCGAGCGCGAAGGGCAGCTTCCAGTGGAGCCACGCCGCCGGCAGCACCGAGAAGAGGGCATCCGCGCCGCTGGCGATCGAGATGGCGATGGTCAGCACGTAGTCCACGAGCAGGGCGCAGCCGGAGACGACGCCGATGTGCGGACCCAGCAGCTTGCTCGCGACGAGGTAACCGCCGCCGCCACCAGGGAACAGTTCGATGATCTGCGCGTAGCTGATGCAAATGACGCCGATGGTCACGACGCACGCCAGCGCAATGAACGGCGCCAGCGCGGCGTGCGTCCCCAGCGTCTTGAAAGTTTCCTCGGGCCCATAACACGAGGAGGACAAGCCGTCCGCGCCCAGGCCAACCCATGCGAGCACGGCGACGAGCGAGACTTTGTAGAAAAGGTGCTGGTCCGCAAGACTGCGGCCCTTGCCGATAAAGAGGTTTTTCAACCAGGCGCTCCCCTTGGATTCGTCGGAGTTCTTCATAAACACCAAAACAAAACCGCGCGCCGCCCGGCGCTGCGGGGACGCGACAATTCGATTGTGTTGGGGAGGTCGTGGTCGCCGCGGAAATCGCGGACCAGAGGGCCGCCCTTCCAAGTGCCGACGAGGTTAGCTGACGGGCTGGGTCTTGAAAGTGACCCGGACCACCGGTTGCCCGGCGTCCTGCGCCCCGTCCCGGATTGCTCCGGGAGATTGGTTCCCCCGCGCCGCCGCCAAGGAAGTGGCGACAGCTTAGGCTGCGCAGAGCTACGTAACCACTGAGGGTCAGCCCTGTCAATTCCCCGATGCGCGACCAGACCCGCGCCGGCCAACGGACGCGCGGCAGCTCGTCCCTATTGCGGTTCAAAGGTTTGGGCTTGCTTATGAAGGCGGGCAGGATTGTCATCCTGTTGGGTATTGCCACGGCGAGCGGAACGCTGGACCGGGATGGCCAGCAGGCCCCTCCGAGAGCGCCCGCGGAGATTCCGTGTAACGTTTCGCGTGTTTTCCTTCAGTAGCAGATTGAACCGGGCTCAGCCCCGCGCGCCGCGCAGGCTGACCCAAACCGATTACAAGCCATGAACCGCAAATTCGTCCTGATTCTCTCCGCCGCCGCCGCCATTTCGCTGGGCGCCGCGTGCGTCGTCCTGGTGTCGATGCTCAACACTCAGCGCCAGCGCGAACGTGCCGCCGCCGAAGCGACTGCCGCGGAAACCGCCGCCCGCGTTGCTGACGCCGAGCGCCTTCGAGAAGCGGAGCGCGAACGCAACCGCGCCGAAAAGCAGAACAAGGAATTGGCCGACCTCGCGCAGCGGCTCCGCGAAAACGAATCCAAACAGGCCAGCAATGTCTCCGCGCTCGTGCAGCAGCTCAAGCCCTCGTCCACGAACGCCGGCGGGTCGCTTGCGGGCGCCGGGGGCGGCCAGGGCATGGGCGAGATGTTCGAGAAGATGATGAAAGACCCGGCGATGAAGGAGATGATTCGCTCCCAACAGAAGAACATGATGAAGACGATGTACGGCTCGCTCTTCAAGGAACTCAATCTCTCTGCCGAACAACAGAAACAGTTTTCGGACCTTCTGCTCGATTCGCAAATGTCCGGCGTCGAAAGCGCGGGGGACCTGTTCAAGGGCGAGGGCGAGGCCAGGACCAACGCCGTCAACGCCATCGCCGAAAAGCAAAAGGCAACCCAGGCGCAAATCAAGGCGCTCCTCGGCGATGAGAACTACGCGAAGTACGAGGACTACCAGAAGACTCTTCAGGACCGGATGGTTCTGAGCCAGTTCCAGCAGCAGGCGGCGGGCACCGAAACCGCGCTGCGCGACGAGCAGATGCAGGGCCTCATCTCCCTGATCAAGGAGGAACGGGCCAGGACTCCGCCTGTCATCGACCAAGATCCGAGCAAGACGGCCGAGAACCTTCAGAAAGTTTTCAACTCCGAGCTTTTCGAGAAGCAAATGCAATGGCAGGAAGAGCTGAACAAGCGCGTGCTCGCGCGCGCCGGCGGGCTACTGACACCCGAGCAACTCAAGGAGTACGCCGAGTTCCAGGAGAGCCAGTACAATATGATGAAAATGGGCATGAAAATGGCCCGCGAGATGTTCAAAGGGAAGGATGGGCCAAAATAGGTGAGTCTCCTCGTGTCGCCGAGGAGGCGAGTAGCGGTGCGATGAAAGTGCCTTTGATTCGTCAAACCGTCCTCCGCATGTTCAGGCTTGGAACATTGATGTTTGTTCTGATCATGACAAGTGGTTGTGAATTCATTTGGACCGTTCCGCCGGCGCGCGGTCGTGTAGTGGATTCTCGTTCTCAGCAGCCGGTCGCAGGCGCACAAATCACTCGTATGTCTTACTCGACGAATCGAACGACATCAGCTCCGGATGGTCGCTTTAGGTTCCGAGGCAGGCGGTCTGTGCAGTTTTTTCCGTTTGGCGACGCGCTGGCATGGGCTTCTTATCGCATTGAGGCGACGGGCTATCTAATCATCGAAACCAACCGGTACGGTTACGGTTCGGTCAGTGGACTAAGACATGATTTCGGAAAGATACAGTTGTCGCCAAAGTGAGCGGACTGACCACTGCGATGATGCGCTCAAAGGGGGAGGGTCCGGTGTGAGGAGTCAGACAGTGCAGTGACCATAACCTGCACTACCGCGAGCGCCCCAGGCTCTCCACTCGCGTTCGCTCCAAGCTTGCCCCGCGCGCGGCTTCGCCTACACTCCGGGCATGACCTCACGATGCATTGCGGGGCTCTTCCTGTCTTCCGTGCTGTTCGCCACTGCGGCGGACCCGTTGGTTGGCTATCAGCGGACGGAGGACGTGCTTTACGGCCGGCGGCCGGGCATCGCGCTGACGTTCGATGTGTTCGAACCGGAAAATAAGAACGGCGCGGCGGTGTTCTTCATGGTCAGTGGCGGCTTTTTCTCCAGCCACGAAGCGATCAACGCGAAGATGTATTATCCACTCCTGGAGCGGGGCTACACCGTATTCGCCGTCGTGCACGGGTCGCAGCCGAAATATCAGATCCCGGAGATCACACAGGACATCCATCGTGCGGTGCGTTACGTGCGCTATCACGCGCGGCGTTGGGGCGTGGACCCGGAAAAATTCGGCATCACCGGCGGTAGCGCGGGCGGGCACCTGTCTCTCACGATGGGCACGCAAGGCGCTCCGGGCAAACCGGACGCGAAAGATCCGGTCGACCGCGAGAGCAGCGCGGTGCAGGCGGTGGCGTGCTACTTTCCGCCGACGGATTTCCTCAATTACGGCAAGCCCGGCGAGGACGCAGTGGGCGTGGGCATCTTGAAGGAGTTCAAGCCGGCGTTCGGCGCGCGGTCGGATACCGAGGAAGGGCGCCAGAAACTCGGCCAGGAGATTTCGCCGATCAACTTCATCACTGCGAAGCTGCCGCCCACGCTGATCATCCACGGGGACGCGGACACGCTTGTGCCCATCCAACAGGCTACGTCGTTCGTGAAGCGCGCCGAGGAAGCCGGCGCCGTCGCCAAACTGATCACCAAGCCGGGAGCCGGCCACGGTTGGAAGGACATGGCGCCGGACCAAAAGTCCTGCGCCGACTGGTTCGACGAGCATTTGCGTGGCTTGAAGGCCAAAGAGTAACCTTGCGGTTACGGCGTTCGTCTTGTAGCTCACGCGCCTCTGCCTGGCACACGGCAGAAGATGCCCGCTATGCTCCCTTTGATCCTACTGGAAGGGCAATCATACCTGTTCCGCTCGCAGTTGCCGAATCATGGCCGCCGTGTCTGGCGCGCGGCGTTTCTGTGCAGCCTCGTGCTGCTTGCATGGAGTTTCAACGCTCCTGCCGCTCAAAACATCCTCCTTGTCATCGCCGATGATTACGGCGCGGGCAGCAGCCGTCTTTACAACTCGACCAATTCCGGCGCGGTCCTCCCGCCCACGCCCAACATCGAGTCGCTCGCCGCCAGTGGGGTCGTCTTCCGCCGCACTTACGCCAACCCGGTTTGCTCGCCGACACGCGCTTGCCTCCTCACCGGCCAATACGGTTTCCGGACCGGCATTGGGACCGTCGTGAATTTCAGCACGCAACTGACGACAAATGCTTTCACGCTGCCCGAAGCGTTCGCCAGAGGGGCGCCGGGCTATGCACTGGCGCAATTCGGCAAATGGCATCTGGCCACTGCGCCGGATTCGCCAAATGTCGTCGGCGGCTGGCCGCTGTTCGCCGGTGTCTTGGGCGGCGCGGTCGTCGATTACTTCAACTGGACAAAAACGTCGAACGGCACCCAAACCGCGAATTACACCCACTACGTCACCACGGACATCGTGGACGACGCGACGAAGTGGATTCAGGCGCGCGGCACGAATCCATGGCTGGCGTGGGTCGCTTTCAACGCCCCGCACGAGCCGCTTCATCTGCCGCCCACGAATCTTTGTCCGCATTACTCGGCGCTCCCGGGCACGCCGTCCGACATCGACGCCCGCCCGACGCTTTACTACGACGCGATGGTTGAGGCGATGGACACGGAAATTGGTCGGTTGCTCGCTTCGGTGGATCGTTCCAACACGCACATCATCTTCATTGGCGACAACGGCACGCCTCCGCTGACGCTCCAGCCGCCCTATCCCGCCGGCCGGGGCAAGGGCACGCTCTACGAAGGCGGCCTCCGCGTCCCGCTCGTCATCGCGGGACCGGCCGTCGTGAACCCCAATCGCACGAATGACACGCTCGTGACCGCAGTGGATCTATTCGCCACGATTCTCGAACTCGTGGGAACGAGCGTCACGGCCGCGGTGCCAACCAACGTGGTGATTGACGGCTGCAGCCTCGTGCCCGCGCTGTCGGCTGACGTCGTACTCTCACGCCGTGCGTACTCTGAGGCCTTCTCGCGGTTCGCCAGCCCCGGCATTGCAGACGGCCGCGCGCTGCGCGACGACCGCTACAAGCTGATTCACTACACGCAGGAGGAGGCCTTTGAGTTCTACGATTTGCAAATCGATCCTTACGAAGCCACGAACCTCGTCAACATGCTGACCGGGGAACAACGGCAGTATTACAATCGCCTCCAGTTCTGGCTCTACGGCTATACCACCAACACCGGCCCGCGCATCGCTTCCGCGTCGTGGACGAATGGACAATTCACCTGCACCCTTGTCCAGCCGGGGATCATCCAGGACCAAGACTATGCGCTGTGGCGATGCGAGGACCTGACCTCTGCCTTCTGGTCGGAAGTGAACAACGCGGTCAAGACGGTGAATGGCCCGATTCTCAGACTCAGAGATGTTACTGCGCCATCCAACGGTGCCTTTTACAGCGTGGTGAGGAGATGAAGCAAACCTGTCCCGGCTTGGCGGACAGCATCGGCGCCGACACGGAACGGCCGCTTCTTCTCGATCAGTTCAAGGCATCCCTGACCTGCACCAACACCGCAGTGTCGCTGCTCTTGGTCCCGTGCAGAGCGTGGACGGAGGAGGCCAGCAAATACGGTCGCCATTCCGCGCTCACTGAATAGGCGTCCTCGAACGCAGCGGCCGGGTACTTGATGTCGTGTGGGTCGAGGGAAGCTTTCACGCACAGGAAGCTGAGCGCGGTTCGCATAAATGCGGCGTGGTTGCTTGTATCCTCAAGGAGATTGAATGCCAGGCGACACGCCTGGTCGCTTGCGGCCCGCTCGTCCAGGTGCTGCTGGTCGTAGCCCCTTGCTTTGAAAGGCAACAATTCGAACACATCGCGAATCGTGCTGGTGGGCTTGCCGGCAGAGCGCTTCAGATCAAGCAGACTCATGTCGCGCAAATTTCCTTCCTTGGCGACATGCCGGACAAAGAAATCGGATGTCACTCCGGCAGCCTGGAGCAGGTTGATCAGCTTCGTTTGATTGTCATCGACCAGGTTGAATCCATATCGCAACGCGTTCGTTGTCGTGATGGCGTGAATCTGGACGGCGCCAATTTTTCCACTGCCGGTTTTGTAGCGGAAAATGGTGTCGGCGGCGGCCAGGCTGATGGCGTCCCAGACGGAGCCCGCCTTCACCCTTTTGGAAAGCAATTGCGAACAGATGAGATCGCAGGATTCGTCCGTCTTGCCGGTGCGCAGAAGTTTGTAAAGCTCCAGGGTCGCGGGTGCGTCGTTTTCTGCACCAGCCCAATCCACGGGGAGTCGAGTGAACGTCTGTTTCACACGTTCCAGGTTGGGCGCGTACGTATTGTCTCCCTTGAAGCGTCCGAGGACGCGAGTCGCATATCGCAACGCCACCTCCGAGTGCTGCCAACCCATGACCTCCAAGGCTCGCAGGCTATTGGCATGCGCAATCGCCGTGTGGCCCAGAGTCCCGCCAACATTCCTTGCAGCAAATCCCCAGAGCCGATGCATGACGTGTCGAACCCCGCGGTCGCGCGCCAGGGCCAGTGCGGCTCGTTCCGCTTCGACCGGGTCAGACTTGAGCATCGCCTCATGGAACAAACTTGCGGCCTGATCCGCCTTCGGCAACGGACCGGTGAACGGTTTGAGAACGGACTTTGCGGCTGCTCCCGCCTCGTATTCCTGCTTGATTCGATTGAGCACCCAGAAGAGCGGAAGCAGCCGTTCATCGACGCGGGCATCGCTGATGATCCGATGTGCTCCATAAACCTGGGCAACCTGGTGGGGATCCCCAGTCTCCAACGCGGCAAGGAAGAGAACGGTGAGGAACTGCTGATAGGACAATCCGGCTTTGACTTCCCGGGCGAAAGCCGGAACGCATTGTTCGCGTGATGTCGTTCGGAGCAACTCCAGCAGCCGGTCCGTCTCTGGACTGAAAGCCACAGCCTCCGGCTCAATCCGGGTATCTCCCGCCGCGGCCCGACTGAACGGGGCAAGAAAACTCAAATCGGCGACAGACGCAGTTGCCAGTCCGGCCGAAGTGCTGAGGAACTTGCGGCGGTTGATACTATGCATGGCGAGGAGGCTCGCGATCGACTGGCAGCGGGTCAATCAAGGAAGTGTAAGGCGCTCGTAAATGGATTTCGTTCCACACTACTTCAGCAAGTGTGAGTGCAATCTGACGAGGAGATCCATTGTCCCCAGGTGCGACCCGATGGCACCGTGGAACCAGCGCGGCCGGTGTCCAAGGGACAGCACCAGACGCGATGAGCAGCTTGCGCGCGAAGCAGGGAGGGTGCGCCAGTTCTCGCGGCGACTTGCTGGGGCCAAGTCGAATTGACGCAGGAGAAACGGTTGCGAGGCGGACAACGCGCCGTCACTTCAGTTTCGCCAACTCGTCGTCAATGGACTTGAGGAGCGTCTTGAATTCCTCCTCCTGGTAGCCGACGACCATCCGGACGATGCGGCCTTCCGCGTCGATGAGCAGCGTGCGCGGGATGTAGGCTTCCGCGTAGAAGCCGTACACTTCGCGCTTGGGGTCGCCGGCCATCGGGAACGTGAGCTTATGTTTCTCGCGGAACGGCTTGAGTTCATCCGACGTGTGCTCACGGCCGATGGAGATGAAGGCGAATTTCTTGTCCTTTTGCTTCTGCCAGATTTGGGATTCGAGGTGCGGCATTTCGGCGATGCACGGTCCGCACCAGGTGGCGAAGAAATTGACGACCACCACCTTGCCGCGCTGTTCCTTGAGGGAAAACTTTTTCCCGTCGAGCTGCGTGACCTCGAACTCCGGCGCGGCCTGGCCGACTTTGACGCGCGTCGCCTTGGCGACTTCCGGGGACTCGGCGGCGCGCGCGGTCAGACCGGCGGACAAGAGCGACGCCACAAGGAGCAGCAGGTGATTTTTCATTGGTGGCCTTGGTGAGTTGTTGTTGCGTCAGGTGTACCGTGCCGGGGGTGGCATGCAAGCCAGATCTGTTTGGCGTAGCGCAACCGTCCCGGTTGCGAGTTTCCGAGGCGTCTCGCCGCGGTGGCACCCCTTCTCCTGGCACCGGGACGGTGCCTGAACTCGCAGCCGAGTCGGCTGCGCTACGGGCGCTAAACAACCACCCCAGGGGAGAAGGGGAGCATGGTGCCCGCCGTTCAGTGTTTTAACAAATTCTTCCGCACGTATTGCGGCCGGAAGGTGAAGACGTTGGGGTCGCGGTGGTCGACGCTCACCTTGAGCCAATGCACGTCGGGATTTCCGAACGTCTCGACGCGGGTGAAATTCTCGATGCGCCGTTTGCTGCGCGAGCCGAGCAGCGGCTGGTCGATGCGGAAGTAATGGCTGTCCCCGTGGACCAGCACGACGGGCTTGCCGAACGCGAGGGTCTCGCGCTCGAGCACCTGCAGCATCTCGTTGAAGCCCCGCCGGACACGGTTCGTGGACGGCAGTTCGAAGTGCAGGTTGGCCTGCATGATGAGCATCACGGCGTGCAAACGTTCCCGGCTGGCGAGGGCGAAGGTCTCCTGAATCCAGGCGATGTTCGCCGCGTTGCGCGGGCCAAATTCCGGTGTGCCGAAATGATTGTCGTCGCCCGGCACGTTCAACCCCGCGAACACGACGCGGCCATCGACCCAACGGACGTTTTCGCGGAACTTCGCGAACGCAGGAGTCTGGCTTTGTCGGAGGAGGGGCATTGGCCGTTGGCCCAACGAGACGTCGCCTTGCGAGAAGAGGGCCCGGAGCTTCTCCAGCCGTTCCTCGGGCACGAACGCGTTCGTTTTGACCCTCCCGCAGTCGCTCCACTCGTTGTCGCCGAATATGAAGACGAACGGAGGCCGGATGGTCGCGAACTGCCGCGCGCGCGCCTCGAAACATTCATCCGTGCAGGGACTCGAGCCGCTTTTGAAGTCGCCATTGTGCACCACAAAGGCGAGTTGGGCCTGATTCAGCTCGTCGATCATGTTGGGGAACAGGTTCGTTTCCTGGAGCGCGTCGTACGGCACGTCGCCGATGAGCGCAAAGTCGAACTGCCGGTCGGGATACTCGGGCTCGGCTGCGACCGCGGCTGAGGCGGACCCCAGCCCAATCGCGGCGGCAAGCCCAGCACAAAGCACTGATCGCAGCGATGGAAGTATGGCTTCGAAAAAGCAGTTCATAACGTGTGATTGGCCGGGACTCTGGGCGAGGGGCTCCCGGATTGTCGAACTGAAAAGTGAACACGGGCGCGCGCGACGTTGAGCTGCAGTCACAACTCACGCGGGCAAGGCTGTCCGCGCTCCATTTTTGAATCCCCCCCCTGGTCATAGGAGCCCGTTCATGACTCCCCATGCGGCTGTAGCGGCGGTCTGTGACCGCCTTGGTCCATCCAGAATCTGCGCCTGATTCGGCGCTCATAGAGCGCCGCTACAGTTTTTAGACGGGCTGTTAGCCCAACTCGCCGCTGCTCCACCGTTCACCTGCTTGCAGAACCTTGAATGGCTGTCCTAACCCCGTCGCAGACTCGACGAATGCGTCGGGCGACACCGTGTTGAATTCGAACATTTCATAATGGCACGGAATGACGAGCCGGGCGCCAATGTCCTTGGCCAGTGAAGCGGCTTCGGGCCCACTGAGATTGCCCGCCACGCGCCGTTCCGGCCTGTCGCCATTGATTGGCAACAGCGCCACGTCGATGGGCCAGCGTTGCAGCCAATCTTCCATCCCCTCGAAACGTTTCGTGTCGCCGGAATGGTAGAGGGTCCACGGTCCGGCCTGGACGACATAGCCCAGGAACTTGTGCCGGCCGGAGGAGTCTCTTTCAAGCGTGTTGTGCGCGGCGGGCACGGCGTGAAGCCGAAAGTGGGCGAACTCACGGTGTCGGCCGGCTTCCAGGCCGACCGGAAACTCCGCGGGACATTCCAGCCGGTCCACTACAAACTCCCGGTTGGCCTCCGGTATGACGAGCTGCGCGCGCGGATTGGCGCGCAACAACGGCACGAGCGTCTCCTTGTCCATATGGTCGGTGTGATTGTGGCTGGAGGTGATGACGTCCACGAACTTCATCCGCTCCGGCGCAATCACCCGTTCAGTCATCCGAACGTGCGGCTTGTCGGTGGCGGCATACTTCGAGGTCAACGAGTCCGAGAGATAGGGGTCGAACAACAGATGCCGGCCCTGCCATTGGACGAGGAAGCCGCTTTGCCCAAGCCACCAGAGGTGGAGTTGCTCCGGCGCCTCGACTCGCGCCCGCTTGACGTCGTCGAGGAACGCCTCGTCCTGAAGGACCGGCTTGATCATGACGGGCTATTCCTAGGCGAAGCTCGGCTGGCAGGCCACCTCCAAATGGGAAGGGGGTGCAGGGGGCTTGTTTGAAATTATTGCCGGTCGCGATTGGCAGCCCGTTCAAAGACTCTAATCGCGCCGTGCACGAGCCGCACACGGATCAAACTCCTTTGGATTGACTGGCGGGCACTGGACTGCCTCGACCGGAAACCTGGTCGATCAGCCCCTGCCTTTGACATCGTCCGAACTGATGATCGCAGTGTCCCCCAACGACACGCCCGGCATGCCCAGCGCATCACGAAACGAGGTCTCGCTGCTGGCGCGCGCCTTGATTCTATATTCGCCAAACGGGTTCGATTCCAGCCAGCCGTCCATTTCGAGACGCCGGAGGATCGGACGCGCCCAGTTCTTGTCCGCATTGAACCACTTGCGGTTGCCGACATTCTTGGAGACCTCGGAGGCAGAAATGA
>Ga0184635_10000192_pt1 | contig 13723 bp, 12 predicted proteins | sample PLM3_30_b2_FD_133147 | JGI IMG/M metagenome (GOLD analysis project Ga0184635, IMG submission 133147) | Groundwater sediment microbial communities from an aquifer in East River, Colorado, USA - PLM3_30_b2 | ecosystem: Environmental > Terrestrial > Soil > Riparian zone | place: USA: East River...
GCCAACCCAAGGCCGAGGCCGCCGCCCGCGCCGCCCGCGCCATTTATCCTGAGCTTCACGTTCATCCGATCGCCGGCAACCTGCTGGCCGACGTCGGCCTGGGCTACTTTCGCTGGGCGCAAATTGTCCTCGGCGCGCTCGACAACCGGGAAGCTAGAGTGTTCGTCAACTCCGCTTGCGCGCGCGTCGGCCGGCCCTGGATCGATGGCGGCATCGACGTCCTCAACGGGGTCGTGCGCGGCTTCCGTCCGCCGGCCACAGCCTGTTACGAATGCACGATGAGTCAGGTGGACTGGCAAATCCTCAACGAGCGCCGCTCCTGTTCCATGTTGGCCCGTCGCGCCATCGCGCAACGCGGCACGCCCACCACCCCCACCACCGCCTCCATCATCGGCGCCATCCAAACCCAGGAGGCCGTGAAATTTCTGCATGGTCTGGACGCCTTGTTCGGGAGCGGATTCGTCTTCGAGGGCCGTGGGCATCAGTCTTATTCCACCACCTACCCAATCCACCCCGATTGCCCGTGGCACGAGCCAGCCTCGGAAATCATCGAGCTGCCGAATGCCGGCGCCGGCACCCCCTTGCGAGTGCTCGCGGAGGAGGCGTCGCGACGCCTCGGCGGCTGTGACGCGTTGGATCTGGCGCGCGAGATCGTCGAGCAGCTCGAGTGTCCCAAATGCCGCCGCGTGGAAGTAGTGTTGAAACCGGCTGAGAAGGTTTCCGAAGACCAGGCGCTTTGCGCCGCGTGCGGCGCTGAAGCTGCTCCAAAGTTTCTCAATTCGATCCCCGCCGGCAGTCCGTTGCTCGACAAAACAGTAGGTGAGATGGGCCTGCCCAAGTGGGACATCCTTTGGGCGCGGCGAGGCGGGCAGTCCCTCGGCCTGGAATTGGCCGGCGACAATCCGTTTGCCCAAAGCAGGGCGCATCCGGGCAGTGCCCCCGGAGCGCCGGACTCCGATCCGGCAGGGCTTGAAATCTTGCCGAAACACGCCGGATCGGAGTCCGGCGCTCCAAGTCCTGAACCCACACGCAACCATGCCTGAAGAGAAAAAATCGAACGAGGCTGGGAAAAGTCCCGCGAACGCCGGCGACAAGAAGGACGGTGCAAAGGTCGCCGCGGGGGAATGGACCGATCGCAAGAAACCCAGCTGGCGAAAATTCCCTGGCCCGCCCGGCGCCGTGGCGCCGTTGCGCGTGGCCTTCGAGCGGGGTGCTTATGCCGACGTGGTCGCCCATGCCAAGGATTCATTGAAGGCCGAGATTTGCGGCGTGCTCGCCGGCGACGTGTGCGAGGACGATAACGGCTACTACGTGGACGTGAAGGCTTCCATCCGGGGCTCCGCGGCGAAGGAGGGAACCACGCACGTGACCTTCACGCAGGAAACCTGGAACACGATTCACAAGACCATCGAGCGGGACCACCCGAAGCTCCAGATCGTCGGCTGGTATCATTCGCATCCCGGCTTCGGCGTTGAGTTCAGCGCGATGGACACGTTCATCCAGCGGAACTTTTTCCCGGCACCGACCCAGATTGCCTTCGTCACCGACCCGCTGGGGGGCGACGTGGCGATCTGCTTCAACACACCTGAGGGCATCCGGCACCTGGACCGGTTCTGGGTGGACGGGCGCGAGCACCAGGCCAAGGCGCCTTCCGGCGAAGTCGCGGGCTCTGCTCAGGGAGCGGGAGCCGGTGCGGCGCCGGCGAAGCTGCAGGAAGACCTGCGACAACTGGAGTCGAGGCTGAACCAGGTTCTCCAGGCACTGGAGGAACAGCGCCAGCGTTTCAGCGGCACGCTCATGGCGCTGTTCGTGTTCGTCGCCCTCGCGGTAGTCTTATTTCTCGGCTGGAACGTCTGGCAGAGCTACAGGGCCCGTTACGAACCGCCCAGGCTAAACACTTACATCCAGACGCCGATCCTGATTGGCGACAAGACGGTGCTCGTCGGCCTGCAGGTCGTGGACTGGCAGGTGCCGCCCGAACTGGACCCCGTTAAGCTCCTTGAGAAGGCGCTGCGCGAAGCCATTGAGAAGGGCACCTTGACCAATTTTGTATTCACCAACGCCGGCTCCGCCGGACCGACGAACAGCGTCAAACCCAAGCCCTGACCCATGCCCGAGCCAAACAAAGACATCATCCGAATTTCGCGCGAGGAGGCGACCGGCAGCCACGTCGACGATTTGATCAAGCGCCAGATGAGCCTGCGAGGCGAGTCGGGCGTGACGCGGGACCGCGGGCGCGTTTGGTATTACCAGAGCTGGTTCATCTTCCTCATCGTCGGCGGACTTGCGGCGTTCGGTGCCTGGGGCCTCCTCGAGCCTTACTTCGACGACACTCATTACTTTCAAGGGGAGATTGAGAAGTACGACCGGGGCGATTCGCTTCTGGCGGCGGTGCTTGGCGACAGCAAGGACGCCAGGCAGGCCACGCGCGAGTTGGGAGAATCCGCCGGGTCGATCACCATCAAGGGCCAGAAGATTTATCTCATCAAGGAAACCCGCGCGCTAGTGGACGGCCGGGCGAAAGGCTACATCGAATCGGACGACCTCCAGGTGGGCCAGACGATAGGTGTCCATTTGGAGAAGTCTGGCCTGCGGAGACGGGAGGAGGTGGCCATCGCGAGGTTTGTTGTCCGCTCGCCGCCGCCGCAAAAACCGTCGGAAGCCGCGAAGGATCTCGATCAGCTCGAACGTCGCTCGAGGCTGGCTGGCATGTTGCTCTTTCCAGCGATTGCCGGACTTGTCGGCCTGGCCATCGGCGCGGTGGATGGCTTGGTTTGCCGGCTTCCCCGGCGGGCTTTGTTGTCCGGGTTCATCGGATTGCTCATCGGGTTCCTCGGCGGCTTTCTATCTCAATTCATCGCTGGCGTCATTTACATGCCGCTCACGGCGTTGGCAATGAAGCAAAGTGCCGCCGGGGGAGGACTCAACGCGCTGGGTATCTTCATCCAGATGATGGGCCGCGGACTGGCGTGGATGGCCGCCGGGCTGGCGATGGGGCTGGGCCAGGGCATCGCGCTGCGGTCCAAGCGGCTCCTGCTGTACGGTCTGCTCGGCGGCGTCATTGGCGGGTTGCTGGGCGGGCTGGTATTCGACCCGATTCATTTCTTGCTGGTGGGAGATGACGCCCCCAGCGGACACCTGAGCCGGGCGGTGGGCTTCACCATCATCGGGATGTGCGTCGGTGCTATGATAGGCATCGTCGAACGGCTTGCGCGCGACGCCTGGCTGCGCATGACGCAAGGGCCGCTCACCGGCAAGGAATTCCTCATCTTCAAGGACGTCCTGCGCGTCGGTTCGTCGCCCCGCTCGGACATCTACCTGTTCAACGATCCCGGCGTGGCCGAGCATCATGCGACCCTGCGCGCCGTGGGCGACGATTGCGAAATCGAAACGGTGAACAAGGGCCAGCCCGTGCTCATCAACGGCCGGCCCGCGCCCAGCGCCCGGCTGCGTCACGGCGACCAAATCACCATCGGCAAGACGATGTTCACCTTCCAAAAGAAGGCTGGCTAACCCTAATGCTGTTCGAAAACTCCGCCAGAACTCTGTCCCGAAGGGACACTGTGAAAATAGCCCGGCGTTTCAACGCCGGGAATGCTGCGATAAATCCTCCAGTCCCGGAGGGACGGCCGAAAGCCCCCGCCGCATACAGGAGATTCCGTTCAGTCGTCCCTATGGGACTTGCGTTACTCTTTGTCGCCAACCCAGCGTTGAAACGCTGGGCTATTGTCAGATGTCCCTCCGAGACAGGAGCCCGCAGCCTCACGCCGGTGAATTCCCGCAAGGCGTTAGCGCTAAGGCGCTGAACCCGCAACTTTCGTTCCCGTGGCAAACGAGTTCTCATTCCAATGTCCGAACTGCCAGAAGGAACTGGTGGCGCCAATTGAGTTGGTTGGCGTTGCCGCTGAGTGCCCCGGTTGCAAGCAGCAGGTTCGCGTGCCCGCCCCCGCTACGCTGGCGGTGCCAGTGGCTGCGGCTGCGTCGGCGACGGCGACGGGAGAATCGGTCACGGCGACCAGTTCCGCGCTGTGCGCCATCTGTCAGTCGCCGATGGGCGAAGCCGACGCGAAGGCCGCATGCCCCGATTGCGCGGCTGTCTACCACGCCGACTGCTGGCAGGAGAATCGTGGCTGCGCGGTCTACGGCTGCCCGCAGGTGCCGCCCACCGAGAAGCACGACGCACTCGAAATCCCAACGGCCTATTGGGGCCAGGAGCACAAGAACTGTCCGGTGTGCGGCACGCAGATGCTCGCCGCCGCCACACGCTGCCGTTCCTGCGGGATGACTTTCCAAACCGCCGCGCCAACCGACCGGGACCAATTCGCCCAACAGCTCTGGCAACAATCGCGGAGCCCGGCTTTGCGCAAGCAGGTCGTCTGGGTCTTCGTTTCCAGCGTACTGCCTTGTACGGCGCCCATTGGGTTAATCGTCTCAATCCTGTTCTATTCGTCGAAACGTGAGGACATCCGCAGCCTGCCAGCCATTTACGACGCACTATCGAAGATTGGCATCGCCGTTGGCATCGTCGAAACCCTGCTCATCGTTGGTGGACTTTTGCTCGGCGCGCTGAAATGATACTTAACCACGGATGAACACGGATAGACACGGATTCACAAATTGCGGCCTGGATTCGACACGTGCGCCGGAGTGCAGGTACCAGCGTTGGCCGAACACCGGCGCGCGTGCCATTCCTAATCCGTGTCCATCCGTGTTCATCCGTGGTTAGAAACTAAGTAGTTCCATGCAAGCCCGACTCCGCCGCCTGAGCGCTGATTATCAGCGCGTCAGCTCAATCTTCGCGCAACATCCCTTCATCCGCATCGTCAGCGCCGAGGGCAATCCGCCGGACCGCTACGTCTTCGCGTTCAGTATCAACGGGCTCGTGCCCGCGGGGGAGGAGACCGGCGTGCCCGGCAACGTGCATCAAGCCGAGGTTTTCCTGCCCGTGGATTACCCGCGCCGTCCGCCGTTTTGCCGGATGCTCACGCCGGTGTTTCACCCGAACATCGATCCGCAAAAAATCTGCATTGGGGACCATTGGAGCGCCGGGCAATCCCTGGCGCATCTCATCGTGCGCATTGGCGAGATGATTTGCTACCAGAGTTACAATGTAAAAAGTCCCCTGAACGCCAAGGCGGCCGCCTGGGCCGAGTTGAATACGCATCAGTTGCCGCTGGAACAAACTGACCTGAGCGTGGGCTTGTAATCGCTGACGTCGGGCGGCATCGTGCCGGACATCCGGCATGAAGCACCACCGGCGGCAATCCGCTTTCGTCCTGGCATTACTCGCGGCGGGGCTGGTGTGTGCCGGCTGCTCGAAAGGACCGCCGAAGCATGGGACCAAACTCACCGTCGCACCCACCAATTCGGTTCCGGCCGCCGAGTCGCAACAGGCCCTTGACCGCTCGGCCGAGGCGTTGCGCAAGCGATTCCGCGACCTGGACGTTCGGCGGGCGGTGGTCGAGCACGCCGCCGACGGCCGGTTGATCGTCACGTTGCCCGAACTTCCGCGAGAACGGTTCGCCAGTTGCCGTCGGGCGATCGAAAACCGCGGCCTGCTCGAGTTTCGAATGATTCATCCGGAGAGCGAGAAGATGATCGCGTTAAGAATCCCGGAGCCGGGATTCGAGATCCTGGAGCTTCCGTATGGGACGCCTTACGGCCCATCGACCAGAAAATATCTCGTCGACAAGAAGCCGGAACGCGGGCTGACCGGCAAGCATATCCGAAGGGCATGGGTGGCTCGCGATCACCTGAAAGTGAAGCCGGAAATCGGCATCGAGTTCAACCCGGAGGGCGCAGCTCTGTTCGCCCAGGTCACCACGGATTACAGCCCGCGCAATGGCAAATACAGCTACCTGGGCATTGTGCTGAACGGACGGCTGCTTTCCGCACCGAAAATCAATATGCCTATCACGGGAGGCAACGCTGTGATCGAAGGCAACTACACGGTCCAAGAGGCCTCCGAGCTGGTCGCTGCGCTGGAGAACCCACTGGACGTGCCGCTGCACATCGTTGACGAGAGGAGCTTCTGAAGGCATCAACGGCCCGTGAATAGACGCCGCACGTTGTCCGCCATCGCCGCCGCGCAAGTTCTGACCTGCGGCTTTCTGAAGGGTGCGGCAGCTGAGGCGGATCCTGCGTCGCCTGCTGTCCGTCGTGGGGAACCGGGTTTACTTCCCGGTAGGCTCGCAGGTGCTCTGCCTGGAGGGCCAGCCGTGAGCCACTCCGCCGCAGGACACAATTCGTCCCTGCTGTCCACTTTGCAGCCCTCCGTTGTTCAATGCGGAATGGCTACCCATCCGTCTCCCGGAAGGAGAATTGAAAATAGCCCACCCTTTCAAGGGTGGGACTGTGGAATAGAGGCGTCGAGTCCCAAAGGGACGGCTGAATCACTGCCACAAAAAGCGGGGTATGAACACAGGCAAGAGATTCACTGCGTTCAGCCGTCCCTTCGGGACTTGTGGGAAGGTGCCTCTGAACCCGGCAGTGAACTGCCGGTCTATTCTCAATTCTCCCTCCGGGAGACCGGACACGCCGACCAGAATTGGTTAAACTCCAGTGTCCAACTGGACGCCGCCGTTCCCGCCGCGTTCAATCTTTTTATCGCCATTCTGGCTCTTTTTAGCTTTGACTCTGCCAGCGGCCAAAATATCGTCAGAGCAGATTCCACTTCGACATTCACTGCCAACCCAGTAATGCTCACTGACACGGATGTCAGTGAGTCTTTTGTTTGGCGTGCGCCGGACTTCAGCACAGCTGCACCTTCGCCGGAGGCCCGTCGTATCGCCGCCAAACTCGACTCCCACGTCGACGTGCCGTGGTGCCGGGGCGACCTCTATTTCGTTGAGAAGTGCGCCTTCGCTCTCTGGGCCGACGCGGGCCGGCCGTGGAGCAAGTTGTGACTCGCCGCACGGAGAACAGTTCGCTGGCGGAACCGCTCCAGCAAGTGGAGCGGACGTACGTCCTGCGTCGCGGACAAAAGCTTTCCTACTTCGGCGGCTGCGACTACTTCCGGTTGTCGTCGCACCCAGCCGTGCTGAAGGCCTTGCGCGAAGGGCTCGAGCAATTCGGGCTGAACGTCGCAGCATCGCGCAAAACCACGGGGAACCACGCCCTCTATGAGAAACTTGAAGCTGCGCTTGCGGTCTTCTTCGGAGTGGACGCGGCCTTGCTGGTCTCAAACGGCTACATGGCCAATCTCGTCGCCACACAGGCGTTGGCGGGCGAGTTCACGCACGCGCTCATCGACGAACGGGCCCATAGCTCGCTCTTCGACGCGGCTGCGTTCCTGGGCTATCCGCTAATGCCGTTCAAGCATCGCGACGCGGCCGACGCCAGGCGCGTTGCCCGAAGCGCTGGTCGTAGAGCCCGGCTGATGCTGTTGACGGATGGACTCTTTTCCCACACCGGGCAGGTCGCGCCGCTCCACGAGTATTTGCGCCTCTTGCCTAAGAATACGGTGCTGCTCGTGGACGACGCCCACGGGGCGGGCGCTCTCGGCCGCCACGGTCGCGGAACGGTGGAATTTCTCGGCGTTTCAGATGCACGGATCGTCCAGGTCGTGACGTTAAGCAAGGCCTTCGGCGTTTACGGTGGCGCAGTGCTCGGCTCGCGGCGGCTGCGGGACCGCGTTGTCTCCCGCAGCCGGCTGTTCACCGGCAACACGCCGTTGCCGCTCCCGCTGACGAACGCCGCCTTGACCGCGCTCCAAATCGTCCGCGCCGACACTCGCATGCGACGCCGATTGAAGGACAACACTCGATGGGTGAAAGCTGCGCTAAGCGACGCGGGGTTCCCGATACCGGAGGGGCCGGGCCCGATCGTTTCATTCGAGCCGCGGAACGCCCGGCACGCCGAGTCGCTCCGGCGTCGACTGGTGGCCCACGGGATTCATCCGCCTCTCATTCGCTATTCTGGCGGCCCGGCTTCGGGCTATTTCCGGTTCGCGATTTCAAGCGAGCACAGCGCGGAGCAACTCGGGACGTTGGCGCAGTGCATCGCAACCTCGAAGCTTTGAGACCCGCGGCCCTCATTGCACAGTTGCAGTGGTAGGGCGCGTCGCTCCGCGCGCGCCGGAGTGCGAGCTGGAACGAGGCTGGCTTTCCTTGAGAGTTGAACCCTTCGGCGCGCGCGGAGCGACGCGCCCCACCGTCACTGAGACGGTCCTACAATTCGATCCAGGAGGTGATGACGAGCTTGCCCGGGGGGCCGAAGGAGCCGAGCGCCTCATCGTAGTGGAAGAGGTAGTGGCCGTTGACTTTGACGGTGCGCGCCACGCAAGCCCCGCAGAAGTTCACGTCGGAGGTGCCACCGCCGGAGAGCTGGAAGTCTGTGCTGGGCGCGTAGATGGCCCCGCAGAAGTCGCCGTTGCTGGGCAGCGTAAGATTCTTGAGGGTCGGCAGTCCGTAGAACATGAAGTTTGTCGTGCTGCCTGTGTTGTTGACGCCACTGCCCCCAATGTCGGCGTTTGGTCCGGCGACGTACATCGTCAGGGTGCCGCCCGGCAGGATGTCAATGCCGCCGCTGACCGTCACGCTGCCGTCCACGATGAGAGTGGCCTTGCCCGATACGCCGAGCTTCTCGTTATTGCCTACGGTAAGGCTGGACATCACGTAAATGCCCGAGCCGAGGAGATAGCGGTAGGTGTTCGTGCCGGCGACCCCGCTGGCGGGCACGCCAAGATTGCCGGCGTCGGAGGGCCGATCCACGTCAGGCAGGCTGATGTTCAAGTCGTCGCTGAACCATCCTGGCTGGATGCCCGAATTGCCGCCGTCGACCCACGCTTCACTGCCCACCGTGCCATTGGCGCCGACGTTGGCGACGCCGCCCGGGCCGGTTCGCAAGCGGCCTTTGATGTTCGCGTTGCCAGTGCTGAGGGCATTCTCAAGTCCGGAGATCGTGGCGACGTCGCCGTTGTCTTTGTTTTTGGCCGGATCGTAAGTCCCGGCCGGTGTGCAGTAGTTGGTGTCGCTGCTGTCGTAGCTGTCGGTGGCGATAGTGTTTCCATTCATGTTAATTCGCTCCTTGGCGACCATGCCTTTGACGAACAGAAACGTCCTCTTGGTGGTGACCTCCACGGCGCGGGCGATGTATTCGTCGCCTCCCACAGTGACGTTGGCCGCCGCCAGGAGGGTCGGCTTCGCCTGGGCCACCAGAGCGGCGAGCCGCACGTATCCGGTGCAGACGATTACGGGCAGCAGCGCATTGGTGTTGATGATGTAGACGTCGAAAAAAGCGTCGCCAGCAGTCTTCCGGGAGTTCGAGTAGATGTTCCCATTCTTGGTCCAGCCGACGGCCAGACTTGTTTCCCGGGGGTTGTTCAGGTGGGCGAGGGCTTCCTCGATGCCGGCTTCGATGACCGGGATGCACTGGTTCCAGGCCTGGGAGCGGGCGACCGCCTGGTTCTGACTCTTGATGAGGGTGAGGGCCGAGACCAGCACGATGCCGATGACCCCGGCCACGAACAGGGTGACCATGAGGATTTGCCCGCAGCGGGAGTTTCGAGCGAGACGAAACGTTTTCATTCTTCCTCCTTTTTGTTGCGGATAACGATGCGGGCAGCCTGGGCCTGCTCGGCGTTGGCTTTGATTCCTAAAACCTTGCGCGAGCAGCTCCAGGTGACGCTGACGACCTTGCAGTTGGTCAGGGCACTGATGGTGTAGAGATTGAAGTTGTTGGACTGCGGGGTGCGCTGATAAAGGGCAAACCTAAGTGAATCGCAATCGTCCAGCAGCGTGTTGGACTGCCCGTTCTTGACGCGCGTGAGCGACCGGGTGGCCGGCGAATAGATGTAGCTGAGCGTGGTCAGGTCTTTGTCGACGAACGACAACGCGTTCGTGTTGTACGCGGACAGATAGCGCACCTGTCGCAGGTCGCGCGACATGACGTCGATCGCGATCCGATTGGAATGATCCAGGTCCACGTAGTTGAACATTTCCGCCAGGCTGCGCCCCGTCGATACCGAGAGGGTCACAATGACCAGCATCACAATGCCAGTTAAGCCCAGCGCCATCAGAAATTCCGCCACCGAGGCCCCCGCGCGACGGGCCCGACGGCTCAGGCTAGTAGAGATAGTTTTGAATCCCGGACTTGCAAACATAAGTAAGGATCTCGCGTGTGCGCGGCAGGTTGCCCGTTTTCCAACTCAGCTCCACCCTGACGCGCTTCAGATCATCCGAATACGAAGCGAGGCCGGGGGGGAATTTCTGGATGGTAATCGTGCCGTAGTAGAGGACACCGCTGTTGGTGTTGGTAAGAGTGGCATCGTAAGGCACGATAAAGTTCTTCGGCAGGAAGCCCGGGGCGTTAATCTGTTCCCAGGTGTAGAGGCGGAGACTTTCGGTTTTCTCCAGCAGGATTTGAGTGGCGCGGAGGTTCTCGCGCGCCATTCGGATGCTGGCGATACCGGCGGAAATCCCGCTGTAGATCGCCAGCACGACGATCCCTACGATGGCCATGCTTACCGTGACCTCAACGAGGGTGAAAGCGCTGCCCCGCGACAGACGGTCCGGGCGATTGGCTGAGTCAATCTTCATGGTTGAACAGATCGGTTCTGTTCAAAGTGGCTATCGACAGGATTGCCCCGGGGTTTAGGGTGGAATTGAAGGATGAAAGGTCGCCTGAGATTTTTGGTTCATGAAGGAATTCCGGGAAGGGGGACCAAAACCGAAATCCGATGCCCGAAATCCGAAAGAAGCGCGAAATCCGAAGCTCGAACATGCTCGGCTGGCTAGAGCAGTTTCAATAAAATCACGGCCACAGAATCCGGGAATTCCGCAGTGAGATTGCTGAGACTGGGTGCCTCCTGCGGCCACAGAAGAAGGCAACATGCCCTGGCCAGCCCCGTCAGGGGCAACATCTCTGTAGCACGCACCTGTCAATGAGGGTCCTCAGCTCCGTCAGGAGCGACATCGGATCGCGCGTGGAAACACTGACATGAATCGTTCAGCCGGAGCATGCATATGCCGCCCCGACGGGGCTTCGGGTGTTTTCGCCTTGGTTACTACAAAGATTTCGCTCCTGACGGAGCTATTAGGGCGGTTCGGAGAGATTCATCGTCGTTCGGAATCTTGTTTCCGGCCTATTTGCTAAAAAACAAGCATTTGTTGCGGCCACAGGATAATTGAAACCGCTCTAAAGTTCCTGGTTCCATTCACGGTCCGCTTCAGGGAGCAAGCCGTGAGCATTTCAGACTTCGGGTTTCGAGCTTCTTTCGGATTTCGGGTTTCGGACTTCGGACTTCCTTCGTCGCTCCTCGGAATTCCGCCATGAGCCAGATTCGGTCATCCTCTGCGGGCCGCAAAAGCATCCTACAGACGCTTCGCCAGTTCGGCCTGGCTCGAAGCGAAAACTTCCCGGTGCAGCGAACCCCCGTGGGCATCCATCGTCACGACCGCCGGAAAGCGCTCGACTTCCAGTTCCCAAATCGCTTCCGGCGCCCCGAATTGTTCCATCATGTAGACGCCACGGACCGATTTGATGCGCTCGGCAAGCACCTGGGCCGCGCCTCCCACTGCATGCAGGTAGACACAGCCCGCCTCCTTACATGCCGCCAGGGTCCGATCCCCCATGCCTCCTTTGCCGATGACGCCCCGGATGCCGAACTTGCGGATGATGTCCCCCTGGTAAGGCTCCTCCCGGCCCGACGTCGTTGGTCCTGCCGCAGTGACCTGCCAACGGCCTTGTTCGTCCTTCATAACGACGGGACCGCAGTGATAAAGGATCCCATCGCGAAGATTGACCTGTGGCGGAAGCGCGCCGCCTTCATGCAGGTATTTGTGGACCGCGTCGCGTCCCGTGAATAGCACGCCGCCAATTTCGACGGAATCGCCTACTTTGAGCGAACGGATTTTCTCCTCCGAGCACGGGACGCTGAGTTGAATCATGCGCGAACGGTATCGGGCCTCCTCACCAAGCGTCAAGGCAGCGCTCCCTCTCCTCCCTCCGAGGGAGGAGAGGGCCGGGGAGAGGAGGGGCGTTTCGTTCCAGAATCGCCCCTCTCCCCGGCACTCTCCCCGCTCCTGCGTCGCGGGGAGAGGGAGAAATCGGGGGCGGTGTCAGGGCTTATTGCCCAAATCGCCGCAGGTAGGGCGCGTCGCTCCGCGCGCGCCGAGAAGGCGGGAACACCTTGCGAAATCCCGTGGCTTTCAACGTACCCACGGCGCGCGCGGAGCGACGCGCCCTACCTCTCCTGACCGCACACCGTTTGGGCAACAGGCCCTCAAGATGCGCCCGCCGCTCCCGCGAACTCACGGTCGCAGCTACTTTCCGATGCAGAACTGGCTGAAGATTGAATCGAGCAGGTCCTCCGTTGTGGTCTTGCCGACCACTTCGCCGACGGCGTTGACGGCGATTCGCAAGTCCAGTGCCACCAGCTCCAGGGTTGCCTCCATCCTAAGTGCCTCGGCTGTCCGGCGTGTGGCCTCACGGGCGCGGCGCAGAGCATCCTGATGCCGCGAATTGATCATGGCCTCCAGCATCTCCGCCTTGATCTCCCCCGACCAGATCGCGGACTTGACGGCGTCCTTCAGCGACTCCAGGCCTGCGCCGGTGAGGCAACTGACGTCAATCGCGTCATCGTTCAACGCGCCGGGCAACTCCAGCCGCCGCGGCAGGTCGGATTTGTTGCGTACGAGGATTCGTTTCTTGGCGGCGAACTCCGCCAGATGGTTCCGCTGGGAATCCGTGAGCGGTTCGGAAGCATCGAACACGTGCAGAATCAGCTCCGCTCGAGCGAACGATTCGCGGCTGCGCCGCACGCCTTCGGCCTCGAGTGCGTCCTTTGATTCGCGCAACCCAGCGGTGTCGATGAGCACGACGGGCAGCCCGCGGACATTGGCGGTCTCCTCGATCGTGTCGCGCGTGGTGCCCGCGACCGGCGACACGATGGCGCGATCGCGTCCGAGAAGCTGGTTGAGGAGGCTGGATTTGCCCGCGTTCGGCGGTCCAACAATGGCCGCGCGAACGCCGCGCCGAAGGACCTGTCCCTCGTTCGCCGTCCGCAGCAGGTCGTTGATGAACGTCTCCGCTCGTTCCAACCGCCCGAGCAGTTGCGCCCGGGTGTCCGGCGCGATGTCTTCGTCTGGAAAGTCGATGTGCGCTTCAACGTGAGCGAGGGTCTTTACCAGATCGTCGCGAAGCTGGTTGATGCGCGCGGACAATTTGCCTGCGAGCTGCTCGTTCGCCGCGGCAAGCGCCAGTTCGGTGCGCGAGTGAATCAGGTCGGCCACGGCCTCCGCCTGCGCGAGATCAATTCGGCCGTTTAGGAAGGCGCGCCGCGTGAACTCACCCGGTTCAGCCAGCCGTGCGCCGCACTCCAGCAGCGCGTCCAGCACCAGCCGGGCCGGCAGCAGCCCTCCATGGCAGGTAATCTCGACGGTGTCCTCGGTGGTGAACGTTCGGGGCGCCAGCATCACGGAAGCCAGCACTTCGTCCGCGACTTTGCCTTGCCGGAGAACGTGGCCGTACTGAATGGTGTGGGTCGGCGCGGCGCCCAGCTTGAGCGAATGTTTGCCGCGAGGCACGAAGCAAGCGTCCGCGACCACCAGGGCTCGGGGTCCCGACACACGGATTACCGCGAGCCCGCCTTCCCCGAGCGGCGTTGCGATGGCGGCGATGGTGTCGGTGTGCATGCTGGCCGAGTAAAACGTGAAACGTGAAACGTAAGTGCGGTGCGCGCTGTCGTCCGACTCCTGCCAGTTATTTACGTTTCACGTTTCAC
>Ga0184635_10000193_pt1 | contig 13667 bp, 10 predicted proteins | sample PLM3_30_b2_FD_133147 | JGI IMG/M metagenome (GOLD analysis project Ga0184635, IMG submission 133147) | Groundwater sediment microbial communities from an aquifer in East River, Colorado, USA - PLM3_30_b2 | ecosystem: Environmental > Terrestrial > Soil > Riparian zone | place: USA: East River...
ATTAATATCCAATTTGCCAAAACTCCTAATGGCAAAGTTGCTGTAAGCATCTATGACATGAAGGGAAGTAAGATATATGATATGATATATAATAATTACACTCAAACTTCATTGAAAATAAATACCGCGAACAAACTATTGGCTCATGGAGTTTATTCTGTAAAAGTTGAGACAGGAGGCAAGATCTATAATTTGAAAGCGATCAAGTAAACCGAAGCTGATTTATATATAAACAGGCCCCTTATTAGGAGGGGCTTTTATTTTTACCTGCAATTATTTTTTTGGAATGATTTCATTTGGTGGTAAAGAACCAGGAGGCATACCAGCTATTTTTATTTCTTTACCCATTACAGGCATATTAAATTGGGACATATCCGGTACAAGACAAGGCATTTGATCCTGTGGCAAGGCATATACTCTTGTACCATTAGGTTGAATATAGACCAGGTTACCCCAGCGCTGCTTCTCACTAATTTTTTGCATTATTGTCTGCATAGAATCTATAGACATGTTTTTACCTGGCGGTAAAATAAAAGTGCCATGTGGATCAGACCAGGTTATTTTTCCCATGACTTTACCGGGCAGTTGATTATTTTCTAAATATTTTTTTAAAGAATCTTTTGAGAGATCATTTTCCCTGAACTTTTTAAAATCATAATAAGGTTCCTGTGCATATCCTTTTATGAAAAATAAAACAGGCAGTAAGAAGAACAATCTTTTCATCGCAGGTTTATTTCCTGTTAAGTTAGATCATTTTTCATTTCCTTGAAAATATTTATCAGGCTATTGGTGGAAGAATCGTGTGATGAAATTCTTTCATCATCTTTTAATTCGGGTAAAATTTTATTGGCTAATTGTTTTCCAAGCTCAACTCCCCATTGATCAAAGCTGAAAATGTTCCAGATAATTCCTTGCACAAAAATTTTATGTTCATATAAAGCGATCAGTTGGCCCAGGGTAAAGGGAGTTATTTTTTTTATCAAGAAAGAGTTCGTGGGCCTGTTACCGGTAAAAACTTTGTAGGGTAGGAGTCTTGAAATTCCTTCATTGCTCAAGCCTGCTTTTTCTAAATCAAATTCTGCTTCCTGTTCAGTCTTTCCATTCATCAATGCTTCTGTTTGTGCAAAAAAATTACTCATGAGTTTTTGGTGATGATCACCGATTGGATTATGGCTTTGTGCTACCCCAATAAAATCACAGGGAATTAAAGGAGTGCCCTGGTGTATCAATTGGTAAAATGCATGCTGACCATTTGTCCCCGGCTCGCCCCAAATGATCGGGCCAGTTGAATATTCAACCTGCTCTCCATTTCTGTCTATTGATTTTCCATTGCTTTCCATATTCCCCTGTTGAAAATAGCCAGCAAAACGATGGAGGTACTGATCATAAGGAAGTATAGCTTCGCTTTGCGCACCAAAAAAATTAGTGTACCATAAACCTATTAAAGCCATTATCACAGGGATATTGTTTTCAAACGGAGTGGTTTTAAAATGCTGGTCGCTGTCATAAGCACCTGCCAATAATTCTTCAAAATTTTTATACCCAATAGTTAAAGCTATTGATAAACCAATAGCACTCCAGAGTGAATAACGTCCACCAACCCAATCCCAAAACCGAAACATATTCCTTTTATTGATCCCGAATTTTACTACGGCAGCTTCATTTGTACTTAAAGCTGCAAAATGTTTAGCAATATGTTTTTCATCGATAGCATGCTCAAGAAACCATTCCCTGGCCGTAAAAGCATTCGTCATTGTTTCCTGTGTAGTAAATGTTTTTGATGCTATAAGAAACAGCGTTCTTTCGGGTTTTAATTTCTTTAAAACTTCAGCGATATGTGTCCCATCAATATTCGATACAAAATAAGTTTGAATGTCTTCCAGCCAATATGGCTTTAAAGCCTCGGTTACCATTAGCGGGCCAAGATCGCTACCCCCAATGCCAATATTGACAATATACTTTATCCTTTTTCCTGTATAACCTCTCCACCTTCCATCATGTACACGATTGCAAAAATTTTTCATCTGCTTTAATACCGTTCTTACTTCCGGCATTACATCTTTACCTTCGGCAAACACCGGTTCAGTAGAAAGATTTCTTAATGCTGTATGAAGAACGGCCCTTCCTTCTGTTTCATTTATTTTTTCTCCATTGAACATGGCGTCAATTCCGTCTTTTAACCTGCATTCATTTGCCAATTGAAGTAGCAATTGAATTGTTTTATCGTTGATAATATTTTTTGAATGATCAAAAACAATATCACGATTGGAAATGGAATATTTTGAAAACCGATCTGGATCCTGTTTAAATAATTCTCTCATATGAACATTCTTCATTTCATAAAAATGCTCTTGCAATGATCTCCATGCTCCTGTACTTGTTGGATTGATTTTAGGTAACATATTATCTTAGATAGTTTTTATTATTTCAATTGTTTTACTAACCATTTCTTCCGTTATATCAAGATGTACTACTAGTCTCACACGATCGGGAGCAGTGGCATAACAGAGAATATTTTTCTTCTTTAATTTTTCAACTATTGTTGCAGCTGCTGCAACTGTTTCAAAAATGATAATGTTTGTCTCAACCGGAAAAACAGATTTGGCCATAGGGTTTTTAGCAATTGCATTACCAATCTGTTTTGCATGATCATGATCATGCTTTAATCTTTCAATATTATTTTTTAAAGCGTAAATACCTGCAGCAGCAATAAATCCTCCCTGTCTCATTCCACCGCCAAATACTTTTCTTATTCTCCGTGCTTTTTTTATAAGATCTTTTTTACCCAGCAATACACTACCTACCGGGCAACCAAGCCCTTTGCTCAGGCAAATAGAAATACTGTCAAAAGTTTCCCCATATTGGTTAGGGGCTTCATTTTTCGCAACCATTGCATTCCATAATCTTGCACCATCAAGATGAAAAGCAAGATCATTTTCCCGGCATACTTGTTTTATTTTTTTTATTTCATTAAGATCATAACAACTGCCACCACCCCGGTTACTTGTATTTTCAATGCATACTAAACTTGTATGAGCCTTATGATTGTCATCCTGGTTAATGGCCGCTTTCACCTGGTCAGCATTCATTCTTCCCCTGTCACCATATAACAGCTTTACTGAAGCACCAGAATTAAAAGCGATACCCCCTCCTTCATATTGATAAACATGGGCACTCTCGTCACAAATTACTTCATCACCTGGTTGTGTATGGCATTTAATTGCAATTTGGTTTGTCATAGTTCCGGAAGGGCAGAAGAGGCCAGATTCCATTCCAAACATTTGCGCAGACATTGCTTCCAATTCATTTATTGAGGGGTCTTCACCAAAAACATCGTCACCAACGTTTGCTGTCATCATTGCCTGTAACATGCCCTGTGTTGGCTTTGTTACAGTATCCGATCGGAAATCAATTATCATCTTTCAAATTTCCTGCAATATAAAACAGGTAGTCGGTGAAACCGTAACTCCCCTTTAAACTGAGATAGCTATCTATTTACCGACTGTTGGCGTCGACTTGCCGGTCTGGCATTGTCCCAAGCTCGCTACCCTGTTACCTTCATCTAAGAATTGATCGCTAGTGATTAAAACCCTTTATCTAACATAAATACCACTAATCATGAATAAATAGAATATTGTAACCCCTTTTTGAGGCCAGCGTCATATTGATGTCATGGGAACCGGCCACTTATCAAGAAATATGGCCGTTTATTTTAAAACACTGTACTTGGCATTAACAAGTACCTATCTTTGAACTGTAATACTTAAAAACAAGTACTTAATACTTTAAACCATTAACAATGAGAAAGTTTTTGACCTTATTAATAGCCATTATTACCTTATCCTTTTCCAGCCAGGCACAAAAAGGGTCTGGAAAGGTAACCGGGCAGGTAATTGACGGCAATACTAAAACCATAGAATCAGCCACAATTTCTTTACTAAGGGCTAAGGATTCATCTGTGGCCAAGATCAGCGTAGCCACTAAAGATGGTAAATATCAATTCGAAGATGTTGCTGAAGGAAAATACATGGTTTCAATTTCCGCTGTAGGTCATTCAAAAGGATATTCTGAGACTTTTGAGATAACCGCAGTTAATTATAATATTATTCTTAAAACAATTGAATTGGTACCCGTTGCCAAGGATTTGTCAGGGGTAACTGTTACTTCTAAAAAACCATTAATTGAACAAAAGATAGACAGGACAATTGTAAATGTTGAAGCAGCTGTTACAAATGTAGGTACCACAGCCCTTGAGGTTTTGGAAAAATCTCCTGGTGTATCTATAGATAAAGATGGAAATATTAGCTTAAAGGGAAAACAAGGCGTACAAATATATATTGATGGCAGGCCTACCTATTTATCCGGAACAGATCTTGCAAATTATCTGCGCAATTTAAATAGTAGCCAACTTGATCAAATCGAGATCATGACCAATCCGCCTGCAAAATATGATGCTGCAGGAAACGCTGGTATTATTAATATTAAAACTAAAAAGACAAAACAGTTTGGATACAGCGGAAGCTTTACATCCACATGGAGCCAGGGTCGTTACCCAAAAGTGGGAGAGTCCTTTAATTTCAATTACAGGAAGAATAAATTAAACCTCTTTACTAACCTTGGATATAGCAACCGTAAAAATTTCCAGGACCTCGACATTCAGCGGACATTTATTGAGAACACAACAAAAGAGATCAAATCATATTTCGAACAAGAATCAAGAATAAAAGAACATAGTAAATCATATAATGCTAAAGTTGGGTTCGATTATTTTCTGAATAAGAAAACATCTTTTGGCGCTGTTGTTACCGGTTACTACAATCCTGGTGTATTTACCAACCAAAGCGATGTTATGATCTACGATCCAACCTTAGTTTTAAAAAGTAATACTATAGCAAATACAAGTAATGACAGAGAGTGGAAAAATTTTAGTACGAATTTAAATTTCCGTCATACGATTGATTCAGCAGGACAAGAGATAACTGCCGATGTTGACTACCTCACTTATAGAAGCGCCAATCAGCAATATTTGATAAATGCATATTACGATCCAAATGGAGTTCCTACACATAAACCTGATACCTTATTAGGTAGTCTTCCACAGGACATCGATATTTTAACGGCGAAAGTCGATTACACGCTTCCTTTAAAGAAAGGTGCAAAATTTGAAGCAGGTCTTAAAACAAGCTTTGTTGAAACAGATAATGATGCTCTTTATGACAGCGTGAATTATGCAGTAAGAGTTCCTGATCTTGGCCGTTCAAATCATTTTATCTACAATGAAAATGTAAACGCTGCATATGTAAATTATAGCAGGCCATTTACAAAGAAATGGTTTGGCCAGGTTGGCCTAAGACTTGAAAATACAAATGCAAAAGGTAACCTGATTACAACAGGAGAAAAGTTCGATCGTCATTATACTCAATTGTTCCCCACGGTTTTTATTCAATATAAACCAAGTGATAAAAATAGTTTTGTGTTGAATTATGGTCGTCGTATTCAAAGACCCAATTACCAGGATCTGAATCCTTTCATTCTATTCCTTGATAAATACACTTTTGAACAGGGTAACCCGAATTTGCAACCACAATTTGCTCATAATATTGAACTTACTCATAGCTACAAAGGATTTATAAATACAACTTTGAACTATACAAAAACAACTGATATCATCAACGACGTGCTTGAACAAAACACAGACAAAAATGAAACCTATGTGAAGAAAGATAATATTGCAAAGCAGCGTCAATATGGAATATCAGTTAGTGCGAGCGGACCAGTTAAAAAATGGTGGACTCCGAACTTGTGGGCAAATCTTTATAACAACCAGTTTGAAGGAATAATTAATGGTGATTATGTAAAAACCGGGGCAACAACTCTCCAGGCTAATCTTCAAAATCAATTTCAAATTGGAAAAAAATTAAGTGCTGAACTAAGCGGGTATTATAATTCAGGCGGCGTTCAAGGTGTTTTCAGGATCAAAAGTTTTGGAATGGTAAATATGGGAATCAGCCAGCAAATTTTTAAAGGAAAAGGGACACTTAGATTAACTGGTCGTGATGTTTTCCGCACTCAGAAAATAAAAGGTGAAATAAAGTACAGTACTGTGGATGCTTCCTTCCAGCAACGTCGTGATTCAAGACAGGTAGCACTTGGCTTTACATATCGTTTTGCAAAAGGAAAGGTTGGTAATACACCAAAAAGAAAAACTGGTAGTGCCAACGATGAGACCAATCGTGTAAAAACAGGTGGCGAGAACTAATAATGATTAATCATTAGATCGAGTATAGCCTTGAAAATTTAAGCAGTCAGTTTTAGTTTTCTCTGAACAGAACCCGTTTTTCAAAACGGGTTTTTCTTTTTTTAACAGTTTTCACAAGTGTTGTTTATTAAATAAGATTCTTACCGCTTGTGTATAGGTAAGTAGTATTTGCCCTTCAACACCAGAACTACGAATCTTATCATATTTCATTTCTTTATAGAATTTATTCGCCGCAATTTTATACAGTAGCCATTTATCAACTAAAGTATAGCCCTTTATGAGAAAGTCATTTACCCTTTTGATCTGTATATTATTTTCTGCACTTGTCTTCTCACAAAATAAGATTGGTAAAATATCAGGTGTTATCACCGATGAATCGCAAAAACCATTGCAATCAGTTTCCGTATCATTGTTGCGTGCAAAGGATTCATCATTGGTAAAAATTGCTGTAACCAATAAAGAAGGAAAATATGAATTTGAAAACCTTGAAGAAGGAAAATTCCTGCTAGGTGTTTCATCTGTTGGTTTTCAGAAAAAATTTGGCCAATCATTAGAGATCACAGCCAGTCACTCATCTTTCAATGCTGCAAGCATCAGCCTTTCAGCAGATGCTAAATCAATGCAGGAAGTAACAGTAACCGCTAAAAAACCATTTATTGAAACTAAGCTGGATAAAACTGTAGTTAATGTTGATGCTTCACCAACAAGTGCTGGTTCTAATGCTCTTGATATTTTGGAGAAATCACCGGGTATTACTGTGGACAATGACGGCACCATCAGTCTTCGCGGAAAGCAGGGGGTGATAGTGTTGATGGATGGCAAGCAGACCTATTTATCAGCAACCGATCTGGCTAACCTTCTGCGCAATATGCCTGCATCCGCACTTGATCAGATCGAGATCATGACAAACCCGTCATCGAAATATGATGCGTCTGGAAACTCTGGTATTATTAATATTAAAACAAAAAAGGGAAAGAATAATGGCTTTAACGGCAGCGTTATGCTTGGTGCCACTACCAGTTTCTATAGTCCTGATGAAGCATTTTACATGATCCCTAAAACACAGAACAGTTTCAATTTTAACTGGAAGAAAAACAAGTTTAATTTCTTTGGCAACTATAATTCAAATGTTTTTCGTGGAATGAATCGCCTGAGTCTTGATAGCAGGTTTCTTGATGAAAATTATAATACCACGGGCTATAATTTCACTGAAACTCGTTTCAAATTTGGCAATTTCAATCATACTCTGAAATTGGGATTGGATTGGTATGCCGATAAAAAGAATATTTTCGGAGTTGTCGTTAGTGGATTTTCATTCAAAGGACATCCTACACCAACTTCTACTTCCGACCTGTATGATGCAAACATGCATTTGGAAAACAGGCTGGTTTCTTCTACTGATAATGATATTAAGTTTCAAAATGCGACACTTAACCTTAATTGGAAACATTCATTTGATACCACAGGCAGGGAGATAACTGCAGATTTTGATTATGTGACTTATAATAATGTATCAGACATGATACTGACAACGGATTATTATACCAGCACATTGCAAAAAACATCCACCACTTATTTAAAGGGGTATTTGCCATCTGATATTAATATTTATACTTTCAAAAGTGACTACACACAACCGGTAAAAGGTGGTGGAAGATTTGAGGCAGGTGTAAAATTCAGTTATGTCAAAAACGACAATCTTGTCAACTATGAACGGATGGTCAATAACGAATGGGAAACGGATGTTATACGTTCCAATCATTTTATTTATGACGAAACAATAACCGCAGCGTACGTCAATTTTAACCGGGAAATTAAAAAGTGGACATTCCAGGCCGGGTTAAGACTCGAAAGTTCAATTTCACACGGTAACCAGGTATATACAAACCAGACTTTTAAAAGAGACACTACAAACTTATTCCCAACTGCATTTATTAGCTATAAACTAGATAAGAAGAACACATTCGCAATTGCTTATGGACGTCGTATTCAAAGACCGAATTACCAGGATCTGAATCCATTCATTTATTTCCTCGATACTTTATCATACAGGCAGGGAAATATTTACCTGCGTCCGCAATACACTCATAATATTGATGTGACACATAGTTTTAATGGCAAGTTTATAACAACATTCAATTACAATAACACAGACGATGTAATTTCTCAAATAGTGAAACCTGAACCTAATAGTAAAATAAGATACCTTACTGTTGATAATGTTGCCAGGTACACTAATATCGGTGTTTCATTTACAGTCCCGATCACATTTGCAAAATGGTGGAATGCCAATTTCTTTACAAATGTGTTTAACAATCATTACAAGGGTGTTTACGATACAATTAATCTTGATATGGCGTATACTTCCTTTACGGCTAACATCACCAACAATTTTACTTTCAAAAAAGGTTGGACAGCTGAACTAAGCGGATTTTATCGTCATAAAGCGCTTAATGGTCTTACTCATATGGAACCAATTTACCAGATGAGCATAGGAGTTCAAAAGCAAATAATGAAAGGAAAAGGCACTCTAAGATTTAATTTCCGTGACCCATTTGCCTGGCAAAAGTTCGAGGGAAGAAATACTTATGGATTGGTTGATGGTGGCTTTATTTCCCGCCCGGATACAAGACAGCTAACCGGAACTTTTACATGGCGCTTTGGAAAGACTGGCCAGCAAAATCAACCGCGGCGTAGAAATAGCAGTTCACAAGACGAACAAAACAGGGTAGGACAAAGTCAATAAAAATTATTTCAGTTTTCTCATGTGTGTGAAACCTCTCTTTTCTAAGAGGGGTTTCTTTGTTTAAATAATTTTATTTTAAAACTCAGTTTAAAAGCTTCAATTTTATAAATCTAAAATTAAATTATGCCTTCATTTGACATCGTTTCAAAAGTAGATGCACAAGCATTGGACAATGCAGTTAATGTGGTAACAAAAGAGATCACAAACCGGTTTGACTTCAAAGGAAGTCATGTTGTAATTGATCTGAATAAGAAAGACTTTAAGATCAACATTGAGACCGAAGACGACATGAAGATGCGCCAACTATGTGATGTACTTATAAGCAGGGCGCATAAACAAGGGATCGACCCATTAGCCTTTGATCTGAGTAAAGAAGGGCAACAAAGCGGCAAGACCTGGAAAAAAGAAGTACAAGTAAGAAATGGGCTTCCACAAGAAGACGCAAAGAAGGTAGTTAAACTGATAAAAGATTCAGGAATGAAGGTACAAGCATCAATAAATGACGACCTGGTAAGAGTAACCGGAAAAAAAATTGATGACCTCCAATCGGTCATTCAGCTCTGTAGATCATCTAATCTGAATTTGCCTCTTCAGTTTGTCAATATGCGAGATTAATTCGTTCATAAACTGTTCATAACTATTGATAAATTGTGTATATCTCAAATTCAATTTGTGCAAAACAAGTGAGTATCAAATAGGCAAGAAATTTGGAAGAGAACTTATTGTAAGGCAACTTAGCGTTATAAGATTGAATGAGCCGTCAAAAGCGAGTTTGATCTGAGGTCCGGAAAGTCCGTCAAAAGATTCGAAGGATCTGCGATCAGAGGAATCCGTCAAAAGAAGAATTTGGTCGCCGAGGTAGAAAGGTCCGTTAAAAGACAATAAGCCTCACGGAAAGCGTTGGGTTAGTAAGACGTTCAGGAGCTTCGGCAAATGAATGGAAGAAAAATCCGGCGCTTTTCTATTTTTTAGACCTTCTGTTGGTGATTAGCTCCCGTTACGTTACTTTTGCACGTAAATTTTTTAATTAGTACGGCAAAATCCGTACAGCCTTTAAATCAAACAATTATGAAACAGGATATTCATCCAAAGAGTTATCGACTAGTAGTTTTTAAGGACATGAGTAATGGTCACAGTTTCTTAAGCCGCTCAACAGCTGGCTCCAAAGAAACAATCAAGTGGGAAGATGGAAACGAGTATCCCCTGGTTAAATTGGAGATTTCTAATACATCTCATCCGTTTTTTACCGGTAAGAACATGCTGGTAGATACAGCGGGTCGTATTGATAAATTCAAACGGAAATACGAAAAGAAAAAATAAATTCTTAAATTAGAATTATTATTAAGTTTTTGTTTTTCATGGCTATACTTTAGTCCCGGAGATTCTTCTTCGGGGCTTTTTATTTTTTTAAAATCTTTAGCTTTACCTGATGCCTGATAAGATCATTTTTACAGAAGAATTTTGTCAACCTGAAAATCTATATCCATTTACGCTTACAAGGCAGATCCAGGATATAAGGGTTGGCATTCTGACGATCAGGGAAAAATGGGAAAAAATTCTTGGTGTAACATCTTATGATCGTTTGGAGGATGATTATAAAGATCTCGATAGGTCAATTCACCTTGAAATTGTCAGTGAAGATGACACTTGTTTCATGATACACGGAAATCTTCTTCCCACTCCCAAACTTATAAAGGCGCTTAAAAAATTGAAGGACGGAGAATTTATTTCTGCGAATGGGAATACCGGCGTTATTTTCCGATTTTCAAAAAAGGAGATACAGGAACCCAATAAAATAAAAGTATCAAAAGCAATAACTATTCGTGATGAAATAAAAAGCATTCAATTCCCCTGGAATATTTTTCAGCTAAATGATCATGCCATCCGTGAAGATTTTCAATTATTAACTGAAAAAAGAAAGTCCCAGAAAATTTCAAAAACAAATAAAGTAAGCAAAGCCGGAAATATTTTTATTGAGAAAGGTGCAGTTGTTGAAAATTGCGTTCTCAATGCTTCCGAAGGCCCTGTTTATATTGGCAAAAATTCGTTGGTAATGGAAGGGTCTGTCATAAGAGGGCCTTTTGCATGTGGTGAAAATGCTGTTATAAAAATGGGCTCGAGAATTTATGGAGCTACTTCCATTGGGCCACATTGCACAGTTGGCGGAGAGATCAAGAACTCTGTATTCTTTGCATATTCCAACAAGGCACATGATGGCTATATTGGTGACTCTGTAATAGGAGAGTGGTGCAATCTTGGTGCCGGCACAAGTAATTCAAATATTAAAAACAATGCCAGCATCGTAAAAGTATGGACACCTAAAGGTGAAATGAGTGCTGGTCAAAAATGTGGTGTGTTCATGGGGGATTATTCCAAAACATCTATTAATACATCTATAAACACAGGAACTGTAATGGGAGTTTGCAGTAATGTTTTTGAAACTGGTCTTACGCCAAAATATATCCCCAGCTTTTCATGGGGCAGTGATGGACTTCGGAGATATGAATTACAGAAAGCGTTGGCGGACATAGATAGTTGGAAAAAATTAAAAGGCGAGTCTATAACTGAGAATGAAAAAACAATTCTTACCTATATCTTTAAAAACTACTAAAACCAAATCATGCGTACACAAATTGCAGCGGCTAACTGGAAGATGAATATGACTTTTCAGCAAGGGGAGAAACTTTTAGATGATATCCTGGCTGCAGAAATTAAATTAAAAGATCACCAAAAAACAATTTTTGCTGTTCCCTATCCTTACCTGACGATGACGAGGAGTGAAGTAGCGGAAGAAAAGAATTATTACGCGGCGGCTCAAAATTGTTATCATAAAAAATCAGGTGCGTATACCGGCGAAATATCTGTTGGAATGCTTCACTCCCTACAGATCTTTTACTGCGTAGTTGGTCATAGTGAAAGAAGAGAATACTTTTCCGAAACAAATGCGATGCTTGCGGATAAAGTAAATCTTTGTCTTGAAAATTTTATTACCCCCATTTTTTGTTGCGGGGAAGCATTGGCAATTCGTGAAGCAGGGACTCAAAACAAGTATGTAGCCGAGCAGCTAAAAGAATCATTATTTCATTTAACTGCGGAACAGGTAAATGGCATAGTGATCGCTTATGAGCCAATATGGGCGATCGGTACAGGAAAAACAGCCACAACTGCCCAGGCACAAGAAATGCATGCGTATTTGCGTTCTGTCTTAGCAAGTCAATACAGTGAGGCAATTGCAAACCAGGTTCCCATTCTTTATGGTGGAAGTGTAAAAGCAAATAATGCCAAAGAATTATTTAGTTGCCCGGATGTAGATGGTGGATTAGTTGGTGGGGCTTCGCTGGTTGCAGCTGATTTTATCGAGATCATCCGTTCACTGAAATAAAAATATATTACTGCTCAATATTATATTGTCATCAGCCGAAAGAAACAGATCCTGCTTGGCATGCTGAATGTACGAGTTATAGTAAATAATAAAGAGATCTACCCATTACCCAACGAAGACCCGGTTATTATTGAAGTATTTGATAAGCATTCCAAGATAGTTGTCACTGATGGATTTCACTTTACAAAACCAATTGACCTCACCTATAAGCAGCCAAGCTATTATCACTTTAAAGTGGTCTGCTCCATCGATGACCTGCAATTGCTGGGAAATGTTTTTGTATTGATTGTATTTTACCTGCTTGGCTTTTTTACTGGCAGCTTTGTTCTTAAGCTGCTTAGTTTTTTGCCAATATTCTATTTATTGTTTGCTTACTATATAGACCGAAAGTCCTTTATTCAACTAAGACAGGATAAATTATCGAGAAGCGATTACAGGCGGTAATAACTCAATCTTTTCGTAATCATTCAATTTATGATGATGGATAAACAAAACATTTGTTGTTTGTTTTATTTCAGCTTGACCTAAATACTTGAGCCTGCCACCTTCCAAAATTAAAAAGCCCTCAAAGTTAAGTTGCTTTAAATAATCATATATATCGGATGGTTTTAAATTGAACTTTGAAAGTGTTTCGGGATTTGCTTCCACAATAAGCATCGGCTTTTCTTTTTGTAATACTTCTTTCATTCCCTTTAATGCGCCTAATTCACTCCCTTCGATGTCAAGTTTTATGACATCTATTTTAGGCAGTCGGGATGTTTTAAACCAATCATCAATTGCCACAACTTTTACTATTTCCTTTTTACCTGAGTAGTTTTCTGGCTGATGAAATGAAGACATACCCAAATTGTCTGGAGCAGAGACAAATAATTCCTCTTCTCCACTTATTTCTCCCACTGCTGCATTCACCGTCGATATATTTTTAATATTATTGAGAGAGATGTTATTATTCATATTTTGAAATAGAACTGCCACAGGTTCAAACGAAATGACTTTTACCAACGGTGAATTATTAGCAACCAGCAAGGAGAAATAACCAATATTAGCCCCAAGGTCAAGAAATACATCCCCTGGTTTTATAATTTTCTTCAACAGATCACCCAACTCTTTTTCATAATACCCATACCAAAAGAGTTGTTGCTGGATATGCTCCGTTGGGTTTAATAACATGTAAAAATGGTCATGAAATCTTTTCTTATATATCTTGTCTGCGATCCCTAATGAATTAGCTGCTTTAAGAAAATATTTTAATCCTCTATGAGGAAAAGAAAAATTCCGGG
>Ga0184635_10000194_pt1 | contig 13620 bp, 10 predicted proteins | sample PLM3_30_b2_FD_133147 | JGI IMG/M metagenome (GOLD analysis project Ga0184635, IMG submission 133147) | Groundwater sediment microbial communities from an aquifer in East River, Colorado, USA - PLM3_30_b2 | ecosystem: Environmental > Terrestrial > Soil > Riparian zone | place: USA: East River...
GAGCGCCAGCTACCCGGCCGACTGGTCGGCGTCTCCATCGACGCCGACGGGGCCCCCGCCTACCGTCTCGCGCTGCAGACTCGCGAACAGCACATCCGCCGGGAGAAGGCGACCAGCAACATCTGCACCGCGCAGGTCTTGCTCGCGGTCATCGCCGGCGCCTATGCGGTGTATCACGGCCCTGACGGACTGCGGTCACTCGCACGCCGGCTGCATCGGTATGCCGCGGTGCTCGCCGCGGGGCTGGCGTCAGCCGGGGTTGAGGTCGTCCACGACCGGTTCTTCGACACCGTCGCCGCCGGCGTGCCAGGACGTGCGGACCAGATCGTGGCAGCCGCGGCGAAGCGCGGCGTGAACCTGCGCCTAGTCGACCAGGACACGGTCGGGATCGCCTGTGACGAGACCACCCGGCGAGAGCACATCCATGCCGTCTGGGCAGCCTTCGGCCTCGATCCGATGCCCGACGTAGACGACCTCGATGCCACGACGCCCGATGCCATCCCGGAGGCGCTCCACCGGACCAGTGACTTTCTCAGCCATTCGGTCTTCCACAGTCATCGGTCGGAGACCGCGATGATGCGCTACCTACGACGGCTCGCGGACTTCGACATCGCACTCGATCGATCGATGATCCCGCTCGGGTCGTGCACGATGAAGCTCAACGCGGCAGCGGAGATGGCCGCCATCACCTGGCCAGAGTTCGCCGGCATCCATCCGTTCGCACCGCTAGGGCAGGCGGACGGCTATGTGACGCTGATCCGCTCGCTGGAGCAATGGCTGGCCGAACTCACCGGCTATGACGCCGTGTCCTTGCAGCCCAACGCGGGTTCCCAGGGCGAGCTCGCCGGCCTGCTCGCCGTTCGTGCCTACCATCGGGCGAACGGCGAGTCCCAGCGCGATGTCTGCCTGATCCCGTCGAGCGCGCATGGCACGAACGCCGCCAGTGCCGTGATGGCTGGAATGCGGGTTGTGGTGGTGGCCTGCCGGGACAACGGCGATGTCGACGTCGACGACCTGCGAGCGAAGATCGAAGCCCATCGCGACCGCCTGGCTGTCCTGATGGTGACTTATCCGTCGACGCACGGCGTCTTCGAGCAGGCCATCGGCGAGATCTGCACCCTGGTCCACGACGCCGGCGGGCAGGTGTACGTCGATGGCGCGAATCTCAACGCCTTGGTCGGGCTTGCCAGGCCCGGCTGGTTCGGCGCCGATGTGTCACACCTCAACCTGCACAAGACCTTCTGCATCCCGCACGGTGGCGGCGGCCCAGGCGTCGGGCCGGTGGCGGTACGGGCACACTTGGCGCCCTATCTTCCCAACCACCCGCTCCAGCCAGAAGCCGGCCCGGAGACCGGCGTCGGCCCGGTGTCCGGGGCGCCGTGGGGATCGGCCGGGATACTGCCGATCTCGTGGGCGTACATCCGGCTGATGGGTGCAGATGGTCTGCTGCGCGCGACCCAGGTGGCGATCCTGGCGGCCAACTACGTCGCTCGCCGGCTCGCGCCGCACTACCCGATCCTGTACACGGGACCTGGCGGTCTCGTCGCGCACGAGTGCATCGTGGACCTCCGGCCGATCACCAGGGAGACCGGCGTGACCGTCGATGACGTCGCAAAAAGGCTCATCGACTATGGATTCCACGCCCCAACGATGTCGTTTCCGGTTGCCGGCACGTTGATGATCGAGCCGACCGAGTCAGAGGACCTCGCGGAGCTGGACCGCTTCTGCGATGCGATGATCTTGATCAAGGCCGAGATCGATCGGCTGGCGGCGGGGGAGTGGCCCGCTGATGACAACCCTCTGCGCAACGCCCCGCACACCGCGACGATGATCACTGGCACCTGGGATCGCCCGTACTCGCGGGACTTGGCTGCCTACCCTGTCCCGTCCCTGCGGGTCGGGAAGTACTGGCCGCCGGTGCGCCGCATCCAAGGTGCCTACGGCGACCGGAACCTGGTCTGTGCCTGCCCACCAGTCGAGGCATACGGCGTCGCTGCCTCCTCTTGACTTGCCTGCCTGCCACAGTGGCGCCGGCTATCAGAGGAAGGGGGTCGGGGATGACCTGGCGGTGAGATCGGGCCGGGTCGGCTAGCGGTCGCGCCGATCAGGTGGCGGGACTCGAAGGCGGGGATTCTTGCCGATCCAGTTCCGATCATCCCGGCGCTCTGGCGAGGGCCAGGGGAGATCGCGGCCGGCGACCGGGGGGTCGCCGAGCGAGGCGCCGATCAAGCAGCCGGAACTCGAGGATGGGGGATCTTGCCGTCCGTGGGCCGGTGGGGCGCGATGACCTGCCCGTCGGGGAGCAGCTCTCCGGTGTCGTCGAAAAGGACGACGCCGTTACAGAGCAGGCTCCAACCCTGCTCGGGGTGGTAAGCCACAGTATGGGCCGCCTCCCGGTCCGGCGCTTCGGCCGACGGGCAGGGCGGTTGATGCTGGCACTGCATAGTGCCTCCGTGCCTCCGTTCATTTGCGTGCAACGTTGGTTCTCTCACTCCCAGTGTTGCTCACGCCACCAACAAATCGCAGCACTATTTCCCTCCGGCACCGGTGTGTTGCATATTCGTGTCCGCGTTGCCGGATAGGCCGCGGCCGTCGCAAGGTCTGGGTCCCTTCGGCAGCGTTCGAAGGCGACCGCCGGGTGCTAGGTCCGGCCCTCAACCTGCTGAGCCTGGTCGAGGGTATCCGGCCGATCCATCCAGTCCGCCTGGAGGACGGTGAAACCGGCTTCTCGCGCCTCGGTGCACACCCGCGGGTCGTCGTCAACGAGGACGGATACCTGTCCGCGCTCCGATAACCGGCGAAGCAGCCCGATCTTGGTCAGCCGCGCCGGGCGCCGGTCACCGTCCTGCCGCATGATCAGATCGCCCTCCGGAAGCTCGAACCGGCGCAACCAGGCGAGAGTCTGTGCCCTGAGCCTTTCGGGCCGGCCCGTCAGGTAGACGATCGTGTGATCGGCGGCGAGTCGCTTGACGACAGCGGCGCCTTCGGCCAGGAGCGGGTCCGAGTCCGCAGCTGCGAAGAACGCGCCCCAGTTCTTTGGGCGCTGCTCGACATGATGGAGGCGGTGTCGTACGTCTGCCACCACTCCGTCGATGTCGACCACGGCGTACGAAGGCGGCTTGGGTTGCTGGTCTGGCACGTGTCTATCGTGCCCTGCCGTCGCGGCGACGGACGGCGAGACGTCCTGTCTCAGGATGTGGTCAAGCCGTCGGTGCTGACTGCTGTCCCGACCTGCGGCTTTGGCGAAGTACGAAAGGATTCCCCGAAATGTCGATATGCCGCACATCACGATCTTGCCGATCGGGTATGGGCACGTCGGACGAGAAGAGCGGTGCCTAGACCCTGCCCGCCCGGGTCGCAGCCTTCGCCTTCGTACATCGGCTGGTTGGCAAGGAGGGTTTGCGGCATGGGCGAGCGGCTGCCCACCTCCGCCTTCACATCACAGGATCGCCAACGATACCGGTACAAGGTCCGGCGTTGTCTCGGCGTTTTGGAGCGGATGCTCGCGGAGGGACGCTTCGAAACCGGGCGCAAGACGATGGGCATCGAGCTCGAACTGGTCCTCGCGGACCAGGACGAGAATCTCGCCAACGTCAACAGCGAGGTGCTGACGAGGCTCGCGAGTACGGATTTCCAAACCGAATTGGGGCAGTTCAATCTCGAGGTCAACATTGCCCCGCACACGCTCGGCGGTGTCGTCTTCGGCGAGCTCGAGGAGGAGCTCACCACGAGCATCGGCTATGCCGATCACAAGGCTCAAGAAGTCGGCGCCCACGTTGCGATCATCGGCATCATGCCCACCTTCGGCGACCACGACGTCGCCCTCTGCGCCCTCTCCAACAACCCGCGCTACGCCGCGTTGAACGAGCAGATCGTCCAGGCGCGAGGCGAGGACCTGGCAGTCGCGATCGATGGTGTCGAGCACCTCGCCTGCGAGACCAGCTCGATCATCTTCGAGGCGGCCGGCACGAGCATCCAGTTCCACCTGCAGGTCAGCCCGGATGGCTTCCCGATGGCGTGGAACGCCGCGCAGACCATCGCGGGCGTCCAGCTCGCCCTGGGTGCGAATTCGCCCTTCTTCCTCGGCCGTGAGCTCTGGCGGGAGACACGCGCGATCCTCTTCGAACAGGCCACGGACACCCGGTCAGAGGAGCTGGTCGCGCAAGGCGTCCGGCCTCGGGTGTTCTTCGGCGAACGGTGGATCAATTCGCCTGTCGAGCTCATCCATGAGAATGTCCGCTATTTCTCCGCGCTCTTGCCCTACTGCGACGATGAGGACCCAGTCGAGGTCCTCGAAAATGGCGAGATCCCACACCTGAGCGAGCTGCGCCTGCACAACGGCACGGTCTGGCGCTGGAACCGCCCGGTTTATGACGTCCAGCGTGGGAAGCCGCATCTGCGCATCGAGAACCGCGTCCTGCCCGCCGGGCCGACCGTAGCGGACATGCTCGCCAACGCCGCTCTCTACTACGGCTTGGTGCGAGTGCTGTCCGAGCAGGAGCGGCCGATCTGGCGCCGGATGACCTTCTCCGCAGCGCGGGAGAACTTCTATGCCGGCGCGCGCTACGGCATCGACGCCAAACAGTTCTGGCCGGGCCTCGGCACCGTCGCTGTGAGCGACCTGGTCCTGCGCCGGCTGCTCCCGCTTGCGTACGACGGACTCGACTTGTGGAAGATCGAGCCGGCCGAGAGGGACAGGCTGCTTGGGATCATCGAGCAGCGGTGCCTGCGGCGTACGAACGGCGCGGACTGGCAGGCGAAAGCGTTCCATCGGCTCTACGACGAGCGTGGCTATGACCGGCCGAGTGCGCTGCGCGAGCTGACCCGCCGCTATATGGAGTGCATGCATACCGGCGAGCCTGTGCACACCTGGCCGCTGCCGTAATCACCGCCGTAATCACCGCCGTCATCACACGCCACCTCGGGCGGAATTGCGCCTCCTCCAGTCTCGTCGCCGCAGAAGGCACCTTCAGGGCTAGTGTGCGTGTCCGAGACACTAGCCTCCACTTGCCGCGGCGTCGAAGATCGCCTGGAGCAGCACCTGGGTGATCGTGCGCGGGTCCCTGGTGAGGTAGGACTGGCCATGGGTCGCGGCCGCGATCGGCTTGACCTCGGCGGCCTCGACCTCTGGTCCGAACGCCACGACGATGACGGCCACCGGCTTCTTCGGATCGAACTCGGACTTGAGCGTCTTGACCAGCCGATCACGGCTGATGCTGCCGGGATCGTCGTTCTTTCCGTCGGTCATGACGACCAATACATTGATCCTGCCGGCCTGGTACCCGTCACTCATCACCCGGTAGCCGGCGAGGATCGTGTCATAGAGACCTGTGCCGCCGCCGACCTTCCAGGTCACCTTGCTGGTTGCCGCGTTCAGCACCGATCGCTGCGAGGCGTCGCCCACCACGGTGGCCAGCGGGCGGATCGGCACGATTTCCTTGTAGTCCTTGCCGCCGGCCAGCTTTGTCGAGAAGTTCCACACGCCCACCGACGTGTCCTCGCGCAGCAGCGGCAGTGCAGTCAGGATGGCCTGCTTGGCGAGGTCCATCCGAGTCTTGCCCGGCGCGCCCGGCACCGGCTCTCCCATAGAGCCTGAGACATCGAGGACAGTGAGGATCCGGCCGCTGAGGTTAGCCGCCGTCCACAGGCGCTGCAGCTCGCCGAGCGAGGCCGGCTCAACGGGAGGAAGCGACTTCGGTGCGTCGAGGACAACGCCATTTGCTGGGGTCGCGTCGACACCGGCTTGACGGTCGATGGAGCGGAAGCCGTGATCCTGGAGCACGACCGTTCCCTGGTCACTGAGCAGCCGGTCGTGGAGCTTCTCGGCGCTGTCCTGTAGTCGCCCCGCCTCTGCCTGGCTGACCCCGGCGCGGGCGACGGGCGTGAAGGGGTAATCGAGGTACGGCGAGCCCTCCTTCGGGTACACCGCGACCAGGGGCACCGCGGGCTTCTTGTGGTTGTACGCCCAGACGCCCTGCTCGGTGTACGGGAAGGCGCCGACCCGGCCGGCCGTCGTCTGCTGGATCTCGGCCAGCGACTGCGGCAGCTTGGACAGCACGTCGTCGGTGGTCGCCGACATTCGGGACGAGAGCATTCGTGCAGCCGCGACGAGCTGAAGGTTCGCCTCGGGCCCGCTGCCGAGAAGTGCGCGGAGCCCGGCCAAGGTCAACATGCTGGGCGCGCATCGGGTGGGATCGGCGATGCCGAACTTCACCTGGCTGGATCCAAGGCTCGCGGCGACATCCGTCCAGGATGGTTGTCTGTCGGGCCAGCCCTGCTGCTTGGCCGCTGGTCGCACCATGGCGACGACGACGGGCGACTGCGCGATCGACTCCGGTCTGCCCAGTGGACTCTGGTCGCCTGCGGCGGCGACACGCCCGGGCCAGAGCGAGGAATCCGGAATCCAGACGTCAGGGTTGCCGACGCTCGTCGTCTTGCCTGCGGCAAATGCCTGCGCGACCTGATCGGAGGGACTGGCGGTGACCGTGATCTCCGTACAGGCGCCCTTCACCGGACCCCTGGAATCGTCTTTGACGGAGTCGGCCACTTGCCGGATGGCCGGTGCGATGTCCGGGCTGGTCGTCACCGAGAGCGTCGTCGTCGACGTACATCCAAGCAACCGCGTCGCCGCGAAGGCGCCGGTGGCCGCGAGGACCCCGAGGACGAGCAAGGCGGTCGCGGCCCGCCGAACCCGAGATCGCCGCCGGGTCGTACGCCGGCGCTGGAACTCCTCCCGGCGCGACGCGCCGTCGCCTGCGGCCCGATGGCGACCCGCCACTCGCTCACACCTCGCTGATCATCTTCGGCTCAGTGCGCGTCGGGGAGCCCCCGCAAAAGGACAACCCGCAGCAGGCATGCTGCACTCCTGGTTCAGCGCTTTGTACCGGCGCACTCTAGTGATATGCGGCAGGTTCAGCTAGTCGAGGAACGCAGCGCTGTCAAGTTGTCACAGCCTGCGAATTCATTCGGCCTTTGGTCTCCTTTACGGTCCGCTACATCCGGCGCGTGCGGCTTTAGACGGCCTGCGGCTCGAAGAGCTCGGCAAGCCAGCCGGGTACGGCCTCGCCGTAGTCCCGCCAGGCCGCTGCGCCGGAGCCGGTCAGTGCCCGCCGCCAGGCGATTGCCCGCCCGACCGTACCGACCTTGACCGCCAGGGAGACGGCCCTAATCAGGTCCTCGCGGTCGTGGCGCTCAGTCCACGGCTCGAGATAGCTGTCCCGCAGGCGGAGCAGTGCGGGGTCGCCCGGCGCGAGCTCGAACCGGCGACTCGCCGCGTTCAGTGTCACGAGCAGAGAGCAGAACGGATGGCTGACAGAGGCGTCGCCCCAGTCGAAGAAGATCAGTCGCTCACCGTCGACGAAGACATTGGCATCGTGAAGATCGTCATGCTGAACCATCGGTGGGACTCCGGCCGCCTCCAGCTCGGCGCACCATTCGGTGAACTCCGGAAGCGAAGATTGCAGACGTGCATACGTTTGTGGACTGAGGCCATCGGCCTCGCCAATCCGCAGCTCGTCCGGCCGAGAGACGAGACCAGCCAGCAAGCTCGGCATCGTCGCTGGACGCTGGTCAGGGACGCCCATCGCCATCAGGTCGCCGGCAAGGGGAACGGTCTCGCGCTGCAGTTCGCCGTACTGGCGGAGCATCTCCATCCAGCTGGCCAGATCCGCGCCGGTGCTGCGGAGGGTCGGACCACCGTCGGGGAGGAGCGACCATCCGCGTTCCGCGTCGATCGCCAATGGTGTCAGCACTCGACCGGTCGTCCAGCGGGAGAGAGCGACCATCAGCCTCGGCTCGTAACGGGTGGCACCGCCGTTGGCTTTGAACCAAACGTCGCCGGTCACCGTCGGTACCTTGATCACGGTCGACCACGGCCGGATATGCACGGGCTCCAGATCGCCGCTGATCGTGAGGCCGCGTGGTATCAGCCGGTCGTCGATCCACTCCTCAACGGCGGCTAGCCAGCTGGGATCGAGCGCTTCGGTGGCGTTGGTCTGGGCAGTCATCGCAGCCGACGGTACCGGCAGGTTCATGCGAGGCCCACCGGATTTTTGCCGCCTGTGTGATCAGACCGGGACGGAGATGCCGACACCACCGCGGGTCTCCGCGCCGTAGCGCTCCTTCTCCTTGGCGAGGTCGAGCGGACCGATCCTCGAGCGCGACGCTCGTGCTGCGTCGTCGAGCAGGTCGGCTGGGATGATCCACACCACCTCGAACTCGAGGCCGTCAGGATCCCTCGCATACAGACTTTTCGTCGTCCCGTGGTCACTCGCGCCGACCAGGGCGCCGGTCTCGGAGAGGACACCGGCGATCCGCTCCAGCTCGGCCAGAGTGTCGACCTCCCACGCGAGGTGGTACAGGCCCACCGTGCCGCGCCCGGCCTGCGAGTCAGCGGCTGCTGCGCCGATGGCAAAGAGGCCGAGGTCGTGGTCGTTTGTCGACCCCGGCGCCTGCAGGAAGGCGGCGCGGCCTGGCGTGCCCATCACCGCGCGAAAGCCGAGCAGGTCGCGGTAGAAGGCCGCACTGCGATCGACATCTCGGACGTAAAGGACCGCATGGTTGAGGCGGTGAACCGGCATGGTGTGATCTCCTCGCATTCGAGCCCTTGGACGCGGCAGGAGACTAGTTTAAAGCTCAACTACCTCGGCCGGTAGGGCTGTACACCGCGATCGACCTGTCAGGAACTGCGCAGATCGAGGACCTAATTTGGCGAGGACTGGGAACAAACCACGGTGCAGGTGTGTAATTGATTCCGGCTGCCGTCGAAGGTCAGCAGAAGTTGATCACGCAGGTGGAGTTACGCAGTAGGGGTGCAGAGCCGCCCCAACGCCGGTCTCCGTTAATCGAGCGGTCGCCAGCAGCCTGAGACGCGCAAAGTGCGCGCCTCGACGGTCCTCGAAAGGGAGACACAGCAGATGGTTCAGGGCACTGTGAAGTGGTTCAACTCCGAGAAGGGGTTCGGCTTCATCGCCCCAGACGACGGGAGTCCCGACGTCTTCGTCCACTACTCGGCGATCAGCGCGACCGGGTTCCGCAGCCTCGAAGATAACCAGCGGGTCGAGTTCACCGTGACCCAGGGCAAGAAGGGCCCACAGGCGGAGGACGTCCGCCCGCTCAGCGGCTGACGCGAGTCGAGGGCGCGCACGGTCAAACCGTGCGCGCCCTCTCTCGTTCCGCCAGCCAGGGCACCGGCCCCGCTGCGGGCTGGGCGGGTGGGGTCGCAGCCTCGTAGGGTGCTTGATTGTGGATCTCGTCTCGCTGGCGGACATCCGGGCAGCTCAGCGACGGATAGCCGGGGTAGCTGTCCGCACACCGCTGATTCCGGCGGGCTGGGCCGGCGACGGCGAGCGACGCCTTTACGTGAAGCCGGAAATGCTGCAGCCGATCGGTGCTTTCAAGATCCGGGGTGCATACAACAAGATCGCCCGGCTTACCCCCGAGGAGCGCGCCCGTGGCGTCATCGGCAGCTCGAGCGGGAACCATGCGCAGGCGCTGGCATACGCGGCGGCGCGGTTCGGCAGCAAAGCAACCGTGGTGATGCCGGAGACCGCACCCGCTCACAAGGTCGACGCGACCCGGGCGCTCGGCGCGCACATCATTGTGGTGCCCCCGGCCGAGCGTGATGTCGTGCCCGTCGAGCTGGCAGAGGAGCACGGCTATGTGCTCGTGCCGCCGTACGACGATCCGGACATCATCGCCGGCCAGGGGACTGTCGGCGCGGAGATCGCGGAGGATTTGCCCGATGTCGAGCTCGTCCTGGTGCCTGTCAGCGGCGGCGGGCTTATCTCCGGGATCGCAGCCGCCGTCAAGGCGCTCCGGCCGGCTGCCCGCATCGTCGGCGTGGAGCCCAGTCTCGCCGGGGATGCGGCGGAGAGCTTCCAGCGCGGCGAGCGGCTGGTGTGGGAGCCGGAGCGGACGTATCGGACCATCGCCGATGGGCTCCGGACCACGAGCGTCGGGGTCCTGCCTTGGCAGCACATCCAGGCATACGTCGACGACATCGTCACCGTGACCGATGACCAGATCCGGCAGGCGATGCGGGAGATCGTCGTCGAGTCACGGCTAGTCGTCGAGCCCAGCGGCGCTGTCGCCGCCGCTGCGTACTTGTTCGCTCGGGACCGGCTCCCCAAGGCAGCGCGTACGGTCGCAGTGCTCAGTGGCGGCAACGTCAGCCCCGCGCTGCTCGCCGAGATTCTGCTCAGTCCTGGCGTTCATGGTCGGGCGAACGCAGCAGGCTGATCATCCTCCGGGCAGCCCGAGCTGGTCGAGAAGCCAGCTCAGCGGTGCGTTCTGAGCCAGGGAGCGCAACGGCTCTACCAGCCAGCCGGGCAGGTCACCTCGCTTCTGTGCATCGTCGGTTGCCCGAACCAGGCCGGCGCGCAGCGCCCGCTCCATGCTGTCGCGGTCCAGTCGCGGGGCGCCGAAGCGTTGCTTGCCGTCGAGCGCGAGGACGAGGCGCTCGCGGGACACATGCAATTCGCACGCCGCACCGTTGATCGTTGACAGCGCGATCCGCTGCACGCCGGCGTCGAGGCCGCCGCCGGGATAGGGATCGGCCGGCGCGGTGCACGCATCCACCTCGCGGAACGACCCGAAGCTGCTCGCGCCTGCGGTCTGTTCCGCCACGAGCAATCCGCCGGCGGCGAGCAAGAGCGCGGCCAAGCCGATCACTGGCCCGCGTGCCGCTGCCGCGCCTCGCGGCGGGTGTGCCGGCCGAGCCTGGCCGTCGTCCGGCCCGATCACCTGTGCGTCCGCAGACAATGTGGCGCGCGATGCCGGTTCCGCGACGACCTGATCGTGATCCGCCGAGCTGCCCGGCCATCCGGTGCTCGGCCAGGCCGTGCCCGATTCAGCGCTGTCCGGTTCAGCACTGTTCGGACGCTCGCCGGTCGGCTCCTCGTCGCTCGGCTCGGTCCTCCGGCGCTGGGCCGCCAAGACCAGTCCTGGGAGCAGCACGGCGAAGCCAAGCAGCGCGGCGACGCCGAACGCGGGCCGGAACGCGCGGGTCAGGATCCCCTCGATGCGCTCTGCTAGAGCATCCCCCACGCGCAGGCCCGAGGCTGATTCGACGCCGGCTCCCGCAACGATCTTCTCAAGGTCGGGGACCGCGCCGCGCTGGTTGACGTCCAGCTCGTCTCGCACCGCGAATGTGATCTTGAGCTTGTCCTGCGCGGGTACCCTTGCGTCCAGCACAACCCCGGCGCCGGCCAGCGCCGATCGTTCGGTCGCTTGGTCCAGTGAGCCAGCGAGGACCGGGGCGATGAGGACAAGTCCAAGGACGAGACCCGCGTGCCGGGCACCGACCACGAGCGAGCCGTTCCTGATCACGCTCGCTGGGCCGCGCAGCGCAGCCTCGTCGAGGACCCCGGTGAGCAGCCCAAGTCCGGCTCCGCAGAGGGCCAATGCGGCGACCGCCCACCTGGCGTCCACCGCGGGCAGCCAGGCCAGGCCCACAAGGCCGCCGCCCAACAGCAGCGCGCCTCCGATGAGGCGGGCCACTGGCGCGAGCCGGGAGCTCGATCGGCGCAGCAGCAGCATCCCCGCAGGAAGTGCGGTGACCACCACCGCGCCAGCAATGGGGGAGAAGCGCCAAACCTCGATGACCAGAAGAACGCTGAGGAAGAGGGCGCCAACGAGCCCACCGGACAGGAACAGCAGGCCGAGGTTCGGCCAAATGGCGGGACGACCCCGGGACGGCACCGCTGCGGCGGTGCGAGCGGCGGGGCTGATGGCAACGGCCAACGCGGCAACGGCAATCGGCGCCTGGATAAGAAAGATCGATCGCCAGTCGAACGCCTCGGTCAGCAGGCCGCCGAGCGCGGGACCGATGACGAGTCCGACCGTTGCGGCGTAACTCCAGGCCATCCGCGCCCGCGCCGCGCCGAGCAATGTGCCGAGCACAGGCAGGGAACCTGTGAGCAGCAGCGCCGAGCCGATGCCTTGGACACACCGCCCGGCCATCAGAAGGGAAAGGGAGTCGGCGAGCCCGCAGAGTGTGGAGGCCAACGCGAAGATCCCAAGCCCGGCGACAACGAGGACGAACGGTCGCATCCATCGGTGGGCCGCAGCGATCCCCAGCGCGACCACCGTCACGATGACGGCGTACGCGGTCAGAACCCACGAGACGCCGACGATCGTGGTGTCGAACCTCGCATAGAGCCGCGGCAGCGCGAGGACCACGATCGATGCATCCGCGAAGGCGAGACCGACGGCCACGATCAGGAGCCACGCGGCCACGCCGGACCGGCGGAGCAGGTCCTTGCTCGTCCGCGGGGCTGGCGCGAGATCGACTGTCATCGGCCTTCCTTGCTCGTCACAGCGGCAACTCTAAGGTGCCGATGCGCAAATTCGGTGCACAGATTCGCCACCGGGCCGACGCCCTGCGCGGCGGACGGGGGCGCCGGCCCACGGCAGGCTGGCAGACTGGCGCGCGTGGCAGCTGGTTTGCCGTCCCGGCCCGTCGTCGGGATCCTCCACCCCGGCGCGATGGGCGCCTCTATTGGTGCGGCACTGAAAGCCAGGGCCGGGCAGGTCATCTGGGCGGCCGCCGGCCGGTCGGACGAGACGTCGAAGCGGGCCGAGCTGGCGGACCTGGTGGCCGTCCGTGACGTGGACGAGCTGGTCCGATGCGCCGACGTGGTGATCTCGATCTGCCCCCCGGCAGCTGCCCTGGATCTCGCCGCAGATGTGGCGTCCTTCGGTCGTCCCGCTCTTTACGTCGATGCCAATGCCATCGCGGTCGAGACCGTTACAGAGATCGAACGCCTGTTCGGGACCGATCGTGTCGTCGATGCCGCGATCATCGGTCCTCCTGCCTGGCGCCCTGACAGCACGGTGTTCTGGGCCGCCGGCGAGCAGGCCGACACTGTCGCGGAGTTGTTCGGCGGCTCGGCGGTGGATGCGAGGGTCCTCGGAAAGCGACTTGGCAGCGCAAGCGCACTGAAGGCGTGCTTCGCCCTTCAGAGCAAAGCGATGCCTGCGCTGTGGTTCACCCTCGCCGCGGCCGCGCGCGAGTACGGCGTCGATGACGCAGTGAGGTCGGAGCTCGGTCGCGACGGGATCGATCTCGATGTGGAGTTGGACCGGATAACCCAGCGCGCGGCAGCGAAGGCATGGCGATGGTCAGGTGAGATGGACGAGGCGGCAAAGGTGCTCCGTGCCATCGGACTCCCTGACGGGTTTTCGTCGTCGGCTGCCGAGGTCTATCGGCGGGTCGCTGCCGTCGTCGGGAAGGCCGGCGGACCGGAAAGCGCGACCGCCGTTGAAGCGGTTCGGCGCCCGGAAGGTTAGGCAAACGGAAAGCGTCTGCTGGGTTGCTGAAACCGCATCAATTCGGATCGTGTCGGCAAACTCTTTCAGACCGCTTTCCTTGCCGGACTCCGTGTGTTCATCGGAAAACTCCCAGGTACCGGCCCACGCCGCGGATCGAGGCGACGGTCACCTCCGCGCACCACCGTCGGCGGCGGAAAATTACATCTAGTGCTGGGTTCCTCGTGACCCCTATCCTCCTGCTGACGGGCCGCCCGCACATCCCCGTCGACCGAGAGCACGTCCGAAACGCTCTGGCGCGTCAGACGGCTGACGCGTTGTAGATAACTACAGAGCCATCCCGCCCCACCC
>Ga0184635_10000197_pt1 | contig 13584 bp, 7 predicted proteins | sample PLM3_30_b2_FD_133147 | JGI IMG/M metagenome (GOLD analysis project Ga0184635, IMG submission 133147) | Groundwater sediment microbial communities from an aquifer in East River, Colorado, USA - PLM3_30_b2 | ecosystem: Environmental > Terrestrial > Soil > Riparian zone | place: USA: East River...
CATCAATTATCTCAAAACTTATCAGGCGACTAAGCTCAATCAACATCCGATCGGTATCAGCTATATGTCCGGTACCAATACGGAGGATGTCTTCGCTGGCCCCGCCGACTGGATCGCTGTTTATGGAGCAGACCTGAATCCCCCACTGGCGGCGGGAGCAAAGGTACTCTTTCTAGAAGCAAATCCAAGCCTGCTCGGTGATGGATCCTCGTATCAGTCGATCTGGAAAAGTTTTACACGCGGATTTAACGTGGTTGATAGGGAGTTGGACTCGCTTACGCCTGGGATCAGTGATCGCCTGCATGGAGCAATCACCCAATCACTCGCCTATTCTCAGATCCTCAAACTTGCAGCCATGATACCTAGCGATGTTATCAGCTCGAGCGGCTACTGCTTGGTAAAGCCCGGTGCTGAATACCTAGCCTACTTGCCCTTAGGCGGCCGCGTGGTCATCGATTTTTCCACGGCTCAGCAAAATTTTCTTGTGAATTGGTTCAATCCAATCACAGGACAGACGGTTTCCAGCAACACCGTAAGCGGCGGTGGGCAAGTCACTCTTACCTCCCCATTCAATGGCGAGGCACTGCTTCATCTGAAGATTCAACCACAGACTCTCACCTCAGCCTCCACGACGACAAATACTAGTGACACCTCGAACGTGACGACCCTCTCAACGAGTTATTCCACGTCGACAACTTCAACTGGCTCAAAAAAAACCACCGTTAGCACGCCGACGATAACTCCGAATGGAGCTTCGTTTGCCGGCTCTACATCTGTGTCACTAGCGGATGCCACCGGTGGTGCAACAATCTATTACACCACGGATGGTTCGTCTCCAACACAGTCGTCCCCAAAATACTCCGGGCCTATTACGATCTCTAACGATGTACTGCTAAAGGCCCAAGCTTTCAAGAACGGCACAAATCCAAGCTCCGTAGCAAGCGCATGGTTCGCCAAGACGAGTGCGTTCGATTTCTCCCTCGCCAATTCCGCCAATTCTGGCAATGTTTCAGTCGTAGCTGGTGCTTCAGTCAGCAACACTATCAACGCAACCTTGGCAAGCGGTGGCAGTCAGGCACTATCATTCACTGTGTCCGGGCTGCCTTCGGGGGCGAGTGGTTCCTTCTCGTCTCCGACGTGCAATCCATCCTGCTCGACAGTTCTCAGTATCGCGACCAGCGGCTCAACCCCCGCCGGCAATTTCCCGGTTACTGTGACCTCGACAGGTGGCGGGGTAACCAGAACCACGGTTTTTACCTTGAATGTGGCTGCCCCAGTCGTGTCGACGGTAGCGACACCGACCATCAGCCCCAATGGCGGTAGCTTTACAAATTCCGTCTCTGTAACGCTGGCAACGGCCACATCCGGGGCATCGATCTATTACACCACAGACGGTTCCAGCCCGACTCAATCATCGAAACTTTATACAGGAGCGATGACTCTGACGGCCAGCGCTACCCTAAAGGCCAAAACGTTTAAGAGCGGGTATAATCCGAGCGCTGAGGCTAGCGCTTCGTTTACATCTAATCTCGTCGCCTATTGGAAATTTGATGAGGTCACTGGAACAACCACTGCAGATTCTTCAGGGAACGGAAATACCGGGATCTTGACAAACGGCCCCTTGCGGACTGCGGGACGCCTTGGCAACGCATTATACTTTGACGGTATTGATGACAACGTAACAGTAGCGGACTCGAATTCTTTATACCTCTCGAATGCCCTTACACTTTCCGCGTGGGTCAATCCTGCCTCTCCATTTACTGATTGGAGGGCCGTCCTCGTCAAAAATTCAAAGTACTATCTATATGCGAGTGTCGGCGGTTACTGCGGCGACGGGAGTCCATTCGGCGGTTTCAGCACGTCAATCATCAACGCCGCATGCCAATCCAATCCACTTCCCGCCAATACGTGGACACATCTCGCTGTAGCTTATAACGGTTCAATGTTAACGCTGTACCGTGATGGCGTTCCGGTAGCGACCGCCAACGCGACCGGAGTCATCTCTCCGAGCACAGGATCTCTCCAGATCGGCGGAAGCGTTTTCGGCGAATACTTTAAAGGATTAATCGATGAAGTTCGCATTTACAAAACGGCGTTGAGCGATACAGAAATTCAAACCATCTATCAACAAGAGTCGATCGGAATTTCTTCGACCGTGGCCGCCCCGCTTATTTCTCCGAGCGGAGGAAGTTACAGCGATTCTGTCTCGGTCACAATGCAGACGGCGACTTCGGGTGCCTCAATTTATTACACCACCGATGGCTCAACGCCGACGCAATCATCTACTCTATACAGCGGAAGCATGACTTTAACGAGCAGCAAAATAGTCAAGGCGAAGGCGCTAAAGAGCGGTTACAACGGAAGTACCGAAACCGCCGCTTCATTCCTCGTCACTCAGTCTTTCGTAGCCCAGCCTTTCAGCTTCTCTCTGGCCGCCTCTGGGAATCTGTCGGTCTTCGCCGGAGCTTCGGTGAGCAATACTATCTCCACCACACTGGATTCCGGCAGCAGTCAGGCAGTATCGTTCACTGTATCCGGGATGCCGACAGGCGCCACGGCTTCGTTTTCGTCGGCATCTTGCAGTCCGGCGTGCTCAACGGTACTAAATATAAGTACCACGGCCTCGACACCGGCCGGTAGTTTTCCCATTACCGTTACTTCGACGGGAGGCGGCGTGACCAAAACCACAGCGTTTACACTTAGCGTGACACTCGCACTGACCGTAGCAACACCGACGATAACACCCAATGGCGGAAACTTCTCGGGTACAGTTTCCGTGGCGATGCAAACAGCGACTTCGGGAGCTTCGATTTACTACACCACAGACGGCTCAACGCCTACTCAGTCGTCGACGCTTTATGCCGGCGCAATGACCTTAACCAGCACCGCCGCTGTAAACGCCAAGGCTTTCAAGAGCGGAGCCAACCCCAGTGCTGTGGCTGCGGCTTCTTTTACAAATACCGGTACGGGCAACACCTATTACGTCGCCAAAAGCGGTAGCGACTCTAATTCTTGTGCGCAAGCGCGAAGCCTTTCAGCGCCGAAGAGAACCATTGGCAGTGGTATACTTTGTCTCTCGGCTGGCGCTACTCTCCAGATTCGAGGGGGAACCTACGACGAACGGATAGATCGCAACATTTCCGTACCAAACGGGATCTCGTGGAGCAACCCAGTCACGATCATGGCTTATCCTGGCGAGAAAGTGACGCTTTTCCCAACTCAACAGAGCGACGTTCCAGTTATTGAGTTCATCCCGGCTGCTATTAATCGGTATATCATTTTCGATGGTCTTACTCTCGATGGTACGAATGTCCTTGCTGGCTACGTGGTGTATCTCGGCGCTGCGACCGACCACATTCGGTTTACCAATGTGGAAATTAAGAATGGCGGGGCGTCTCAAATAGGCAATGGCACTGGCAAGGTGAGCAATGGGGCTGGAGTCGGCGGAACCGGTCATGAATTTGTCAATTGCAATGTTCACGACAATGGTCGTGACCCCGGCAACGCTAGTGGCGCAAGTGCATACGGGTTCTACGTCGGTGACGGGTCGGATCACCTAATCGAACGATGCAAGGTATATAACAACGGTGGGTACGGTATTCACGTTTACGGCCATCCAAGTCGTGTCACTATTCGGTACAGCGAAATATACGCCAACAGTCAAGACTCCACGATGACCACCGCAGGTATCATTGTCAGCTCCGGCGATGGTCATAAAGTCTATGGGAATATCGTCCGCAATGATCGTCGAGGGGGAATCCAAGTGTACAATGGTTGCACCAATTGCTTGATTTATAACAACACCGTTTACGGCAATGCTTGGGGTATATCCGTCTCCCAGGCTACTACTGGTGTGATCTTGCGGAACAACATTGTCTATCTAAATTCTGGCGGTAACATCATGAACGATGGTGGACAAGGTGCAATCATTTCAAACAACCTCATTAGTGATCCCGGGTTTATAGATGCCGGCACAGGGGACTTTCACCTAAGATCGGGATCTCCCGGGATCGATGCAGGCGTAGCACTAACCGAAGTTGCGTATGATATGGACGGCACCCCACGCCCTCAGGGGTCTCGTTATGACATCGGAGCTTACGAGTATCATTAAAACTTGCCTAACAGCAATGATAAAGACAGCGTGTTGGTGGTCAGTTGTTGAAGTGAGCAAAATTAATCTGCCCTCGCCGCGCTGCTCGCCCGCTCCTCTGCGCTAAAGGAGACATCTTGATCATGGAAACTCGCGACCTTGCTGATGACGAAGCGTCGTTTTCCGCCGACCGTCAGCGGGATCTTATCCACGAGTTCGATTTCGATATGAATTCCGGTAGCTCCTTTTTCCTGCAGAGCGGAAACAATGCGTCCGGGTGACTCTGGCGAGAACTCCCGGGTAGCTACAATCCGAATCATCATACGATCGATGCTTTCCTGGATGACTTGAAAGCAATCGACTTCGGAAAAATGCTCGAATATACCTGTGAAGAAATGAACAATCAGACGGTTTCCATTACCCGTGATTACGACATCGGTATCGCGGCCTTGGATCGATTCCATTACGTCATACCCGCGCCCGCAAGGACAACGCCGTCCATTACCTGCGATTCCGACGTCGCCGACACGATATCGAATCAACGGCATTGGACCCGGATGCAAACGTGTTAGCACGATATTTCCGGATTGGCCCGGCCTAACAGTAGCTCCTTCGTTATCTAGAAATTCAACGATAACGTCCGGTGTATGGATGTGATATGTATTTTCTTGGCCACATTGAGCAGCTATGTGCATCCCTTCAGCGCAGCCATATGTGTCGAACACCTTTGTTTTAAATGCTGTCTCAATCGTTTGGCGATAGTGTGGATAGAGGTTATCCCCCCACGTCACAATCGACCGTAACGACCTATTAAAACCTTTTTTGGCGGCATGCCGCGCTAAATAGTAGATGCTCCCGGGATACCCCCAGAGATAACGAATGCCCTGCCTATCCAGCAAATCGAGAGCTTTGTCCAGGTGAGCGTCGCTTAGGTCGAATGCCGAGACGTAATAACATCGTAACAGTGCATCCTTTAACCTCTTTTCAAGGCTTCTTTCAGTGGTCATTCCGGTCTGTAGGTGAGGCTCTCCGATGGTCCAGTTCGTCCACTCTAAGGCCAGCAGGAACGAAGCTCGATACCAACCGGCTGTTTCGGCGTCTTCTCTCACACAAAAGTTTGTTCCGGTCGACCCGGATGTGAAAACTTCATAATTCTTTTGACCTGTAGCCCGCGTAGTCGAATCGGGATAACCGGCACGTAGCATTTGCTTTGTGACTACGGGCAATTTCGAGAGATCGGCTGAGTACCGAATGTCGTTCGGCTTGACGCCAGCGTCCCGCATTAACGCGCGGTAAAAAGATACTTCTCCGTAGGCAATATCCACCACCGAACGCAGCAGACGGTCGCGATGGTCGTGCAAACGCTCCAGACTCCACCACTGTGCTTGCTCTAGAAACTGAAGACGTTTTATCATCCGTTGCCCGAATGCTAAGTCTCCGAGTGGAAGGATGACGTTCCTTAACACCCAACGCCACGACTGCAGTTTCAGCCTATCGATCCGATGACCGCCTAAACCGGGCAGGATTTGAGCATTGGAAGGGTTAATGGATTTCTCCTGTTGTAAACTCACCATTTGTTTGGGGTTTGAGAAGACACGATGAACCGGCAGTTTGTCGAGCAGGTCTCCTGATCACTTCCCAGGCCAGCGCGGACATAAAGATCTGCATGAGTAGCGAAAAGGGTTGGTCATCTCCATATAAGAATGCGTGAACGTCTTTTTGGATTGCGCTGCGATCTAAAGGTGAGTCGAGAATTAATTGTGTGTTTGACAGATCTAGAAATGAGGAGCGCAATTCCTCTACCTCGCGGATATACCGCTTCCACGGAACACCAAATCCCCACTTGCGGTGGCGCAGAACGTCGGTTGGTAACCGAGAACCGACCGACGCTCGCAAAAGTTCTTTGTTTCCTCGCCCCATGAACAATTCCGACGATGGCAACGCCGCTAGCATCTCAACTAGACGATAATCCAAAAAGGGGACACGGCACTCGATCGAAGCTCCCATGGTCATTCGATCGTTCCGGTCCAGCACGGAGCACAAAAATGTATGCTGGTCGCTATACATCGCCTGTCGCGCAAGATCCCCTGGGTAAAGGCGGCGGGCTTCATCAAGTACCTGCTCACGGTATGTAAACCTGCTGCTCGTTGGAAGGCATAACTTCTCTAGATCAGGAGGTAAAACGTCACAAGCATTAAACAGCACGAAACGATCGAGTGAACCCAACTCGAGGAACCGAGCCAGTTTTCGCCAACGGCCACTGAGATTCAATGCCCGGTTGGCTGGAGGTAAAATCCACCGTGCCGCAGACAATGCGGACGAGTATCTCAGCGGTTGGTAGCGCACATATCCGCCCAGCGTTTCGTCTGCGCCTTCTCCTGACAATAGCACCGTGACCCGAGGTTTCGCATGCTGAGATATCGCCAAGAGATGAACGTCGTTCCAGTGTACTTGCGGTTCGTCATTAAACCATGCAGCCTGTCGCAGCTTTTCCAAAAGATTTTTCGGTGAGACGACAAGTTCGTGTTTATTGAGCCCGTAACGGGTGGCGACTTGCTGCGCGAGCAGCCCCTCATCATAACCGGCCTCATCGAAGCGAACGGTGAAACTGGCTATCCCAGAACCGGCATGTTGCGCCAGAGACGCCGACACGCTGCTAGAATCCAATCCGCCACTTAACAGCACTCCCAGGGGGACATCGCTGATACGACGAAGTTTTACCGCATCGTCGAACGTCTCCCGAAACCAGGATATTGGATCACGGGGTAAGCTTTCGCGTAGCGCCAGCGCTTTTTCTGCCAAATTCCACCAGCGTTTGATCTGCACCTGACCATCCTGCCACAGCATGTAGTGTCCCGGTAACAGTCGGCGAATGCCCACGAATGGCGTCTGTTCTCCGGCGACGTACCGAAAACAGAGAAGCTCGTTCCAGGTCTCATGCTCAAACTGGACGGGCAGACCGGCAGCGAACAGAGCTTTTTCTTCGGACGCAAAGTATAGCGCGCCCTTCTCATAGGCATAGTAGAGTGGCTTAATGCCAACTCGGTCGCGCGCCAAGAACAAGGTTCGCTCTTTAGAGTCCCAAATGGCAAAGGCAAACATGCCATTGAGCTCGTCCAACATAGCTGGGCCTTCGGCCGCATATAGGTAAAGCAGCACCTCTGTGTCGGTGTTTGAATGGAATTTGTATCCTTGAGCTTTAAGCTTTGAGCGTAACTCCTGGTAGTTGTATACTTCGCCATTATGAACGATTCGGTAACGGCCATCAGACGTGCTCATTGGCATGTGCCCGCGTGCAGAAAGATCTAAAATGGCCAGTCGACGTGAGCCCAAAGCAATACCTGGTGCAACGTATTCGCCGGCACCATCGGGACCGCGATGGGCCATCACGTTCGTCATACTGAGGATCTCATGATTGTTGACCGAGTGATTTCGGTCTTGATAGACGATGCCGCAGATACCGCACATTATAATAAATGCTCCATGGCGCGACCGATCGTACATCGGAGAAAAACCACCCCCACCCTCCAATGAGTGACCGTTTTAATGACGGTGATACGAAATAGCAGACTGAATCTTTCACTGGGCCGGTCGGAGTACTTTTGCCAAAGCTTTACCGTTTCGCCAGAGGTCGAATTTTTCCACGGCATGTTTTCTTGCGGACTCTGCATATTTGTTCCTCAGTCCAGCATTCGTTAGTAGGTTTTCGATTGCATCCGCGAGCGCTTTTATATCCATCGGTGGAACCAGAAGTCCGAGGTCGCCACCTTTCAACAATTCCGGAATACCGGCAATGTTCGAGCCGATGACTGGCGTTCCGGCGGCCATAGATTCTTTAATAACATTAGGTACCCCGTCTCCCAATTTGCTGGACGGATGGACGAATACCGTCGCCTTACTCATTATGCCCGGGATTTCTTCAGGTCGGACCCAACCGCGAAACTTCACTCGATCCATAATTCCGAGTCTAGTCGCTAAAGCTTTGAGCGAGTCTGCTTCGTTGCCGCCTCCAACCAATTCCAGTTGGCACTGTAATCCTCGCGCGGTCAGTTCTGCGATGGCGCGTATGAGATAATCATACCCTTTCCATTCGTTCAGTCCCCCGACAGCGAGAACCTTTTTTGGAGGCCGGTGGTTCAACTCAAAAGAAAAATCCTTAAAATCCAGACCATGATAGTGGACATAGAGTTTTTTCGACAAAACATTCCAAATATCCGAAAAGTGCTTTTTGATGAACGAAACATTGAAATCACTGCAAGTGATTATATTCGTTGCAGCAAGAAGTTTGTTCCGCAGATAGATTTGGTTTAGATACAAATCAATGCCGGCGTGAAGAAATATCGAGAACGGAATCGACGACGGAAGCAGACGGCAGAAAAGATACGCGCAGGTCCCTGTATAGTTACCCCAATACGCAAGCACGTGATCGTATTGAGCCCCGTATTTCTGAGCCCAACCCAACGCTTTTGGAAAAACATAACTGCTCTTCGCAAAAGGCTCAATTCCGGATGTAATCGCCGTAGCGCTGATCGACATTGTGTCCCGGAAAAACAGACTCAATTTCCGTAAAGGCGGAAATCCGGCAGCACGAAGTGAGTCGGAGAGTGTGATGTGATGCACCTTGTGTCGCGGCAGAATCTGCTCGTTCAAAATATCGGGAACGTATGACCACAACGTCGGGTCCAGAGGATAAATAGGGAAAATGTCGATATCGATCCCGGCATCTATTAGGCCTCGCATATCCCTCGCGAAAAACGTACTTACCCGGCTAGGGAATTTATTGGTGAAAACAGCTAATCGCATACCGTGCTTCATCCGATACTATTTTAACCGCACTTCCGAAGAATCAAAATTGCTCCACGTGTTCGCCTATCATCCGTGCTTAACTGCTGAAAACGCGGTGTCAGGCGGCACTGCGAGAGTCCATGGTCGTCATAATTACGGAAGATCTGCATTACCTCGAACCCAGATTTCTCGGCGCAATTAAGATGCGTACTCAATGGCTCACGATTCAACAGAAATTCGCGGCGTCCGCGGACCAATCTCCATTGCGAATCTGAATATGCCCAATGTCCGTTCCAGAAGGGAGATAAATGATGAGCGCCGAAATCAATAACGTGAGAGGCATAACCATCCGGTTTCAGCCATGCCGACATCGCAATGTATGTTTCCTTGAGAGTGTCTACATGTTCGAGAACAGCCTGCGAAAAGATCAAATCTAGGGAATTGGGCGCTATTACGTTCGAGGAATCCCAGGGAACGCGGTAAGTTATTAGTTTACCTTCACTGAGACCACCAGTAAGTTCCCGCTTGATTTTTTCTGCTGTCGAAAGTCGGTCGGAGCAGTCTATGAGATGGTGAGGAAAAGTGTAGGAGTCTAACGCTGGGCGGACTCGTGGAAATTCTTCGTTGTTCGGAATAGCTTCACAATTTACATACATCTCAAGGAGCTCTTGGAAAATAGCTAGTAGATCCGCCCTAGCTGCAAAAGGGAAAATGTCCAGCCCTACATAACCTCGTGCGCCTGATAATAAAGCAGCAAGCCCTATGCCTATGCTGTCACCCGGCCCAAGTTCACCCACTTGAGCACCTGCCACGCGAAATCCATTCGAAGCAAGAATGGTCAGATGACGGAGCCAAACTGAATAGCAGTAACGAGCAGAATCAGAACCGCCCGTGGTAGCACGCCGCCGCCGCCATTGGTCCAGTACGGGCACCCGAGTTAGCAGGCCTTTGACGATTGGCGGCGTTTTCCAAATTTGGATCATTTCGCCCTCTGCCGACAAAAACGAGCGATCACACTTCTTAGGAAAGCCTAGGGAGCCTCTAGCGAAGAGCCAAGGCGGTCCTGCAGATTCCTGCAAGCCATCGCATCAGCATTTTGAGGTGTTCTAACCGTGCACGACGCAGAGAATCAACGATATTTCGCCAGTTGCCATGCTTGATATGAAAGGCAAGCACTTTTAAAATAGGACCGGTGTTTCGAGCGGCGCGCTGGGACTCGAAGGCGACTTCGAAATTTCCCTGTAGATCCAAACTGATCCGAGTTAGGCGATTCAGTATCTGGAGTCCACGTTCACCAGTTGCCCAGCGCACGCGACAATCGTCGTCGATCCACGTCGGAAGTGCTGCCGCGACAGCAACCCCTTGCTCATCTATTTCAAACCAGAAAATGGCGCCCTCATTCTGCTCACGCAACATCACCGGTGTTTGGACATGTCCCTCCTTCCAGTCATAAAGAAAGTTGCCGAGATTATAGCAACATATCCGTCCCTGCGATGTAATTTGCACGCCCTGTAAAACGTGTGCATGATGCATCAAGACGAGATCCGCTCCATTGCTCATGAGCCGCTCAGCCATCTCTTTGTTTTGGGGTCGGGGGTAATCCATATACATTAGCCCAATATGGATTGAGACAATCAACACGTCCACTTTGGATCGAGCCTGGGCAATAGCTTCCAGCAATTCTTTCTCATTAAATTCCCAATAGCGCGGCCCAGTTTCTTCTTGCGGTAGCAATGTGCGGCCACATCCGAGCCAACCGACAAGGAGATTTTCTATATCCGTACGGATCAACTGCTGGGCTGCCACGAAGTCGTCGCCGGCTCCGAGAGGCAAAATGCCAGCCTCTCGCACTGCGGCAAGTGTTGCAATCAGACCAGTCCGGCCGTATTCGCCAACGTGATTATTTGCTAGGTGAAGGATACTGAAACCGGCTTTCTGCAACGTTGCCGCGCCTGTAACGGGCGCAGCAAACATATTACCTGGAGCGATGTCACTGGCCAGAGGTGTTTCGAGATTGCCGAAAGCGATATCCGCCGTATGCAAGACTGGCGCTACTTCAGCGAATAACGCGTCTGGTCCACGATCTTTTGCAGTAGCTGCAGCACGTCCCGATAGCCCGAGATCACCAACCGCACACAGCCGAGCCGTGCACCCAACCACCGGACGTCGAACAATCTCTAATGCTGGTAGATCGTTCGGTAACTCGGGACCGATTCTATTCGCCGCAATGATGGACGGCTCTAAATGAGTATGGGTGTTCATCCTATTTCTTTGCAGCACCGGCTTCTCTAAAATTATCAAAACCCTTGGGATCTTGAGAACTCCTACTATCTACGTTCTGATAATACGGACGCAATCCATGCGCGTGAATGTCGAAGATGCGAAACTTCCCTAAATGCCATTTCTGAAGTCTAAAACAGACCGAAGTCCGCAGCACACCCAGTCCATATTTTACACTGCGGCGAAAGTTGATAGATGACGCCTCTGGAAAGTAGTGCGTCGGACAGGAGATCTCTCCAATGCCATATCCGAAATAAATCGCTTGCACCAACATTTCGTTATCGAAAACGAAGTCGTCTGAGTTCATTAATAAAGGCAACGAAAGTAAAACTTTTCTTGAGAAAGCGCGATATCCTGAGTGATATTCCGATAACTTGGCTCCTACGAAAAAGTTTTGAAACAATGTCAACGCGCGATTAGCGACATATTTGTAAAGCGGCATACCGCCACTGCGTGCCTTGCCCCCCAGGATCCGGGAAGCAACTACCACATCGTATACGTCGGTGGCTATTAATGCGGCCATGGGGAGAATCAAACGTGGCTGGTACTGATAGTCAGGGTGTAACATAACGACAACATCTGCCTCGGTACGTAAAGCCTCGTTGTAGCAAGTCTTCTGATTTCGCCCATAACCGAAGTTCTTTTCATGAAGAAATATACGCAATCCGAGTCGCTGGCCGATTTGGACTGTTTCATCTTTACTGTAGTCGTCGATGAGCAATACCTCGTCCACAATTTCACGAGGAATCTCTTGCACAGTTCTCTCAAGGGTGCGTGCCGCGTTATAGGCAGGTAGGACTACGGCAATTCGCTTACCGTGCAGCATAGGACGCTCCGAAAGGTACGCGTTTTGAAGAGACAGGTTCTCTAAACGCGGCGAGCATGCCGAACTGGGCCAGCATTGCTAGGCAGGTTATACGCGTGACAAGGCTAGCTGTCCAGATAGCTGCTAAGGACTGTTGACTCAGAGACCTAGATGAAAAGACCGCGATCAGGAGATCAGGCTGGTCCAATGAGGTCCACATTGCATCACCGGCCACGCACAAACCAGAAACCAACAATAAAGACCGTACGGCACGCTCCGATCGTAGGGCTGGAGAAGTCACAACCACACTCGCTGGCAGCATCAACATGGGGATATAATAGTTCCCTGTATAAAAGCTGAACAGAAAAAACAGCGACATTGTAAATGTAGTAATACCCATAGCTGTTTGAAAGGAGAAAGAAGTAAGTCCCAGACGCAAATATGTTAGCCAATATCCTAAACCCAGGAGAAAAATGAACCCAAAACAGAAGATCGGAAGCAAATTTCCTGGAAATGATGAATAAAAATTACGCGGGTCACCAAATAACGTTAGAAGGTACCAAATATTTCCCTCTGACTTGTAATTGATGTGATAACGAATAGGAGAAAGAATATCGCCAGTAAGCATTTGGAAAGCTACATAAGTCAAAAGCAGCGGAATCACCCCCCAAAAAAGCTTCGTTAAACGAGGCCGACATACGCCCAAAAGTGCGGGCCAATCCAAGATCGCGAGAAATTTCGACCCAGCGACGCTGTATAGTCCCACTGCGTACCCTGTCTTGGAATAGCCGCGAAGTAAAAGGTAGAAGGCGGCCATGGAATAAGCCGTTTGCACAATACTGTGATAGCCCTGAAATACGGTCCAATAAAGTGTCGCCGGATTGAGCAAGTACACTGCCAATGCTTCTCTGACCCATGAACGGTCAAGTTCGCCTCTCTTTTCTAGCAGTGAGGTGCATTTAAGAAAAAAGAACAAAGCTACAGCCTCGGCGACGATCGCGAACAATGAAATGCCGGCTAGGGTGCGCCCGAGCAAAAGATAGGGCGGCAACATACTCAGGATTAGAAACGGGCCATAAGGATAAAAGAAGTCACGTATCGGAACTTCGCCTGCTAAGAAGTGCTCGAGTATCGGCGTGTAGTACAATCTGGGATCAGAGGAAGTAACATATTCCTGCATATATATGGCAAAAATAAGCCACAGCCCCAGGCGAGTCGCGGAGTAGGTGATAATAAGCAACGTATCTTGCCGTTTTTCGGGGCCATGTCGATTTCTAATATAGCGCCAAAAAACATAGGCCAGAAGCGAAGCGATTAAAGGCCCCGTAATGCGAGCAAATAATGTTGCGTTACTGAAAGACATGAACGGGAAGAAATTATGGAAGTCGCCCTTCTGCGCGAGATCTCAAATATGTTGGTGTTTTCTCGGCGAGGGCTTCCTCATAAACCTGTGTCATTCGTGTTACCATGGTATTAACACTAAATTCATGACTCATCCTCTCGCGAGCTGCCTGACCAAAGCGAAAGCGAAGCTCCGGACTGCGCAAAAGTAAATCCAGATGGGCCGACGTAGTCCCGTCGTCATCAGGCAAAACCAGATAGCCCGAGACACCCTCCTCTATTA
>Ga0184635_10000198_pt1 | contig 13577 bp, 13 predicted proteins | sample PLM3_30_b2_FD_133147 | JGI IMG/M metagenome (GOLD analysis project Ga0184635, IMG submission 133147) | Groundwater sediment microbial communities from an aquifer in East River, Colorado, USA - PLM3_30_b2 | ecosystem: Environmental > Terrestrial > Soil > Riparian zone | place: USA: East River...
CTGATTGCGGCGTAGTGAGGAGAGGAATCAGGTTCATAGTCGGTGGCGGCAATTCGATGTGGGACAAAGCGAGTATACTGTCGGCCAGGCACGTCTCATAAGCATTGAGTTTGCTGTCGGCGACGTCCGGCGTTGGGATCGCAGCGTCGGCAGCCAACGAATATTCACTCTCTCCGAGAGTTAAAACTGCGACATCGGAATTGGCGTTCGGTTCTACCAAGGACGCGATTGGTGTTTCTTCCTCGGTACTCGAGATCGAGCTGGGCAAGATAATGATTGCAACAGCAAAGATAATCCACGCTCTGGCGCCTCGCGCGCCTCGAGAGCGTGCTCTCTTCTTCCGTTTGCAAGACGACGCTGGCGTGGGCATCAACACCGTCGCAACTGAACCGTTTGCGACGGCGATGCTCACAGAGGCGCTCTAAGGCGCCGTAAAGTATAAAGTGAAAACAATCATCGAGTTTGATGTAAATGCAATATGACGCCGTGCCTCCCGTTCGCCTTCACGCGACGTGCGCTTTACTTTTCGCTTTTTAAATGGGGATGTTTGCCGTGCGACCGCTTTGTACAGCGGCAAAAGTTCGTGGCAGCCAATTTAACGTTAAGAGAGAAATTGTGGGGAGCAGACGGAATCGCGACGGCTTTCCGTAGTCATGTTCTTCACACGAATTGATCCCGGCACCGCCACGGCATCGTTCGAAACGGAACTGCCCGAGTTCAAGTGAAGATTGCAAAAAAGGTTGCAAATAAGGCTGATTTCCCGGCGATTTTTCTTTTCAGAATTGGGTATCCCGAATACATTCGGATCTCCGCTTGATGAGTTTTGTCGAATGCGCGCGCGCCGTGATGCCGCTCTACGCCTCCTCAAAACGATGTTGGTGGCGTCAATCGTCATTCCGGTGGCGATTTTTTCGTACGCAAGCTGGGTTAATTACCAGAGCGCTATTGCCCATGCCGATGAAGAACTCACGGCGTCGCTGAATATCCTCGCGCAGCATGCGTCCGGCATCTTTCAGTCTGTCGACCTGACCTTTACGGCCGTCGACGCCATGCTCGGCGATCTTACCGATGAACAGATTAAGACGTCCGAACAGGCGCTCCATCAGCAGTTGGAAAAGATAGAAAAATCGTCAAACGCTATCGACGCGATATTGGTTACCGACAAGGCTGGCAGAACGGTGATCTCATCAGCAGTTTTCCCGATTCCGAGCGGCCTCGGAGTTGCCGATCGAGACTATTTTCTGGCGCAGGTGGAGCGCGACGCCGGTACTTATGTCGGTGCAGCTTCGCAATCGCGCGTGAGAAGCGAGCCATTTTTCGGCATAAGTCGCCGCCGCCCGTTGCACGACGGCCAATTCAGCGGGATCATCACGATTTCCGTCGCGCCGAAGATCTTTTTCGATTTCTATCGGGATCTAGCCGGCGACACGACCGCCTCCTTCACGCTGTTGAGAGGCGACGGCGCCATTCTCGCACGCCATCCAATGCCGCCCGCAGATATCTCGCAGTTTCGGCCCGACAGCGGATTCATGCTCAGCGTGATCGATCATCCTGAGGGTGGCTTTGTCACCACCACACATTCGATCGACGATGTGCAACGACGCTTCGCCTATCGCAAGCTTGGATACGCCGATCTGTACGTGTCCGACGGATTGCGCACCGACGCAATTATGTACGGCTGGATGCGCTTAATGGCGAGCCATCTTATTTTTGGCATTCCAGCCACACTTTTCCTGGTCGGGCTTGTGTTGGTTGCCATCAGGCAAACGCGTGCGTTGTACGCTGAAGGCGAGCGGCGCGAACTTGCCGAACAAGCCCTCCGGCAATCCCAGAAGATGGAAGCGGTCGGGCAATTGACCGGCGGCGTCGCGCACGATTTCAATAACCTTCTCACGATCATTATCGGCAATATCGGGATCGCCAAGCGCGGCGTCGTCGAGGCTCGCGCAGAACGGGCGCTTGACAATGCGCTGGTTGGGGCGGAGCGCGCCGCACAGTTGACGCAACGGCTGCTCGCCTTCTCACGTCGTCAGCCGCTCAATCCGCGTGTTCTCGACGTGAACAAATTGATTCATTCTATTTCAGATCTGCTGACACGCACGCTCGGCGAAAATATCGAGCTGGAAACGATCGGCGGAGCTGGTGTTTGGAAAATCGAAGCTGATGCTTCGGAAATGGAATCAACGCTGCTCAACCTCGCTTTGAATGCGCGCGACGCCATGCCCGAGGGTGGCAAACTCACGATCGAAACAAGCAATGCTTATCTCGACGAGGAATATTGCAGCCAGCAAGGAGGACTCCTTCCCGGCCAGTACGTCCTAATGGCCGTTTCAGATAGCGGGGCGGGAATGTCTACCGAAACGATCGACCGGGCGTTCGAGCCCTTTTTCACCACCAAGGAGGCGGGCAAAGGGACAGGACTGGGATTGAGCCAAGTTTATGGTTTCATGAAACAGTCCAATGGGCATGTGAAAATCTATAGCGAGCCGGGCGAGGGCACGACAATCAAGCTCTACTTCCCACGCCGCGAAGGTGATGAAGCCGCTGTCGCTAATGACGGTCAGGTAGGTTCCGAGCGCGGTCGCGATGAAACGATTCTGATCGTTGAGGACGACGATGGCGTCCGCCAATACGCAGCCGAGATCCTGAGGGATTTGAGCTATCAGGTTATAGAAGCAAAAGACTCAGCCACTGCGCTGCGACTCCTCGACGCCAACAAGAAATTCGACTTGCTGCTTACGGACGTCGTGTTGCCGGGCAAGAACGGCCGAGAACTGGCCACCGAAGTTGAGCGCCGGCGACCCGGAGCAAAAATCATCTTCATGACGGGCTACTCCCGCAACGCAATTGTGCATCACGGTCGACTGGACCCTGGCACGGAGCTTATCCAAAAGCCGTTGCTCGAGCGCGAGCTCGCGCGAAAGATCCGGCAGGTCCTCGATACCCCATAATTCGGGGTGTTACGGCGGGCGCCTACGGGCTCATTCCGTTTCCGATGTTCCGGGTGGCTCCATCTTGTTGCGCAGCCGGTCCGTGCCTTTGACGGTGTCCACGACGGTACGATAAGCGCCAGCAATTTTGTCGCCGATGCTCCGCGCCCGCCGTTTGGTGCTGCGTTTGCCGCTCTTTCTGCTCGCCGTCTTTGATTTCTTCGTCCGTCTGCGAGCAACAGACCTGCGCTTCTTTCGGGCCATCACTAAACCTCCGCAATTTCGCGACCGTCAGCATAAGTAGAAAGTGCGGCCGTCGGAAGACAGGCTCTCGCCGCCCGTTCACATTCATTCCTTTGCATCCGCGCTGGATCGCCGCCCGTCCAAACTGCTAAGCATCGGGCCGGCGCGACCATAATTAGGGGAGGACCGAAGTGCCCGCTTCACTGAAAGGCGAACTGCAGCCGACGATCTACGGTTTCAAGCTCGGTGGGTTTGAGGTCACGACTGTTCTGGATGCCAAAGCCATCCGCGAAGGCCTTTACCCGCATTATGGAGCGAACGCCTCCGCTGACGAAGTGCAGGCACTTGCGCGAGCCAACAATATTGATATCCAGCGCTTCGAGCATCCCAATATTCCGACCCTCGTAAACACCGGCAAGCAGCTGGTGCTGTTCGACACTGGAAATGGTGCGCTTCCGCGTGAATACGAGCAGCTCAGCAAACGACTTCCGCCCGGACAATTGGTCCCCCGGCTCACGGCCGCGGGATACCGACCGCAGGACATCGACATCGTAGTTCTCACCCATGGGCATCCCGATCACATCGGGGGTTTGGTTGAAGGAGGAAAGCCGGTTTTTCCGAACGCAAGTTATGTCTTCGGTGCAGCCGAGTTCGATTTCTGGAAACGCGGCGAGAACGTGCGTGAGGCACGCAAGTTCAATCGCGAATTATTCGTGAAGATCTGCGGCCCCTTGGCTGACCGTTCGACTTTCATCAAGCCAGGCGGAGAGGTCGTGCCCGGAATTACCGCCGTAGATGCTTCGGGCCATTCGCCCGGTCTGATGGCGTATCATATCGAGAGCGAGGGAAAACGTTTCATGATTACCGCCGACACCTGCACGCAGTACGTGATGGCGGTGCAGCGGCCGGAGTGGCATTTCGAAATGGACGATGACAAGGAAAAAGCGGTGGCAACGCGCAAGCGCATGCTCGATATGCTTGCGAACGACAAGCTTTTTGTCGCCAGCTTTCACATGCCGTTTCCCGGTATCGGCTATGTAGAAAAGGGGCCAGGCGGCTACCGCTGGGTACCGCATACCTACCAGCTCAATCTGTAGGAGCGGCGCTATTTGCCCCAGCTGAAGGTCGCCGGAGACTCTTTTTTTGGCTTGGGTTTGCCCTCGTCGCAACGGCCGATTCGATCTTCGATCACCCGCGCGGTCTTGTTGTCGAAGACTATATAATGACAGAGCTTGCCATCGTGCAGCGAGCGGGCGATGCGCGCGGTCCGGCCATCGGCAGTGAGCTCGTTGGAGCCGTTGCCGCTGTTGAGTGTACCCATCACCATGACAGCACCGAGAAACAGGCTTGCGCCCACAACAACCAAGAAAAATGACGAGGCGATTACGACCTGCCAGAATCTGTCGCGCGCTTCTTGTGACTGCCGCACGTTGCTGCGAGCCTCAACGGGCCGCATCGTCGCAACATCTTCTGTTAAAGGGGAAGCTACGCTCATCACAACTACTTAACGAAAAAGAATTGACCAGTTCTAAATGGCTCAGTTCGGATTGGCGTGATTCAGATAACTTGATTTAGCTATACGAGGCGGTCGAGCCACTAGGCTGCTTTGCGCGCATTGACCGCAAGCGACAGCAGGATGCGCTGTGCAATGGATTCTGCCAGCGGTGCATTGCGCCGCATTTCAAGTGAAGCTTCTGCCAATTGCTCCATTGTTCGGACCAGGCGCGCTGGCGTCCAGGCACGCAACGCGTCGGCGACGAGACGTTCGCGGGTGAAATGCACCGGTGGCGCGGCGCGCTTCATGGCAAACTCAAGCGAATCTCCGCCTTCAATCGCAAGCTTCATCTTGTGCAGATTGGCCACTTGGCGGATGGCCGCTGAAACGATTGCTGCTGGTGAGGAACCACTCGCGCGGGCCTTGCCGAATTCGATGTCGGCGTCGGCCGTTTTTCCGGCGAAAACGGCGTCGAGCAATCCGTCAAGTGCTATTTGCGAAGCGTCTGCCACCACAGCCGTCACATCGCTAATCCCAATTTCCTTCTGCCCCTGGGCGTAAAGTACGAGTTTGCGGATCTCGTTACGCGACGCCAGCCGATCCGCTCCCAGCAGTGCGACTAGCGCGTCACGCGCGTCGGACGTAATCGTCAGATTGTTTGCGCGCATTTCCTCGTCGATCAGAACGATGAGTGCACGTTCGTTGTCGACATAGCAAGGCAGCGCGGCGGCGACTTTTGCCTTCTCGCAGAGCGCACGCAAAGGTGAGCTTTTGCTGAGATTGCCGGCTTCAATGATGACACGGCATTCAGGAGAAGGTGCTTCAACAACGGTCTCGACCGCGGACGCAATATTGCGCGACCCCGCTTTTACCAGCACGGCGCGCCGGCCGCCGAATAGCGGTACGGTATGCGCTTCTTCCACGAGCCGTGCCGGATTGCCTGCCAGTTCATCGCCTTCGATGCGCGCCAAGGCGAATGGATCGTTTGGATCGTCAACGGATGCACGCACCAGCGCATCCACGCGCTCCCGAACCAGACCGGTGTCGGGCCCGTACACGAGTACGATGGGCTGAGAAGGGTTTGGCTTGGCAATGAAGCGATCGACGTCCGATGACTTAATGGCTGTCATGACGCCGCAGCAAACTCACGTGCCTGCCACGAAAAAAGATGCAAGTCGTGAGCGGATATTTTCGGCAATTTCTTTGGCCGCTCTGTTCTCGGCGTCGCCCAGACCGCGCTCGCCCGCGAACCGCTGCTGTTGACCCGGGATGTTGTACGATACGCGTGCAAAGGTCTGACCTTTGACGACAACTTTGCCCGTCGCGAGCTCGGTCAGCGTATAGGTGCCGTCGATTCCATAATTGTTGATATCGGGGCGTGCAGTATTGATGTCGACAATCACTTGCAGCTGCGATGCGGTCAATTTCACATTGAGTCGATGCGTCGGCGAGTATCCGCCACTGCCGCCAGTGAGGTCGTAGATCAGTTCGTTGCGTACGCCCACGCTGACCCGCGATAACCGGCTTCCGCCCGGGGCATCGATGGGTGCGACGTCGACCGCGCTCATTTGACTGGCGACACCGACGCCACCGGTAGGCGTTGGCCGCTCGGCATAGAGCGGCTGGAAGCAGCCAGCGGTCAGACCGGCGAGCGCCAGGGCGCCGAAAAGTCTGGCGACGCGCATGGTGTTAGACAACGACATTGACGATCCTCTGCGGGACGACAATGACCTTTTTCGGGCTCTTGCCGTCCAGCGCCTTTTTTACCGCATCAAGGCCCAGAACGGCAGCCTCTATGTCAGATTTTCCTGCATCGCGGGCCACCGTGACGTCGGCCCGCTTCTTCCCGTTGATCTGGACAGGTAGGGTAATGCTGCTTTCCACCAGTAAATCGGGCTCGACCTGGGGCCAGTTCTGGGTGGCCACCAGGGTCTTGTGCCCCAGCGCGGCCCAGCACTCTTCGGCAAGGTGCGGCATCATAGGGTGGAACAGTTGAACGAGGATGTTGCCGGCCTCGCGCAGGGCCCACCTGAGGTCGCCTGCGGGGATCTTGTCTATTCTACCGATGGCATCGCCGAGCGCGTTGGCGAATTCGTAGATGTGTGCGACGCACCGGTTGAAGCGCAGCTTGTCGATGTCTTCGGAAACATGTGCCAACGCACGGTGGGCGGCTTTGCGCACTGTCAGGGCTTCCTCGCCAAATGCGGCGGGCCGCGTTGCCGGCGCCTCGACATCTGCGATTTGGCCAATGAGCCGCCACAGCCGCTGCACAAACCGCCAGGCTCCCTGTACGCCTTCTTCGGTCCATATTACGTCGCGATCAGGCGGCGAATCGGAAAGCATGAACCAGCGCGCGGTATCGGCGCCGTACGCGGCGATAATGTCGTCTGGATCGACCGTGTTTTTCTTTGATTTTGACATTTTCTCGATCGAGCCGATCTCGAGCGGTTCGCCCGTAGACGCGAGGACCGCCCTGCGCTGGTCGCCCGCGCCCTCGATCCTGACGTTCGCCGGTTCGATCCAGTCACCATCTTTGCTGCGATAGGTCTCGTGCACGACCATGCCTTGGGTGAAAAGTCCGGCAAAGGGCTCATCCATGCCAATGTGGCCGGTTTTGTGCATGGCGCGGATGAAGAAGCGTGAATAGAGCAGATGCAGGATCGCATGCTCGATGCCGCCGATGTATTGATCGACTGGCAACCATTCGTCCACGATCTTGCGATCGGTTGGGGCGGCGGTGATCCACGGATCGGTGAAGCGGGCGAAGTACCAGGACGAATCAACAAACGTATCCATCGTGTCGGTTTCGCGCCGTGCCGCGCCGGAACATTTCGGGCATTTGACATTTTTCCACGTCGGGTGGCGGTCGAGCGGATTTCCCGGTTTGTCGAAGCTGACATCCTCCGGCAACGTTACCGGCAGGTCCCTTTCCGGCACCGGCACTGCGCCGCACTTCTCGCAATGGATGATCGGGATAGGGCAACCCCAATATCGCTGACGGGAAATTCCCCAGTCGCGCAGACGATAGTTGACTTGACGCTGCGCGACGGGGCTATTGCCGCGAATTTCTTTTTCCAACCGCCTGGCGACTTCTTCCTTGGCCTCATCAATCGTCATTCCGTCGAGGAAACGCGAATTGATCATTCGGCCATCGCCGTCATAGGCGACATCGGTGATGACAAAGGTCTTGGGGTCCTGCCCGGGCGGGCAAACCACCGGCGTATTGCCAAGTCCATATTTGTTGACGAAGTCGAGGTCGCGTTGATCGTGGGCAGGGCAGCCGAAGATCGCGCCGGTGCCGTAATCCATCAAAATGAAATTTGCGACATAGACTGGAAGTTTCCAGCTCGGGTCAAACGGATGGACGGCCTTGATGCCGGTGTCGAAGCCGAGCTTCTCTGCGGTGTCTATTTCGGCCTGCGCAGTACCCATACGGTGGCATTGCTCGATAAACGCTGCGAGCTTTGGATTCTTCGCAGCCGCGGCCTCTGCCAGGGGGTGATCAGGTGACAGAGCCATGAATTTGGCACCGAACAAAGTGTCCGGACGGGTCGTGAAAATTTCCAGTTCATTTTCTTTGTTTGGCGTCGTCGCCTGATCAAGCGAAAATCGCAGCAACAGCCCTTCCGAGCGTCCGATCCAGTTCTTCTGCATCAGCCGAACCTTGTCCGGCCAGCGGTCAAGCGTGTCGAGCGCTTCCAGCAAGTCTTCCGAATAGTCGCTGATCTTGAAGAACCACTGTGTCAATTCTCGTTGCTCAACGATCGCGCCCGAGCGCCAGCCTCGGCCATCGATGACTTGTTCATTGGCGAGCACGGTTTGATCTACCGGATCCCAATTCACCTTCGACTGCTTCCGCTCGACCAATCCCGCTTTGAGAAAGTCGAGAAACATCTTCTGTTGATGCTTGTAATAGGTCGGGTCGCAGGTCGCGATCTCGCGCGCCCAATCGAGGGAAAGTCCCATCGACTGAAGCTGTTTTTTCATCGCGGCGATGTTGTCGTAGGTCCACGCCTTTGGATGGACCTTGCGGTCGATGGCAGCGTTCTCGGCCGGCATTCCGAAGGCATCCCAGCCCATCGGATGCAGCACGGCGCGTCCCATCGCGCGTTTGAACCGTGCCACAACATCGCCCATGGTGTAGTTGCGCACATGGCCCATATGGATGCGCCCCGAGGGGTAGGGGAACATCTCGAGCACGTAGTATTTGGGCCGAGGGTCGTCGTTTCTGGTCGCGAAGATGCTGCGGTCGGCCCAAACCTTCTGCCAGCGGGCCTCGGCTTCGCGGGCGTTATAGCGCTCGTTTTTGCTCGAATCGGCGGTCATTTGGATGTCTTGCCAAAGCGCGCGGAACTGACACGAAACCGGTCGAAGGGTCAACCGGCGTGGCGCATTCCGCCCGGAATCAGGCCAATGCTCGCTTGGCTGAGAAGCGCGATCCAAAATCCGGACACCAACAGTGTGTTTGCGGCAATCGCCCGCTCAAGCCATGTTTAGTGCGCGCCGCACTGCGTCCAAAAGGGTCGTCGTATCATAGGGTTTTTCAATGACGGGGGCCTGCGGAAATTGTGCGGCATGCACATCGTCGACGCGCATGCCGGTCAAGAAAATAAATGGCGTGCTTTTTTCCGTGAGCAGGGCTGCGATCCCAAGACTATTCGAATCCAAGCCACTTAGCTTAACGTCAAGCACAGCAAAATCGAAGCCAGGTTCGTTGCGCAGCAACGCGAGCGCCTCCGGGGCGGTCGTTACACACGCAACGTGTCCCGCACCGGCCAATTCAAGCGTCTGCTGGATGTCGAGGGCAATGAGGATTTCATCGTCCAGTACAAGGCAGCGCTTGCCGCCAAGCAATGTTGCCGACATAGACAAAGGGAATATCTCCAGATGGAACTTTCCCTTGTCCTACGAATTGAGTCGGGCGGCATTTAAAAAAGACATAGGCCGAAAAAATTAGCGGTTGGACTTGTAACCGGTGATCTCACTAGGGTCACACGTGGGCGATTTTTCTGAGCAAGCATATGGCCTGCCATGATACTCGGAAACGGACGGCCGAATGGTCACTTCACGCCCTGCGATCAATGCCCGCTACGCAGGCGGCCGTCGTTACGCGAATTCTCCGCTGAAGAGCTTGCATTCGTAAAGACTTTCAAAGTTGACGAGCTGCGCGTGGATGCCGGCGCAAGTTTCCTGCGCGAAGGAACGCGCAGCGAATATCTTTACACCGTGCTTACCGGTTGGGCATTTCGTTACAAAATGCTCGATGACGGTCGCCGGCAAATTCTCAACTATGCACTGCCCGCCGACATGCTCGGACTGCAAGGGGCCCTGATGCACGAGATGGAGCATTCCGTCGAAGCACTAACACCGCTGGTCCTCTGCATTTTTCCACGCGCGAAATTATGGGACCTCTACAGTCGTCTTCCTTCGCTTGCCTTTGATATTACGTGGCTGGCTGCGCGCGAGGAGCAGCTTATCGACGAGCACCTGGTCAGTCTCGGCCGCCGCACCGCGCTGGAGCGAGCCGCCTATCTGCTCCTGCATCTGTTCGTGCGCGCGGAAGAGTCGGGTCTAGTCAAAAACGGAATAATCCAGTTTCCATTTACCCAGCAGCACCTCGCTGACACGCTCGGTATGTCGTTGGTGCACACCAACAAGACGCTCAAGCGGCTGTTCGTCACGAAAGCGGTTCGCTGGAAGGACCGGGTGTTTGAAATGCTTGATCGGTCGGCGCTTGCGAGCATCGCGGGCAGCGACGTCTCACAACAGCGTCCGCGGCCTTTCATTTAAAGTGGCGGCAGCCGGGATCGTGCGATATAGGCAGGCATGGCCGCCGCCCCTTCCACGAATCTTGAGCACGTTCGGGCCGAAATTGCCCGAGCCTGCCGCGACGCCCGACGCGATGCCGCCGAAGTGACACTGATTGCAGTGTCCAAGACCTTTGACACAGGCGAAATCGAGCCGGTGATCGACGCGGGCCAACGCGTGTTCGGGGAGAATCGGGTGCAGGAAGCAAAAGCAAAGTGGCCTCCGTTGCTTTCAAAACATGGAAGCGTCGAATTGCATCTGATTGGCTCTTTGCAGTCGAACAAGGCGAAGGAAGCGGTCGCGCTATTCGATGCCATCCATTCCGTCGATCGCGTCAGTTTGTGCGAGGCGCTTGGGAAAGAGATAAGCAAGCAACAGCGTCAGCCAGTCCTGTTTGTCGAGGTCAATACCGGCGCGGAGTCCCAAAAGGCCGGCGTATTGCCGCAAGATGCTGATGCATTTCTTGTGGCGTGTCGCGACAAATTCGGGCTGAAAATTTCCGGGCTCATGTGTATTCCTCCGCTCGACGAAGCGCCGGGCCCCCATTTCGCGCTCACCGCCAAGATCGCGAAACGCAACGGCTTGAAGCTTCTGTCGATGGGCATGAGCGCTGATTTTGCAACGGCCATCGCGCTCGGCGCGACCCACGTGCGGGTCGGTACTGCGATATTCGGAGCGCGGACGAAATAACGGCCTTCTACGGCCGCGAATCTTTATTCAACGACAATCCTGGTGTGAGGGCCCAGACGAGAGAGAATTCTACGCAGCGCATTGATATCCAGCGCGACGCAACCGGCCGTCGGCGCGAATCCTCGACGTGCGGCATGGATGAACACTGCGCTGCCTCGCCCTGCAACGCGTGGACGCGTATTGTGATCAATCTCGACAATGAAGTCATAGAGATTGTCCTTGCGCGTCAGTCGGTCAGCATTTGCATTGGCCGGCACCTTAATCGGCCGATTATAGCGCCGGTCGGCGGGATCTTCGCACCAGCCGTCAGCCGGAGTTATTCGTTGCACCGGCAACGAGGTGGTTGGGCGCGGATGCTTGTCGGCTCGCCACCAAAGTTGCCTCGGGCGAAAACTGCCGCGTGGCGTACCGCCATCGCCTTCGCGCTTGTTGGCCTTGATGCCGCCACGCCCGAGTGCCACAGGCAACGCCAGCATCCCTGCTATGAGCCAGCCGCGGGTTGAATCACCCGGCTTGCGGCGTACTGTGATTCGGGACAAAGATCGTTTCTGCATTGCGTTACTGCGGGTTGGCCTTAGATGGCAGTTCCCGCTTGCTCTTTTAGCGCTGAATGTACTATTTCGCGACTATGACATGGGCTGCGCTTGCGTCCTTGATAGGGCCTAGGGACGATGGCCAATAAACGGACAATCCTGATCGTCGATGATGATGCCGAACTGCGCGAGGCGCTGGTCGAGCAATTGGCGCTGCACGAGGAATTCGAAGCCACTGCGGTCGAAAGCGGGACCAAAGGAGTGCAGACCGCGAAAAATGGGCAAGTCGATCTGGTGATCATGGATGTCGGCCTCCCCGACGTGGATGGCCGCGAAGCGGTGCGCATCTTGCGCAAAAATGGCTTCAAAGCTCCGATCATCATGTTGACCGGACACGATACCGATTCCGACACTATCCTCGGCCTCGAATCCGGTGCGAACGACTATATTACTAAGCCGTTCCGGTTTGCGGTGCTGCTGGCGCGCATCCGGGCTCAACTTCGGCAGCATGAGGCCAGTGAGGACGCCGTATTTATTATTGGTCCCTATACATTCCGTCCAAGCTCGAAGTTGCTACTCAGCCCTAAGGGCAGCAAAGTACGTCTCACCGAAAAGGAAACGGCGATACTCCGATATCTTTATCGGGCCGGTCAGAAACCGGTGTCGCGCGAGACATTGTTGCAGGAAGTATGGGGCTATAATTCGGGTGTAACCACCCATACGCTGGAAACGCACATCTACCGATTACGGCAGAAAGTCGAAAAAGATGCTGCGGCGCCGGCTATCTTGGTGACTGAAGCCGGCGGCTATAAGCTGGTGCCGTGAGAACATTCCACGGACTTTCAACCTGCTCATTGCCGTGTAGCCCGATTCCATCGCAGGAAGACGGGCAATAGCGATGGGTCTCGAAGAAGACATCGCATTTTTCGAGCAGGTGCCCCCTCTGGCGGCGCTTGGCAAGCAAGCCTTGCGTATTCTCGCGATCGGCGCCGAGACGCGTCATCTGCAAAGCGGAGCGGTTCTTTTTTATGCCGGTGAGCTCGCTGACGGCGGATATGTCGTGCAGGAGGGGTCGCTGCTGCTGGAACCAGGTACGCTTGCCGAGGGCAATGAAATCACCATCGGCCCAGGCACGCTGATCGGCGAACTGGCCTTGCTCACCAATACGGTGTGCCAGGCAACCGCGATCGCGAGGGAGCCGACGGTCGTCGTGCGGATATCACGCAACCTGTTTCGAAAAATGCTGGAGGGCTATCCCGCCGCTGCCGAAAAGCTGCGTGACAGCATGACCGAGCGTTTGCAGGTCTGGTCGAAAGAGCTCGCGAGCGTGAAAAAGGCTCTTGATCCGGGCGAAAAGCCCTGACCTTCGCGGCTTAAAGTTCAATCGTTGCCGTTACCGGCACGTGGTCCGAAGGACGTTTTGCGCCACGATAGTCTTTGGCGATTCTGATCTCCGATACGTGGGCGGCAAGCGCGTCTGAGGTCCAGACATGATCGAGCCTGCGGCCGCGATCGGCGGTGCGCCAGTTGTCCATCGCGCGGTAGCTCCACCACGTGTAGAGCTTTTCCGGTTCCGGCGTGTGCACGCGCATGCAATCAACCCAGCCACCTGATTTCTGCGCGGCAACGAGTTTTTCGCATTCCACGGGTGTGTGTGAAACCACCTTTATCATTTGCTTGTGGCTCCACACGTCGTGCTCGAGTGGTGCCACGTTGAGATCGCCAACAAGGATTGCGTGGGCCGAGTTTTCAGGTCGCAGACCTTCGTGCGCACGCATTTCGTCGAGGAAGCTGAGCTTATGCTGGAATTTCTGATTTATCTCGGGATCAGGTTCGTCACCGCCGGCCGGCACATAAAAGTTGTGCAGAGTGATTTGA
>Ga0184635_10000199_pt1 | contig 13576 bp, 12 predicted proteins | sample PLM3_30_b2_FD_133147 | JGI IMG/M metagenome (GOLD analysis project Ga0184635, IMG submission 133147) | Groundwater sediment microbial communities from an aquifer in East River, Colorado, USA - PLM3_30_b2 | ecosystem: Environmental > Terrestrial > Soil > Riparian zone | place: USA: East River...
AACAAAATTTATACCGCAGCCCGAGCGTGAGGCACAAGTGAGAGCGCCGTATCCGCACTTGTCCACCTGGCCGTTCTTTGCCAAAATGCGCCTATGATCATCCTGCTTTGCAATGACGATGGCATCTATTCCGAAGGGCTCACCGCCGTCGAGGCCGCTCTGCGCGAGGTCGGCGAGATTTATACGGTGGCGCCGGATCGAGCGCAAAGCTCCATGAGCCATGCCCTGACCCTACATCGCCCGCTGCGCGTGCAAGAACTGGCGCCGCGGCGCCTGGCAGTGGACGGCACCCCCGTCGATTGCGTGAAACTCTCACTGACCGGCCTCTTGCCAGTAAGACCTAATTTGGTGATTTCGGGGATCAACAAGGGACCGAATCTCGGCGATGATATCATTTATTCCGGCACCGTTTCAGCCGCCATCGAAGGCGCGCTGCTAGGCATTCCGGCGATCGCTGTTTCCCTCGTAACGTTTAAGGATTTTGATTTCCGCGCCGCGGCGGAATTCACCGCCGAACTGGTCGAGCGCATCGCCGAGCGCGGCATTCCGGCAAAAACGCTGCTCAACGTCAACGTTCCGCCCGGCTTAAAAAATAATCTCAAAGGCTGGCGCGCGACGCGCATGGGCAAGCGCCATTACAGCGAAACGATCGTCGAGCGAGTCGATCCGCGCGGCGGCAAATATTACTGGATTGGCGGCGACGATCTGGGATTCGCCGACGAGGAAGGAACGGACTGCAAAGCGGTGAGCGAAGGCTATATTTCAGTGACGCCGTTGCAGGTCGACTTGACCGATTACAAGTTATTACAGAACAGCACCCTGCCGAAATTTTCCTGGCCATAAATTTCTGCGCGTAGCAGTTTCCATGGACGGCGACAAAAATCGTGATGCGGACGTCAGAGTCGACAAATGGCTCTGGGCCGCGCGCTTTTTCAAGACGCGATCCCTGGCGGCCGAGGCCGTGAGCGGCGGTAAGATTGAAATCAACGGCGAGCGAGTGAAGCCAAGCCGTGTAGTCCGCATCGGCGACAAGGTCGGCATCCGACGCGGCCCGTACGAGTGGACAATTATCGTCAAAGCCACGGCGCGGCTGCGCCGCCCCGTGGCTCAAGCACAACAACTCTACGAAGAAACCGAAGCAAGTCGGCGCAAACGCGAAGCCGCGATTGCGCAACTAAGGATCGAGCGGCCGCCAGAGCTCGACATCCCTGGTCGGCCATCGAAGAAAGATCGGCGCTCCATCCAGCGTTTTACGAAACGAGGCTGGTCTTAGCGCCCGCGCGTGATTTCAATTCGCATTGATTTAAAAGGGTGGAGTGATAAGGCACTAGCACTTCAATTAACGAGGGCTTGGATGATGCAAAAACTTCCCGTCGCCGTAGGTACCATTATCATCGCCTTGCTGGTCTGGGCGCCGCTTTTCGCCCAGTCCGCGCCTTACTTCCAAGGCAAAACCATTTTGCTGATCCAGGGGCGCGAGCCCGGCGGCACCGGCGCGCTGCGCGTCCAGGCGGCGATTCCGTTTCTCAAAAAATACCTGCCGGGTGAGCCGATCATCGTCACCCAGTTTATGCCGGGCGGCGGCGGCCGAAAGGCGACGAATTACGTTTATCGCAACGCCAAACCCGATGGTCTCACCCTCGGCAACGTAGGTTCGGGGTTGGTCGCCAACGCCGTGCTCGGTTCGATCGGCGTCGAGTATGATATCGACAAGATGATTTATCTTGGCGCATCGAACAGCACGGCGCAGTACGTCTTCGGTTCCGTGGCCAAGCTGGGCCTGGACAGCTTGGAAAAATTGCGCGCTCGTCCAGGGGTTCGCGTCGGCGCGCAGACCGTCGGACACGACATCTATATCAACGGCAGGCTCTTTTCCTGGATACTCGGCCTTAAGGATCCGAAGTTTGTCACGGGCTATTCCGGGCCGGAGCTCGATCTCGCAATGGATCGGGGAGAGCTCGACGCGCGCGCGAATATTCCTGACACGGTCTTGCAGCGATCCGCCGACCACGTGGAGAAGCGGCTCATGAATTATCATGCGATCATTCAGATCCCTAAAGACGATCGCCATCCTCATCCGGCCTTTAACAGATTGCCGGAATTGGAAACTTTCGCGAAGAGCGATAGAGAACAAAAAATCATGACGATGTTTCGTACTTTTCGACTCGTTGGCTCGCCCTACTTTTTGCCGCCCGGCACGCCGCCGGAGGCGATCCATCTCTGGCGCGAGGCGATGCGCAAAACTTTTAAAGACCCGGCGTTCTTAAAGGAATTCAAAAGGCTTTCCGCCGACGATGCCACGCCGCTCTTGCCCGAAGCGCAAGAAAAAGTGATCAAAGACATCCCGCGCGATTCTGACGTAATCGCGCTGTTCAACAAGATCGCCGGCAGCGAGCCCTTGCCGCCGCGCTAGAACCTCGGAGCTTGCGGCGCAGCGCTCGTCGGAGAATCGCTCGGGCCGAACGGTCAATCCACTCCTCAACTAATTTTCATGTACGGAGAATGACACGTCATGATCGATGCCAAAATGATCACAACCGCCTTGGAATTGCCCGGCTACCGGGTCACCCGCAATCTCGGCGTGGTGCGCGGCATCATCGTGCGCTCGCGCAGCATCGTCGGCAACATCGGCGCGAGCCTACAGACGCTCGTCGGCGGCAATATTTCGATTTATACGAACCTGTGTGAAAAAGCGCGCGAAGATGCGCACCGTTTAATGGTCGAACACGCGGCCCAGCTCGGCGCCAACGCGATTATCGGCGTGCGCTACGACGCCAACGAGATCACCGCCGGGGTCACCGAAGTCCTGGCTTACGGCACGGCGGTTCACATCGACATTCAGCGGGGATGACTCTATTCAAAGACTAGCAAAGCGGAGACGGAGAATTTTAGGATCAGCTTCGAAGCCCGATCAAGCGCCAGATGGAAGGGCCACGAACGATCGGCGCTCAGCGCAGAACATCGGTCAACGCCTGCATCACGATGCCGCGATCGGGCACGATATTGAAGACATATTGAGCGGGCGTCAGCGCGGTGCTGCGCATTTTTTCAATTGTCAACGTGCGCACGAAGCGGCCGTTCGTGAGCGCCATTTCTAACACAAAGGTTCCCGATACCAGGTACTCTTCGATGCCACGCACGCTTCTCTCGACCGCGTAGGTGGTCAATAGATTTGTCGTATTGGTGTTGGCTTGAAGCCCATAGAACAGCAGGCGCGCTTGGTCGAGGACGCGCGTCATCGCGTCGCGGGTAAATAGCAGCGGCCCGACGGGATCGATGACCACGCGCGAGGCTCCCATCCGCGTGATGTAGTTGCCGAGGTCGGTAACCACGCGTTGCACGTCGACGTTTCGACTCTGACCGTCGCCGGCGCGGGCATTGAAATAAGCCGACGCGTCAAGAATCAAAAATTCCTTCGACTCGATAAACGGCGTCAAGTCCCAGCCCAACGACGCGGCTTGCTCGACGACATCGGCGGGCTTCTCGTCGATTGCGACGTAAAGCCCTTTTTCTTTCTCCATCAGGCCATTGACCAAGAACTGCAAACCGAAAACGGTTTTGCCGGTTCCCGGTTCGCCAACAACCAGATAAGTTTTCCCAGCCCTGAGCCCGCCCTCGATCAGCATATCGAGTTCGGGAATTCCCGTCGGTATCCGTTTGCCTTTCATAATCAAATGTTCTGGGAACGACCTCAGTTAACTACGGCGGCAGATTGCCAAGTCTGGCGCATGGCCGGTGGAACGACGCCAGTCGATAAGGCAAGATCTCGGGCCGCGGTCTGCTTGGCAATCGCAGAGTTGGCGCGTCATGTCGTCAAGAAATGGATTAAGTGTGAAACCCGGTCGATTTGTGCCGTGATTAACGCCGGACCTTCCAGCGCCCGCTCTTCTCCCTTAATTCCGCCCGTGCCCGCTCGATATCCGCAGACATGCGCTCCTGCAGCGACTTGACCGGATCTTCGCCCTCGACCAATAGATCCCGTGGCCCTTCGCCTCCCGCCAATCGGTGCGCTCCGCGCGCCGCGGCCGCCAATCGAGAAACCACCATGCTCGGACGATTCTCCGGTGGTGGCGCGTTCGTCGTTATGAGTTCGAGCGAAACCGCCGGGCTCTCGGGAACTCGCTCGGCCATGGAAAATTCCGACGAGGCTAATCCCGTTTCGGCTCGCGCCACTTGCTCGATCAAACTTTGCACCTGTGCTTTCAGGTCGCGCAGTTCGCTATCACGGCGGTCTACAGTAGCGGCGTTCTGGGCGAGCTGATTCTGCAGATCGCGAAACTTCGCCTGCAGATTCTCCTCGAAGCGATCCATGACGGCATAGCGCGCGGGCGCATCGCCGAGCTGCGTCCGCAGCGTAATAAGCTCGGTCATTAGACCCTCTCGTTGCTGCGCCGCCTGGGCAGTTTCGTTGATCATCAACGCGTGCGTCTGCTGGACTGTCGATTCTGTTTCTCTTAACCGCTGCGCCAGTCGTTGCAGTTGGGTTTCAAACTCCCGCTGTTGAAGATCGCGAGTCCGAAAACTCTGTTGTTCGTGCGCCAGATAGTCCTGAATCGCTGCGATCTTCGTGCGCAGGGTTTCTTCGACGTTTTGCAGCAGCGCCGCGGCCGGTTGTAGTTGACTTTGCTGTTGGCTGAGCTCGGTCTTGATAGAACTGAGCTCAAGCCTGACTCCCGTGGTAGCCTGTTCTATAGCGCCTTCGATATGAGCCATGCGATCAGCCAAGCTGTTTATTTCAGTGTCGACGTGACCCCGATCAACTTTTAACTCTTCGACGGCGCTCACCTCTTGGCGAATCGCATCCGCGAATTCGCGCAACCGGACTGCGACCCGGTCATCCACCTCGTGATTTAAGCGGTCGCGTTCGGTGGCGAAATCAACAGCGAGCGCCATCGGCATCGTTTCGAGCCGTTCCGAGAAACGTTGAAGGTCGGATCGGAGCGCTCCCTGATCGGCGGCCAGGCGAGCGAGCGAACTGGTATTCTGCTCGATTCCATCGCGCAACTCGTCGGCCCTTTTCTGTCCCTGTTCGTCGAGCCTTTGCACGATCGCATCCGTCGGTGCGTAATCGCGTAGCCGCTGGAAAACTTCCGCTTTAAGCGCCGCCGACTCTTCTTTGATAAATTCGCTGGCGAACTTCTCGGTGCGCTCGATTTCGCTTACCGTGTGGGTTTGAATTGTCTGGGTGGCAAGGTCCACGCGCGCAATGTGGTCCGTCAGGGATTGCAACGCAAGTTTGAGATCGACTATCTCGCTTATGGCGCGATCGAGACCTTCAGGTTTCGCAGGTTCCTGATTTTCCAGTTGCTCCACTCTGGCGACAAGATCGCTGGCAACTTTTTCAAAGCGTGAGTACTGAGTTTCAACGAGACTTTGACGCTCCCCCAATCCGGCTTGCAGTCGCGCCACTTCATGCTTGAGCAGCTCGGGCGCTTGGGTAAACTGCTGAGCCAGCGATTCGAGGCCGCCCATGCGCTCGAAAATGCTTTGCATCGCCGCTTTCAGTTGCTCCAACTCATCGTTTTGGTGGGCCGCGCCAAAAGGCGCGTTCGGCGAGTTCTGCAGCTCCTGGATCTGCGCCAGTAAACTAGCCTCCAACTGTTTGAATTTGTCCGCGTGCTGCGCCTCGCTTGCGGCCAAGGCTTGCGCCAGGCCGAGATCCGCGGCCGCTCGCCCGACCAACCAGCCAAACAAAACGTCTTTGCTCGCTCCGGCATTGCCGGGCTGAGCATTTGACACCTTGTCAGTCCCATCGTCTGTCACAGAATGCGCTCCTCAGCAGATGAATTTTGCTTGTCGTTCCGCGCGGACTCAGTAATTCTCCGGCTCGCTAGAAGCCAATTGTATGCCATCATCGTAGAGCGGAAAAATTCAACAAAACCAAAGGGATTTCTCGATTTGATTTGAGACTCAAAGAACCGCTTTGGTCGCAAATGGACATTTTGGAACCTAAAGCTGTCACGAAAGGAAAACTAAGAGCGACAGTCCGTAGAGATCATTCTTCGCTCGGCACAAACGATTGGCGCTCGAAGCGAAGCAATTCGACTCGCACGGCACGGAATGAGCGGGACAATGAGCTGCGTAAGCAATTTATTGCCGATCAAGAGATCCAATTGTGAGTCCTGACGTTTTTTCGCTTAACAAATTTTTGTCAGGCCGAAGTCATTTGTTGCCCTGTAATCGCACTACGCAAACCGGCTGTGTAACCCGCGAATCCCGATTTTCATTTGATAAAAAAATCGAGCGATCGATCTGCCGGCTGAGTCCAGCGATTGTAATAAAGCCCAGGTTACCGGATGTCAAAAAAACGTCAAACCGTACATCCCGACGCGAAATCTCGCACTACGCTCACCGCCCTTTGCCCGGCCCTGTACACCTTTGTGCTTCAACGACATCGTTTGTCCGCCCATCGTGCTAAGGATTCCTATCTTTTTCCGATGGTTGCACTGATGGCCGATATCTTGCTCGGTGTCTTCGACCTAGGCTTCGGCCCAGCCTTGTTTTTAGTAAGCAATATGTCGGAGCCGACCGAGTCCGAGAAAGGTAGCCGCACATGGCATCTAGAAAAATCTTGCTGGTGGATGATTCCGAGACCGTCTTGCAGATGGAACAGATGATTCTGGCAAAGAGCTCCTACGAGCTAATCCTGGCCCGGGACGGCGAAGAAGGTGTCGCCAAAGCGCTGGCGACTCAGCCGGATCTTATCTTGATGGATGTCGTCATGCCCAAAATGAACGGCTTCGAAGCCGTGAAACAGTTGCGCGAAAACGCCCAAACCCGAAGCGTTCCCATCGTCATGGTCACCAGCAAAGCCGAAGCGGAGAGCATGGAAACCGGCTATCAAACCGGTTGCAGCGATTACATCATCAAGCCCATCGACCACCTCGAGCTGGTGACGAAAGTAAAAAATCTGCTCGGTGAATAGTGGGCGCGCTCAGCGCCCGGACTCATTGCAGATAAAGCACGGCAAAACAGCGCATGGACTTAGGAACTTCGACAACGCAGACAATATCGGGACAGCGGACAAAATTTTATCTTCATCCCGGGCAGATCTTCGTTTCCGCCGAAAGCTCCGCCGTGACGACGATTCTCGGCTCCTGTGTTGCCGTGTGTCTGTACGACCGACACCTCGAGATCGGTGGGATAAACCATTTTTTGCTTCCCTTCGATAGCAGCGAGGGTCAAGCGGTGGGACGCTTCGGAGATCGCGCCGTGGAAGCTCTGATCGACCAACTGCTGGCGCTCGGCTCCAGGCGAGAGCGCCTGCGGGCAAAGCTTTTTGGCGGCGCCTGCGTCCTCGACGCCTTTCGCGACCGACAAAATCATCTCGGTAGTCAAAATGTTCAAATCGCTCGCGAAATATTAGCGACGGCAGAGATCCCGATCGTTAGCGCGGATGTGGAGGGCCAAAGGGGGCGAAAGCTGATTTTCCACACCGACGACGGTTCGGCGTGGATCAAGTCGTTGTAGGAAATCGCTATGGATATCGATCTGGAGGCGATCTTACGCACCTTTAAATCCGAATGCGACGAACATCTAGTTCGAATGGAAGAAGCGCTGATCGTTCTGGAGACCGATCCCGATGACGCCAAGTGCCTCGAAGCTATTTTTCGCGGCGCCCATACCATCAAAGGCAACGCGGCCGGCTTGGGCTACGTCAAGGTCGGCGAGTTTGCCCATGCCTTCGAAGAATTGCTCCAACGCTTGCGCAACAAGGTCGCGCTAGTCAACAAGGCAAGAATCACTTTGCTGTTGCGCGCGGTGGACGCGCTCCGGCAAATGATCCCCGAAGCGATCGGCGGCGCGGACACGCTTTGCGACGAGCACCAATCGTTGCTCGCGCAATTGCTCGATAAAAGTGCACCGGGCGCAGTCGATGAGATCCCAGCCCTTGCGCCAGAACTGAATCACCCAGCGGCGCGGCGCGGACGGCTCGAAGATCCGCCGATGCGAACGGAGCGCGCCGATACCGTACGCGTGGACATTCACAAGCTCGATCATATGCTCAATCTCGCCGGTGAGATCGCGGTGGCCCATGGCCGGCTGCGCCAGGCGCTCGATCCTCGGCTCCATCAACTGGCCGACGCGCTCGAAGCCCAGGCGCAATTGGAGCGTTTGTCAATGGATCTGCAAGAGCAAATCATGAAGGCGCGCATGGTACCGCTCGGACCGATCTTTCGCCAATTCCACCGCATGGTGCGCGACATCGCCCAGGCAAGCGGTAAAGCAGCGCGCTTGGCGATTATTGGCGACGACGTGGAAATTGACCTGAGCGCGGTGGAGAAACTCAAGGATCCGCTCACCCATATGATCCGCAACGCCTTGGATCACGGCATTGAAATGCCGGATGTCCGTCGCGCTCGCGGTAAAAACGCGGCGGGCGTGATTACTCTTAAAGCGCTGCACGAAGGCGCCAACATCGTGATCGAGCTCAGCGACGATGGCGCTGGTTTAAACCGCGAACGCATCGCCGCGCGCGTGCGCTCTTTGGGCCTTTTTCCCGAGCCCGAGCAACTCGCCGATGGCGAGCTCTGCAAATTTATTTTCGAACCTGGTTTTTCGACGGCGGAAAAGATCAGCGATCTATCTGGCCGCGGCGTCGGCATGGACGTGGTCCGGCGCAATATTGAAACCCTGCGCGGCAACATCAGCCTCGACAGCCGGCCGGGCGAAGGTACGACGATCACCATCCGCTTGCCGCTGACGCTTGCGATCATCGAAGGATTTGGCGTCGGCGTTGGCGAGGAAACTTATGTGCTGCCGCTGCAGGCGGTGCTCGAGTGCATCGAGCTTCCCGAGGAAGCGCGGCGCGATGAAGCCAGCCGCGGTGTGATCAATCTGCGCGGCGATCCCCTACCTTATATTCGCTTGCGGGACTGGTTCGGATTGGCGCACGAACGCCCGACGCGGGAGAACGTCGTGGTCATCGAAGTCGACGGCGTCAAAGCGGGACTGGCGGTCGATACACTCCACGGCGCTCGGCAAACGGTCATTAAGCCGCTCGGCAAACGATTTCAGGATCTGCAGGCAATCGCCGGTTCCGCCATTCTCGGCAACGGCCGTGTGGCGTTGATCCTCGATGTTCCCGGTTTGATGCGTGAAGTGATCCGAGCGCAAGGCGCGCCGGCCGATAAGAGCTTGCCTTCGGCGGTTGCAGCTCAATCCCTGCGCCAGAAGCCAACGCAGTATCATTAAATGGAGAGTTCTTATGGCTGAGAGGCTAAATTCGACGGACGCGATTCAGTACCTAACGTTTCATTTGGCGGGCGAAGAATATGCCGTCGGCATTCTGCGCGTCAAGGAAATCATTCCTTACGGCGCGCTTACAAAAGTCCCACAGACGCCGCCTTCAATTCGCGGCGTGATCAATCTGCGCGGCAGCGTCGTGCCGGTAGTAGACCTGGCTTTGAAGTTCGGCCGCGGCATCAGCGTGGAGACTCATCGAACCTGCATCGTGATCGTCGAAGCAAATCTGGACGGAGAACCGACGACGATGGGCATTATTGCGGATTCGGTCAACCAAGTCATCGAGTTTTCCGCCGACGATATATTGCCTGCGCCTGTTTTCGGCACTCACGTGAGCATGAATTTTCTCACCGGCATGGGTAACTCAGGAAACAAGTTCGTGCTCCTACTGGACATCGACAGGGTGCTATCGGCCACGGACTTAGACAACCCCGCGGCGCCATCCGCCGGCGCCACGGAGGGCGCCGCAAGCGCGATCGATTGATTCAGGAGACCGCGCGCGATTGACGCGGGACTTCCCGGCCAAGGAGATGATTATGTTGAGAGCGATGAGGCACCTCAAGATGAGAAGAAAGCTCACCCTTCTCTGCGGCCTGTTCAGCGCCGGCTACGCGGGGTTCGGCGTGCTCATGTACCGCGCGCTTTCGGCGCCGACGTCTCCCGGGCAGGCCGTTTCAATCAACCTGACGCTTCTTTTTGGCGCTCTGATTCTCGTGATCGTAATTTCGTTCGCCTACTATCTCGCTTGGAGTATCGCCCACCCGCTCGAGCGATTCGCCGCGAAGCTTGAAGATATCAATATCGGCGGCTCTGGACTGATCCGCTGGCAGGAAGCCCAGGATCGCTACGACGAGATCGGCGATGTCGCGCGTTCGTTTAACCGATTCATCGCCACCCTGGACGACGTGATCGGCCAGGTGCGCTCGGTAACCGATGCGGTTTCCACGGCCTCGTATCAGGTTTCGTCTTCCGCGCAATCGTTGTCGCACGGCACGAGCGAACAGGCTGCCTCCGTCGAAGAAACCAGCGCCAGTCTGGAACAGATGCACGCTTCGATCACGCAAAACGCCGAGAACAGTCGACAGATGGAACGGATGGCTCTCCAAGGAGCGGAAGATGTCGAGCAGAGCGGCAAAGCGGTCAGCGAATCTGTCGAGGCGATGAAAATCATCGCCGAAAAAATTTCCATCATTGAGGAGATCGCCTACCAGACAAATCTGCTAGCGTTGAACGCCGCCATCGAAGCGGCGCGAGCCGGCGACCACGGCAAAGGCTTCGCCGTGGTGGCCACGGAAGTAAGGAAGCTTGCCGAAAGAAGTCAAAATGCCGCTCAAGAGATCCGCAGCGTCGCCTCTTCAAGCGTTACAGTCGCCGAAAAGGCCGGCTGTATGCTCAGCGAGCTGGTCCCCGCGATCCACAAAACCGCCGAGTTGGTTCAAGAAGTTGCCACCGCATCCCGAGAACAGTCGGCGGGCGTGGCACAGGTGAACCGAGCCATGAACCAGGTCGATCAAGTAACTCAGAGAAACGCGGCATCCGCAGAGGAACTTTCCGGCACTGCCGCGGGGATGGCCGCTCAAGCGGAACATCTTCAACAACTCATGACTGTGTTTCGAGCAGCAGAGGGAAACCCGTCGGTCGGCGCGCGAGCGGAGCTTCGCGAGCTTGCGCTCGCCCGCCAGCCAAGCCGAGTTTCAAGGCGACAGCCCGCGAATCAAATGGGCGTCAACGAACCGCGTCATGGCAGTTTGGCCTCGGCAAAAGAAGATCGGCCGGTGGCATTGCCGATACGAAGAGAATTATGAATCGAGCGGCGATCCATAAAGACGCAACGGAGTGCGTGAAGCCGCCATCGACTTGCTCGATCGCCGGAAAATAAATTTGGCCGCCCTATCCTAGCCGGGGGATAGATCCATTTCTGTCGCGCCCTCCCTCGGAACGGAACTTGCTCGTAACAACGCGGTTACGGTTTGTCGTCCGCCACGGGATGAAAGAAATCCGCCCGAAGGACACCAATTTCCTTGGGCTGCCATTACCTTCTTGGGCGCGTGGTGAGGAAAAGGCGATGCACGCAGCGGCAAATAAACCGAGGCATTACATAATTGGAAGCCTTGGAAAATTATGAACAGAAAAGAGAATACAATGAGCATGAAGACACAAGTGATCACAATCCTGGCGCTGCTTTTTATCTGCGTTTCCGCTTCAGCGCAGGAAAAAATCGTCGTCGGTGGTTCAGGATCGCTGAACGAAGAGATTTCCGATTTGGCCAAGGCCTACATGGCGAAAAATTCCGGCGATGCCATCGAAGTGCGGCCGGAATCTATGAGCACCGAAGGCGGCATTGAAGGCGTGCGCATCGGCCGGCTTCATATTGGGCTAATTTCCCGTCCGCTGACTCAAAGCGAAAAGGGCAAACTGCTCTATCTTCCGATCGCGCGCTCGATGACCGGCATCGTGATTCACAAATCGATCGCGGTCGACAACCTGACCGAAGCGCAGATCTGCGATGTTTTCAGCGGCAAGCTCAAATCCTGGAAGGAACTCGGCGCCAACGACGCAAAAATCACCGTTCTCACGCGCAAACGTGACGATAACAACACGGAAACCTTTCGCGAAAAAATGGCCTGCTTTAAGGACCTGGTCATCACGGCTCATGCGATCGCCTTAGTGCGTGGGAATGAAGTATTGGCTGCCCTCGATAAACGTCCAGGAACTGTGGGCATCGTAAACCTGGGGTCGAACTACAGAGACTATGAAAACATCAAAGCCGTGCCCATCAACAGCATCAGTCCCACGGCCGAAACCGCGCGCACGGAGAAATACCGTTACTTCAGTGAGCGCGGTCTGATTACCCAAGGCGAAGCGCACGGCCTCACCAAGCGTTTTATCGAGTTCATGGCCACGGCCGAGGGTCGTAAAATTATCGGCTCCCAAGGCGCGATCCCGATCCGATAGTCAGTACTCGGAGTCGCAACGATGAGAAACGCCTTCTCAAAAATCGACGGAAGCTGGAGAAACCGACTCACCGTCCGCTTCAGCATCGTGATCGGCTCTGCGTTGCTGGTCATGTCCTGCCTGGCGACGTGGGTCAGCGTCCAATTAGAACGTCACTCTCTGGTCGAGCATCTCGAAGATCAGGCGATTCGCTTTGCCGATCTTTTCGCAGCCAACGTCGCCGCGCCGCTCTTCACTTTCAACCGGGAAAATATCGATACGGTTGTCACTGGATTTGGCACGGATCAAATGATCCGCTTCCTCGAGGTGCGCGACTCGTCGGGAAAAATCATCGCGGTTAAAGGATCGCCGAAAGAGCCGGGCGAGAGCGTGACCGTAAGCCGTGATGTCAGGTACGCAAAGCAGCCGGTTGGAAAAGTATCTATTTCTCTCTCGACCGAATCCGTTGACGCAGCCGTGCAACAGTATTGGTGGCGCGCCGCTGTTCGGGAAGGTCTGGGGCTCCTGCTCGTCTCCTTGGTGCTGACCGCCTTGGTGCGCCGCGAGGTATCCCAACCGATACAGCACGTGGCCGACTGCCTGCGCGATATTGCGCACGGTGAAGGCGATCTAACCAAACGGATTGACCATGCGGCGCATAATGAGATCGGCACAATGGCGCAGTGGTTCAATGAATTCGCCGACAAGCTGTCGCTCATTATCATTCAGGTCAGAGAAGCGACCGCCGCGGTTTCTGACGCCGCCGCGCAGTTATCGTCCTCGGCGCAGGAATTGTCGCGCGGCACGAGCGAACAAGCGGCGTCGGTGGAGGAAACCACGGCCAGCCTGGAAGAGATGCATGCTTCGATCACGCAAAACGCCGAGAACTCGCGCCAGATGGAACAAACCGCGGTCAAGGGCGCCAAGGACGTGAAGGAGTCCGCGACGGCCGTCGCCGAGTCTGTCGATGCGATGAAAACCATTGCGCAAAAAATTTCCATCGTCGAGGAGATCGCCTACCAGACCAATCTTCTCGCGCTCAATGCCGCGATCGAGGCTGCGCGCGCGGGCGAACACGGCAAGGGCTTTGCTGTGGTTGCGACCGAAGTCCGAAAGCTCGCCGAACGGAGCCAAACCGCGGCGCAAGAAATCGGTGCGTTAACCGCGTCCAGTGTGCGCGTCGCCGAGCGCTCCGGCGAGCTTTTAAGAGAATTGGTTCCGGCCATCCGCAACACCGCCGAGTTGGTTCAAGAAGTGGCGACCGCGTCGAAAGAACAAGCTGCCGGCGTCGCCCAGGTCAATCGCGCGATGATTCAGGTCGATCAAGTAACCCAAAGAAACGCCTCCGCCGCGGAGGAGCTCTCCAGCACCGCTGAGGAAATGAATAACCACGCCG
>Ga0184635_10000201_pt1 | contig 13570 bp, 6 predicted proteins | sample PLM3_30_b2_FD_133147 | JGI IMG/M metagenome (GOLD analysis project Ga0184635, IMG submission 133147) | Groundwater sediment microbial communities from an aquifer in East River, Colorado, USA - PLM3_30_b2 | ecosystem: Environmental > Terrestrial > Soil > Riparian zone | place: USA: East River...
GCACTCGACAACTGACGCGGCGAAGCTTCACCGGATTGGGCCAATTGGATTATCGGCTCATTCCACAACGAAATCGGCGGTCGGCGCGCTTGGATTACTCCTGCTCGTCTCTGCAGCGTCGGCGGCTACCTTTTCTTTCTCGACCGGAGATCCAGATGGAAAAATCGCCACCCTTTCACGTCCGCCCAGTCCGGGTAAAATCCAGACCGAGACAGCCGACGATTTCGTCGTGACCCAGTCAGTCGTCATCAGTCAGGCAACATTCACCGGACTGTTGCCATCAGGAGCATCCCTCTCGAGCATCAGCGGGGTTGAAATCGAGATCTATCACGTATTCCCGTTCGACTCGATTAATCCACCGTCGGGAAGCGTTCCAACTCGAACCAATTCGCCCGCCGACGTCGAAATTGATTCGGCGACGCGCGACAGCGCCGACGGCAGCCTGAACTTCTCCGCGACGCTCGTGAATCCGAGCTTCACGGCGTCGAATTCGGTCGTGAATGGAACTAACAGACAGCCCGGCGAAAGGACCAATGGTGAAGACGCCGTCACCGGTGAAGAAGTCCTGATCACAGTGAGTTTCAATCCTCCGATCTCACTTCCCGCTGATCATTATTTCTTCCGCCCGGAGGTGCTTCTGAGCAGCGGCGATTTTTTGTGGCTCTCGGCACCCAGGCCGATCCTCGCTCCCGGCACTCCGTTCCTGCCCGACCTGCAAAGCTGGATTCGCAATGATGCTTTGGCGCCGGATTGGCTGCGCATTGGAACTGACATCACCGGGCAGGGACCGTTTAACGCAGCATTCTCGCTCTCCGGTGAGACTGATACGGACGCGGATGGGGTCGCCGATTCCCTGGATCAGTGTCCAGGGACTCCGGTTGGCGCCATTGTTGACGCAAACGGATGCAGCATCGACCAAAACGTGCCGTGCAGCGGGCCAGCCTCGGGCGGGACCTGGAAGAATCACGGTCAGTACGTCTCGGCGGTCGCAAAGGCGGTCGCAGAATTCCTGGCGCGAAACTTAGTCACCGAGGATGAAGCCGAGGAGATTATTTCGGAAGCGGCACATTCAAACTGCGGCTCCGGAGCTAAGCGAGTGAGCGCGCGTCGATTTATTGGAACTACTATTCCTGTTTTTCTCTCACATCCATGAAAATGCGGATCTGGGTCGTCTGGAGCAAGGGATTGCGCATCGTTTGAGTCACGCGACAGCCCATCGCGCCAGTCAGAGACGCCGAAGCAAATGGAACATGTTATGAGAAACTTGCGCAGCAATACTGAAGCGCTGACTAAGACACCTTGCATCCAGTCCGTGAACACGATGGGTCACAACGCCCACTTCCTGAACGGGACCGCGGTGGGGCAGATCGCCCTCGTGCCTTATACAGCCGATTCCTACTTCAACCACAAGACAAGCGACTGAGTGGGGGCTGAGCGGGGGCAAACACCCCGGTCGAAGCCAATCGGCTTCGACCGGGGAACACTCGAAAGTAAGACATCCAAAATGCTTCCTATATGAAAACTGTCATTCACCCTGCCCGATCGCTGGCTTTGATTCTACTGACCCTCGGCACGTTCGCAGTCTCAAGTCTGGCACAGGAAGCATCCATCCCCGATGCCGGGTTGAATGCGGCCATCCGCGAGGTCTTACAGAAGCCGAACGGACCATTGACGGAGCAGGACTTGTTGAGTCTGACCAACTTGAATGCCTGCTGCCGGAATGTCCGGAGCGTGGAAGGATTGCAATTAGCTCGCAATCTGGCCAGTCTGGGCCTTGATTCCAACTCCCTCACCAATTTCCCTATTGCGAATGCGTTGGCAAACCTGGAGTCACTCAGCCTTGCGTTCAATCAACTCACGGAGTTCTCGCTGGTGAGCGGATTACCGAAATTGGAGACGCTCGATCTGTTCAATAATCAGCTCACCAATTTTGTCGTGACGGGCGCATTTCCGAAGCTGGCCCTGATCAACCTCGGTTTCAATGGGCTTGCCCGTTGCACGCTTCCCGATGGGTTGACAAATCTTGGCACGCTTTTCCTGGAAGCCAATCAGCTCACAAATTTCGTCTTGCCTGCGGGCCTGACCGCGTTGGCTTTTCTTGACCTCACAGCGAATCGGCTCACGAGCTTCACTTTCCGCCCGGAGATGACGAATTTGGTCAGTGTCCTCAGCTTCGCCAATCAACTGACAAACGTGACTTTGCCAGCGAGCTTAAAGCGGCTGGGCAATCTGGACCTCGATTTTAATCGACTTCGGAGTCTCATCGTACCCGAAGGTTTATCCAACTTGAGCAGGCTCACGATACTCGGCAATCAGTTGACAAATCTAACGTTGCCCAGCCGGATGACCAACTTGAACTTTCTTGATCTTGGAGACAATCAACTCAGCACAATGCTTCTGCCGTCTGGGATGGGTAGGCTCGAATTTTTGCGACTTTCGGGGAACAGGCTGACCACCCTGAGCCTGCCTCCGGGACTGACCAATTTAGCTGCGATTTTTCTTCGTTCCAATCAACTGACCAGCCTTGCGTTGCCGAAGGATCTGACACATTTGGTTCAGATCGACCTGCTCGGGAATCAAGTCGCCAATCTTACGTTGCCTCCCGATATGAGCCAATTGCTTACGCTTGTTCTGGAGGGCAATCCAATTGACACAGTGGTGCTGTCGGAAACGTTGGCCGCCACAAACCTTGCCGGCACAGTCACGGCTTTGCGGGCTCAAGGGGTCGCTGTGTTCAGCTATCCATTGCTGGCGCGTTTGATCTCACCTCGTCGCACGATGGATGGAGTGTTTGAATTCACGATCACCGGACCTCCGGGCGTTTACGCCGTGCTGGCTTCGACCAATCTGGTCACCTGGAGCGAAATTGGCGCAGTGACCAATCGGTTCGGCAGCATTGGCTTTCTCGATTCAGTTGGGCACTCGCTGCGATTCTATCGCGCACGCCAATGAGTAGGCGACCGACAAGGCACATTCAATCTATGAAAATCACGCTTATATTTGTCCGACTACTTGTCCTCGCCGCGCTCCTTCTGGCCCATTTGGCAGACTCTGCCCGAGCGCAAGAAGTGTCCATTCCGGATCCCGGACTGACCGCCGCCATTCGCACTGCCCTGCGAAAGCCATTCGGACCATTGACCGAGCAGGACTTGCTCAGCCTGACGAATTTGGACGCCGGCCGTCGAAACGTGAGAAGCATTGTCGGGTTGGAAGCGGCTCGTAATCTGGTCTCGCTTGACCTCCAGATCAACCGCCTCACCAACTTTTCTCTTCCGAACGCGTTGACGAAACTGATGACGCTGGACGTTAGTCTCAACCCACTTACAAACTTTTTCCTTCCGGGCGGGCTGACGAATCTCACGTCGCTCACAATCGAAGGCGCTGGACTGACCAATCTAACGTTGCCTGCGGGTCTAACCAGGTTGAACAACCTTAACCTCGAAAACAATCAGCTCACCAGTTTCAACCCGCTTTCGAACCTGACCAGCCTGGTAGCTCTCGACCTCGGCTTCAATTCATTTAGCAATTTTTCCTTTCCGAGCGGGCTGACGAACCTGAGCACGTTCTATTTCGCAGGCAATCCTCTCACCAACGTCACCTTTCCTCCGGGGCTGGCAGGCATGACCGAGCTTAACCTGTCCCAGAATCTGCTTACCAGCTTCACCCTGCCCGCAGGCATGACGAACCTGATCGAGCTCGACCTCTTCTTCAATCAACTTACGAACGTTAGTCTGCCCGCTGATCTACGGAATTTGGTCGACCTTGACCTGTCTTTCAATCAGTTCAGCACTCTCAATTTCCCTTCGAACCTGACCCGCCTGGGCTTTCTCCACCTCCGCGCCAATCAATTTACCAGCTTCAACCTGCCCGCGGCGTTGACAGGGTTGATCCATCTCGACATTAGCAAGAATCCACTCACGAACATTACGTTGCCTGCGGGGCTAACTCATCTGACCACGCTCCGCCTTTCCGAGAATCAACTCACCAGCTTCACATTGCCTGTGGGTTTGACTAATTTGGCCTTTCTTAGCCTGAGCGAGAATCAACTGACGAACCTCGTGTTGCCCCCGGATCTGAATCGTTTGGAGTCGCTCAACGTTGGCGGGAATCAACTCACCAGCCTCAACCTGCCTGCGGGTCTGACCAACCTGGTCGGACTTTTCTTCGTCAGCAATCAACTGACCAACGTCACGTTGCCTCCGGATATGACACAATTGATCGGGCTGGGTTTCCTCGCCAATCCGCTTATCACGTTCGTCTTGCCCGAACCATTGGCTGCCACGAATTTGGCTGGAGACGTCGCCGCGCTGCGCAATCAAGGCGTCTCTGTTTTCACCTACCCTCTGGCCATCCAGTTGGTGCGGCCAAAAGCACTGGTCGGAGCATTCAAGTTTGGAATCACCGGGCCGCCTGGAGTTTACACCGTCCTTGGCTCTACGAATCTCGCGGTCTGGAGCGTGTTGGGTGTTGTGACCAATCCAATCGGGAGCATCGACTTCACCGACGTGACAGCCAGTTCCGCTCCGCACAAGTTCTACCGCGCGTTATTGCAAAGCCCGCCCACGAACATGGTATTCATCCCGCCCAACACCTTCACGATGGGCACCCCGACCAACGAACTTCATCGTGATGTCAACGAAGGCCCGCAAACCGCAGTGACACTTACCCGCGGCTTTTGGATTGGGAGATACGAAGTGACCCAGGCAGAGTACGTGGCGGTCACAGGCACGAACCCAAGTTTCTTCCCCGGCGACCCAAGCCGTCCGATCTCCAGTGTGAGTTGGCCTGACGCGACCAATTATTGCTGGCTCCTCACACAACGGGAACTCGCAGCGGGACGGATTCCCGCAGGCAGTGAATATCGTCTCCCAACGGAGGCTGAGTGGGAATGCGCTGCGCGCGCCGGAACTACAACGCGGTTCAGCTACGGAGACGATCCTGACTACGCCAGCCTGGCGGATCACGCGTGGTTTATCCTGAATGGAAATTTAACAGTTCACCCCGTCGGGCAGAAGCTTCCTAATCCATGGGGATTGTACGATATGGAGGGCAATGTCTGGGAGTGGTGTCAGGATTGGCTCGGACCCCTGCCCGGAGGAGCCGTGACTGATCCACAAGGGCCTCCTTCCAATCCGATCGGATTGAAAGTCGCTCGAGGGGGCGGTTACGACTTCGCGGAGCCGGACTGCCGGTCCGCCCGGCGCTTTTTCTTTGGCAATCACCCGGCTCTGACCGATACAGACCTCGGCTTTCGAGTGGTGCTCGAACTGGGGTCGCGATAATCCTCACTTTTATTTTCTGCACATTCCTTCGACAGGCCTGCTCACGGTCGCCTTGGTTGACTGACCACGCGACGAGGCATAACTGATTGCGGCCGGCAATGAAGAGACGAGTTCCACTTGCATTCAATTGGGCCTTCGCTGCTAATTGGACGCGTTCAGCCATCGCGCATGAATTGCTTCCACCGTGTCGTCTTCCTGGCGGGTCTGCTGGCTGGCAGTGCCCGCGCCGCCGAGCTACCGGGCGGCTTCATCGCGGAGACACTCGCCACCAATCTTAATGCCGCTACGGCGATTGCGCCGCTGCCCGACGGGCGCATCTTCATCGCCGAACAAACAGGCCGTCTGCTGGTCTGGAAGTCAGGCCGCGCGCTTGATGCGCCGGCGCTCGATCTCACTTCGCGGGTCGACGCCTATTGGGAACGCGGACTGATAGGTGTCACGCTCGGACCCGACTTTCCCCGCGTTCCACAGGTGTTCGTGCTCTATGTCCGTTCGGCAAGGGCTTCAATGGGCCTGTCGCCATCGAACTCGCCGCCGACGGCTCGTTGCTCGTGCTCAATCGCGGGGCGATTTGGCGGGATCCAAAGAAGTTCGTGCCGAACGCCGGTTCGCTCGTCCGCATTCGTTACGTCGGCGGCATCGCTTCAGAACGTTCCAACTCGTCCGCCGCCAACGGGCGGGCCGCGGCGGGATTTCCGATGCAATTCGACGTCATGCCGAAAAAGATCACTCGGGAAGTTTGGGAAAGCTGGAGCCGATTGCGAACTGGAGAGCACACATACTGGTTGCCCGCGCTGGAATGGCATCCTGAGGTCGAGGAGGAATCAGTCTTCACCCTTCCATCCGGGGGCAAGTTAAGGCTCGGCGAGGACGGACGCTTGCAGTTTCCCGCCGGCACAGCCTTCGTCCGTAACTTCCTGGTGTTCGCTCATCCCTCGTTGCGACCCCCCATGCAGCCGATTGAGACGCGCGTCGTGGTCGTGCTGTCTGAGAAAACGGCCTTCGGATGCTCGTATCGATGGATCACTCTGAAGGAAGCGGAACTCGTGGAGGACGGTGAATTCACTTCGCACAGCGCGAGCACTGAATCCGGCGACCCGCGCAAGATTCACTGGTGGCATCCGGCACAGGAGGCGTGCCTGTCGTTGCCCACGACGGCTCCAGCCTATCTGATTCCCCAGCATGCGGTTGAGTTGAACCTCCGAATCGACAAGCGTAGTCCCCCACTTCTCGACCATCTGGTCCAGAAAGGTTTGTTTGATCCTGTGCCCGACTCCGAACGAATTCGCACGCTGCCGGAAATTGCACGGTGGACAGACAGCACCGCTTCGGTCGAAGCTCGCGTTCGCTCCTATCTCCACGGCAACTGCGCCGTCTGTCATCAGCCCGGCGGCGCGTCGCGCGGGAATTTCGACGCGCGTGTCACGACGCCGCTCGAGCAAACCGGCTTAATCCACGGTGAACTCGCGGCGGGGGATCTCGGAATCGCAGGCGCGAAAATCGTGGTGCCCGGTGCGCCGGAGAAATCCATGCTCTATCGCCGGCTCAAGAGCACCGACTTCTTCCGAATGCCACCCGCGCAATACCACAACGTGCCCTCTCCCATTCTGCCGGTGATGGAGCAGTGGATTCGAGAGCTCGAATCTCGATAAGCAACCTTGCTCACGATCCTGCCGCGGGCCTCATCGTACTCAACGGCTGCAACCGACATGGCAAGGCCGCGAGTCGTTCAACTCAGAATGAACAGGCGACTACGGGCTCGGCGAATCCGTTGCCCAGAGGGCGCGAATCGTTTCCTCCGTATTGAAGCCATTGGGACAGGCGTCGCTACGGGTATTAGCCCAATACCAACGCGGCCCATCGGGCGTCCCGGGAGTCATCACGCGGCTGCCCGGCATCTGTAAGTGGCCGTTCGGGTCGGTGGCCCGAACCCATGTCCACGCGTAACGCAGCCAGTCGTTCCGTTCCTGCCCCGGCAGGAGCGCAAACCAGGTGACTTCGTCCCAGCCCCAGATGAACGGGGCCCGACCCGGTTTGCCGGGATTGCTTCGGCCGAAATTGTCGAATTCGACGAGGTACGGGAGATGGTCGCACGACCAGCCGCTTGGTGTGAGGCCGCCCTTGCTTTTCGTGTAGATTGAATCCGAGTAACCGACTTTGAGGGCACCTTTGTGCGGTTGGTCCGCGACCTCGGCGATGCGCAATGGGAAGGAGTGAAAATCGAAGAGCAGTTTGCCGTCCTCCACGTAGCCGCCCGTGGGCGTATGGGCGTCGCAAACAAGGAAATGCCTGCGGGCATGCTTGCGGGCGTAGGCGCGCACGCGCTGGAGCAAGTCCAGCCATCCGGCGTGGTTGGGATCATTTTTATCCATCAGGCCGACCTGGCCGAAGTGAATGGCCTCAATCCCCACGTCGATGTAGCGGGTGACAAGAAAGTAAAACCACATGCGCGTCTCCAGCCGGGACATGTCGGGGACAGATCCTCTGCCGCCCCAGTGGTTCACGAAGCGTCCGTTGGCGTAGAGCATGTCCTGGTAACGGAACGTGCGATTGGTCTCAGGTTGATCGAATTCGCGGAACACTGGTTCCGGAATCGAAATCGTTTCCACACCCCGGGTGACGATCTCGAAGGCCGCGGCCTGCAGGAGGATCTCCGGATCCGCCTTGTGCAGGGCGGAGGCGTAAGGCTTCGCCGTTTGCAAAAAGGCGGGCAGATTGCTCTCCCGTCCCCAAACCATGAGCGCCCGGCCTATGAATTTAGCTTTAGTGCTGAGAATGAACCGCATGTTGTCTCGCGCATCCACTCCTCGGCTGTTGCGTTGTTTGGTCAGATCGTCATGAAGCAACTCTGTGAAGGAAATCGAGCGGGACAGATAATTTTCCAGCACGGGGCGGGAGATCGACCCATCGAAACGAAAATCCTGGGAGGCAACCGGCCAGGCCCAAAGCAAACAGGCAGCGATGAGTGGAACGGTTCGAAGCGAATCAAGAGTGTGTTGGCTCATTGGTGCCACTCCCCGATGAACGGCTTGTAGTATTGTTTCCACTCGCGTTCGAACCACACCGGGGCAGACGGGAAGCCTTCCTGTCCCAACGCGTCCACAGCGACGACATAATACCGACGCGAGGAGTTGCCGGCGGTCGTGTCGCGATAAGTCGTGATTGACGTCGGTTCGGAAGTGAGGCGGGGAATGGGATCCTTGTCGTAGCGGCCGTTCATACGGTAGACCCGATAGCCTTGGAGCGCCCGTTCCGGATTGGCCGACCATTTGAGATGGCAAGCCGTTCCGTCCTCCTTGCTGAAAAGCCACTGCGGCGCGGAGGGAATCGTGAAGAACGGCGGCGAGGGGCCGCTCTCCACGCCGGCGGCAGTCACCGCGCGGACGCGGTAGGCAAACACGGCGTAACGATAGGCGCGGCCAGTTTCATCCAACTGTTCACGAGCGAACTTCCGCTCGTAGATTGGTTCACCAGTGCCGCTTTGAGATCTCGCCAAGTCCACATCGGTGTCGATGTAATTCGTGGCCTTCAGCGGGCTGGCCGTCAGGCGGGCGAATGCGCCGATCCGTCGGAGGGCTCCGACGGATGGTTCCACCAGAGGCGGCGTTTGCTTCTTCAACCGTGGAAGCTGGTCTTCGCTCAGCACTTCAACGACGGCGCGCTCGACGTGGTAGCCAGCGACCCGTTTGTCTTCCGGCGCTTTCCACGTTAACTCGACGCGCTTGGGTGAATGCACCGACACCACAGCGTCCTCGATTATGCGCGGTTCAGAGCGTGGCGGCGGCGCGGGCGCTGGCACTCCGCCAGACTCCGCCCCGGCCAGGCGTAATGTCCAGATTTGCTGTTCGCGCGGTTTGCTCGGACAGTTCTCCAGTAACGCCACGCCCAACTCCGGGGCGAACAACAGTTGTCGAGCGCGATTGCCGGACGGGTCCGGCTCCTGGGCGGGGCTGAGCTTCGTCCATTGATTCGTGCCGACGTCGTAAGTCCAGGTCTCAAGGCGGTGTTGCGCGCTGTCGTCATTACCCGTCGTGATTTTCACAATGGCCAACACAACCCGGCGAACGGGATCGTAAGTCAACACGGCGTCGTTCTTGTCCGTGGGAGGCATTGACTCCGGTTTTGCATCGCGCCATTCGTTTCTCCGCAGATCATAGAGCCACGTGTGAGGGTCGTCGTTGAACTGAGAGCCGAACGCCACGTGAACCTTGTGCGCCGCGTCGTAGGCCATCTGTCCGCCGCTTCGCGGTTCGGGCTGCGATTTCGGCTTCATCCAGCGCCACTCATTGCGATGCGGGTCGTAGGTAAGCGTCTCGCGCGGGCCGCCTTCGCCGCCGAATACCACGACGACCTGTGCATCGCTGTCCCACGAGGCGCAACGCAACGGAGCGACGTGAGGCGCGGGTAAGGGACGCCTGTTGCGCCACGTGTTTGAGGCCAGATCGTAGGTCCATACGGTCGAATCGTTAAGATAGATCTCGCGCCACCATTGCCAACCGTGGCTGCCGCTAAAGGATGGGAAACGCACGTAAAGCCCGTGCGTTGGGTCGAGCACATTCTGCGCGTTGCAGCAGACGCCGGGCGGGGAGGTGTTCGGTTCCTTGAGCGTCCACTTCGCGGAAAGCGGGTCCAGCGTCCAGACCTCCGAACCCTGTTCGCCCCCGCCGCCTTGATTGTGGCCCCCATAGCGGATGACCACGCGATGGGTGCTGTCCCACACGCAAGCGCCCTCGTAACCCAGCCGGGGCGAGACGGGAGTTGAGCGCAGGGGCGTGCGTTTGGTCCACGTATTGACAGGCTGGGAAAGCGGATCAGCTTGTGCCAACGCGTTAGAGGGCACGCTCACTGCGAGAAGCGACAACTTCAGCAATAGTCTGGAGTGTTGCATGGTTATTGACCTTCCAGACAAAGCCGCGGCAAACAGCATCGTGGAGCAAATAACGTGGAAGTCATTTGCAATTCATGCCATTGCCGCCGCTGGAAATCGAGCACGCTCTTGGGCGGTGGGATAACGACGAGACGCAACACGGCTTGGTCGCTTGTTGGTCGGGAGCCAGCGACTAGGATTCTGTTACGCGGACTTGCATGAATGGCTGCGATGCTGGATCAATCCAATCCAGCAATTCATTCAAGCGCATGAACGCCGTCCCCGCTGTCGAACCCACGCCAGCCATCCCAACCCCAGCCACGACCGACTCGCGAACACCGCCGCCCGGGCGCACAGGGAGCGAGCGCCTCCAGTCCCTGGACGCTTATCGTGCTCGGCCGCAATTACTCAGGTACTATGCGCGCATGAACGCCATCCCGTCCGCGGCAACGATCTTCTTAAAATGCTGATGGGCATTCCGAAGGGCATCGTATGAATCCAAGAACATTGCTCGCATTGGTTCTCTCCGGCTGTGGCACTCTCTCCCTCTGTGGCGCGGTGGACAATTTGCCGCGCTACACCAACGTCATCAACGTCGCCGTGCCGTCCATCGCGACGGACAAATCGGTGCGCTACGATTACGACATCGTCTATGTCCGCGCGCCGCGGGCGGGCGATGAAAAGCACAAGCGTTTCTATACGGACTTTTCGCAGCCGGTCACAATGGAGCCGGGCGCGGACCTGATGCTGCTGCATCCGGATGGCCGCGAGGAGTTGCTTGTCGCGGGAGGCGACGGTTCGATTACCGACCCGATGGTGTCGTTCGATGCTGAGTGGGTGTACTACTCGCATCTCTACAACTTGCAGAAGGCCAATCAGTGGTCGCCGCCGAGGCAGGGCGCGGACATTTTCAAGATTCACCTCAAGACGCGCCGCATCGTGAAACTCACCGACCAGACTTTCACGCCGAACACAGGCGCTGCGAATTGGTCGGACGATTTCCGCACGCCGCAATCGGGTCGCACGCACTTTGATTACGGCGTTTTCAACATGGGGGCGTGTCCATTGCCCGGTGGGCGCATTGTCTTCACGAGCAACCGCGATGGGTTCAAGCCGTCGAAAGGCTATCCCGCCATCGCGCTGCAACTCTTCGTGATGGACGACTCGGATGAGGGCGTCGGCAGGAACATCGAGAAGATCGGCCATTTAAACATCGCGGGCGCGTTGCATCCGGTCGTGCTCACAGACGGGCGCATCATGTTCAGCACGCTGGAATCGCAGGGACTGCGCAGCGACATTCTATGGGGACTCTGGAGCATCCATCCCGATGGCACGAGCTGGGCGCCGCTGATGAGTGCATTCGATCACGGCGGCGCGCCGAACGGATTTCATTTTCAGACGCAACTCCGGGATGGCTCGCTCATCGTCGAGGAGTATTACAACCAGAACAATTCCGGTTTCGGGGCTTATATCAAATTCCCGTCGCAGCCCGCGTATGGCGAACCGGCCTTCGGCCCGGCACACATGGCGAGCAACCCGCCCTGGCGCTACGGGCGCTTCGATAACGCCAAGCCGAATTGGTATCGCATGCCGTTCATGCCCATCGGCTCCGTGTCGCTCACGCCGTTCTCGCACGGGCTGGAGGGACCGGCGGATCGATCCGTGCTGGGCGACAAGAAATCCCCAGCGGTCGGGAAGTTCACGCATCCGTCGGGCGCGCCGGACAATCACCTGCTCACGATTTATTCGCCCGGCCCGGTCAACCACCAATATACTTACCTGCCGCAGCTCGACGGCGGGATCTACCTCATCAAGAACGGCGCAGTTGTCGAGGAACCGGCGCAAATGTTCCTCATCAAAAACGATTCGAACTACAATGAAAGCTGGCCCCGCGCGGTCGTTCCATACGAACGAATTTACGGCGTAACGGAACCGAAGCGCCTCGAACAGTTGGCGAACGATGGCACGCTCTCGAGGCATCTTCCCGAAGGCACGCCGTTCGGCTTAGTAGGCACGGCGAGCCTTTACAAGCGCGAGAGCTATCCCAACGGCAAGGTGCCGCAGGGCAAGGTCACCGCGAGCTACGCGGGCGGAAATGATCCATGGCGCGGGCTCGATGCGTTCACCAGCCACGGCAATGGGCCGCCGCTCAACTTTCACAACCAGGGCGCCGACGTGGGCCTTTACGACAATGCGGACATCCACGCGATTCGCATCCTGGCGATGGCGCCGACCACCGACCGCCATCGCGGCGCGAACAGCGGGAAGCGCTTTCACAATCACGCGAATGAGCGGCTGCGAATTCTCGGCGAGATCCCAGTCCGGAAGTTCGTAGCGGCACCTCTGGTGAGCGCCGCGCTCTCGTCCAACACAAGGGCAGGGGACCGTTCCCGAGATGCCGCGACACACCCGATCGATCCCGACGGCAACCCGGACACGAGCTTCCTCGCGAAGATTCCCGCCGACACCGCCTTCACCTTCCAGACGCTCGACAAGCGTGGGATGGTTTTGAACGCCGCGCAGACCTGGCACCAGTTGCGTCCCGGAGAAATCCGAAATAATTGCGGCGGGTGCCACGCGCACAGCCAGAAACCAACGGACTTCGGGGCCACGCTGGCGGCGCGGCCCGAGTACAAAGTGTGGGACCTGGTGAATACCACCCCATTGCTCACCACGAAGCGCAATGATGAATCGAAGCAGAAGTGGGATGCGGATAATCAGGCCGGCTTGAAGTTCGCAAAAACGGAAGTCGCCAACGTCGAATACTGGCGCGACGTGAAGCCGATTCTCCAGCGCAGTTGCGTGGCGTGCCATTCGTCGAAATCCGAAATCCGAAATCCGAAATCCGAAATCGCACAGCCCGCCGGAAATCTCGACCTGGACGCTGACGACCAGCTTGTTCAACGCGAGCAGCAGGGAAAGTTCCCCGGAACCTACTACCGCCTCGCGTTGGATGAGGGCGCGAAGTTTGGCTACAAGCCCATCGGTTACGACTCGTGGGGCTACCCAAACGCCTCGCGTTACATCCGCAAGATACAATCGCGCCGAAGCCTGCTCGTCTGGAAGATTTTCGGCGAGCGCCTCGATGGTTTCTCCAATGACGATCATCCCTCCGAGCCGGAGCCAGGCGCCGGTTACTTCGCGCACAAAGGAGAGCGCGTGCCGACTGACAAGAACCGCGCCCGCTATGATCTCGATTTCCTCGGCAGCCGGATGCCGCCGCCCGCAGCGGTCGCCGGCACGTACACGAACGCCGCCGGGCAGCGCATTAAAGTGGAGCCGCTGAGCGATGATGACCGCTTCACCATTGTGCGCTGGATCGATCTCGGCTGCCCCATCGATCTCGACTACGACCCCGCGCATTCCGACACGCGCGGCTTCGGCTGGATGCTCGACGACAGCCGGCCGACGCTCACGTTGA
>Ga0184635_10000202_pt1 | contig 13475 bp, 13 predicted proteins | sample PLM3_30_b2_FD_133147 | JGI IMG/M metagenome (GOLD analysis project Ga0184635, IMG submission 133147) | Groundwater sediment microbial communities from an aquifer in East River, Colorado, USA - PLM3_30_b2 | ecosystem: Environmental > Terrestrial > Soil > Riparian zone | place: USA: East River...
CGCCGGCCGGTTCGCGCCACGGGCCGCCATGCGCCGGATCATGGGACGCGTGATGCGGCCCACCCTGACGCCGAGGTCGGGTTCTCGTAGCGCTCCGCCGACATGAGCGTTGTCGGACGGCTCATCGGGGTTGGCATCGAAGGCGCCTGGCTGTTCCTCGCCACCGCCGCAGCCAGCTTCGGCGTCATGCCTGTCCCGCTTTCCTGGCGGCCCGCGCCAGCCGACGTCGCTTGAGCCTTCCGCGCGGCAGTCGTGCCAGCCGGCCTGAGCCGAGCTAAGGCATGTTCGCTGGACTCGCTGATCTGATCAATCGCCGTCCCTGGCGCGTCATTGCCGTCGCGCTTGCGCTCACCGCGATCGCGGCGCCGCTCGGCATCCACGTCCGCAACTACCTCAACCCACGCGGCTTCGACGTCGCCGGCTCCGGCAGCGCGAAGGCGCGCGAGACCATCGAACAGGGATCGGGCACCGACCCCGCCGGCAGCGTCCTGGCGCTCGTGCGACTCAGCGCACCAGTGGCGACCACGAGCTCGCAGCGCAAGCTCGCCGCCGTCGAGTCGAAACTGAGCCGCGACCCGGCGGTCGCGGTCGTCCTCGACTGGCGCTCCGCCCACAACCCGGCCATGATCGGTCGCGATCGGCGCTCGACCTACTTGATCGCGGCGCTCCGGCCGCTGGACGACAAGCAGCAAGAGGATGCCGGGAAGCGCCTCCTCGCCGCCTTTGCTGGCGACGCTCAGGTCACGCTCGGCGGCAACCCGGTCGCAAACCACGAGATCTCGAAGACGATCGAGGACGATCTGCGCAGGGCCGAGTTGCTGGCCGTGCCGCTGATCGTGTTGCTCTCGTTCTTCCTCTTCCGCGGCTTAGTCGCGAGCTTATTGGCGCCGATTGCCGGCGGGATCACTGTCATCGTCAGCTTCTTCCTGCTGCGCGAGCTCGCCTCGGTCACCTCGCTGTCGATCTACGCGCTCAACCTCGTCACCGGGCTCTCGATCGGGCTCTCGATCGACTGGACCCTGCTCCTGCTCTCGCGCTACCGCGAGGAGCGAGCGAAGACAACGGACCTCCAGCTCGCCCTGCGCCGCGCCCTCATCCACGCGGGCCACACGATCTTCTTCAGCGCCCTCACCGTCGCTGCATCCCTCGCGACATTGCTGGTGTTTCCGCTGCGCTTTCTCCGCTCTATGGGCTACGGCGGGCTCGTCGCCTCGACGGTAGCCATGCTCGCCGCCCTAATCGTGCTCCCGACCATCTTGCGCCTCCTTGGAGGCCATATCGACGCGCTTACGCTCCCGCGCTGGCGTGACCCGAAGCGGCTGGCCGAGCCGGCGCGCCTCTGGCGCAGGCTCGGACGGCTGACCACCGACCATCCGATCCCGGTTGCGACGCTGGTCGTGGCGCTGACGATCGTCGTCGCCACGCCCGTGATTCGCATCGACTGGACGACCGTCGACGCAAGCAACTTGCCCGCATCGGCGCAGGCCTTCCAGGCCGACAAGGCGATCAACCGCTCGCTCGAGTTCGTGCCAAACAGCGGTACGCCCTTCTACCTCGCCCTCAAGGCGCCCCCGACGGCCGCCGATGCCGCCGCCGCGCTCGCGGACAAGGCGCGACATCTCGATGGCGTCCTCGCCGTCGCAGCGCCCAGGCGGCTGCGCAACAACACGTGGGAGATCAACCTGATCTCGGCGGACACGCCGTACAGCGCGACAACGCAGAATCTGGTCCACCAACTGACCGCTCTCAAGAGCGACTATCCGGTCTTCGTCGGCGGCGATGCGGCCTCGTTCCACGACGAGCGCACCGCGATCGGCTCGCACCTCCCGATCGCGATCGCGCTTCTCGCCAGCGCGACGCTGCTCATCCTGTTCCTGCTCTCCGGCTCCCTCGTCGCACCGCTTCTCTCGTTGTTGATGACCGCGCTGACCTTGGCGGCGGCGTTTGGAGCGCTGATCCTGATCTTCCAGGACGGACGCTTCGAAGGACTCCTCGGCTACACGAGCCAGGGCGCCCTGGACCTCACTATCCCGCTCGTCCTCGCAGCGCTCGTCTTCGCGATCTCGACCGACTACGGCGTCTTCCTGCTCAGCCGCGTGCGCGAGGCCAGGCTGCAGGGGCGCGCCGACCAAGACGCAATCAGCCGCAGCGTCGCCGTCGTCGGCCGAATCGTCACCTCGGCTTCACTCCTCTTTGCCGTTTCGATCGGCGTCTTCGGCACCTCGAACATCATCGTCCTGAAGATCCTCGGCATCGGCACCGCCCTCGCCGTCCTCGTCGACTCGGTGCTCGTACGCTGCCTGCTCCTCCCCGCCTGCCTCCAGGTCCTCGGCCGGCGAGCGTGGTGGCTGCCCCCCTCGCTCACGCGGCTCCATCGACGACTCGGCCTGCACGAAGACGACGATTCCGCGCCTGAGCTTGCTCACGGTCCCTGACCTGGTGAGCGCCCGATCGCCGACCATGCGGAGACGGCCGGGCCTCAGCAAGGTCGAAACCGGCGGCGCTTACGCCGATCGAAGGTTCGCGGCAAAAGCTCCGGCGAATTCCTTGATCGCCTTCGGCTTCCCCTCTAGACGGATGTCCTCCTCGGGGAGCTGACGCTTTTCGCGTTTCGTGGTTAGGAACCGAGCCCACGTCTCCGGACTCGAAGTGATCATCACCGCCGCAGCCTCGGAGCTCCCCCGAGCAAGCGCCCACAAACCCATATCGAACCGAACGGTGTAGGGATCATCGGGAGCGAAGTGCCAGACCCAGGAAACGGGATGGGCGACGTGCGCGTATCGGCTGAGCCAAACCTTGGTGCCGATCATGACCGGCTCAGGGCGGACGGGCTCACCAGGACGAGGCGGTTCTAGCCGGTAGTCGATTCCCCACATCGTGAGCGCCTCCACGACTGGCCCCAGATCCCGACCCGAGTCGGTTAGCCGGTACCAAACCTCGCGTCCTGCGGAGAGTGGCTCGCGCACCACGAGTCCTGCCGCCTCTAACTGTCGCAGACGGTCGGTAAGCCGCGTCGGCGTGATCTCGTTGAGGCTGCGGATGAGGTCGGTGAACCGCCGTGGCCCGAGGAGCAGGTCACGCACAATCAGCAACGACCATCGCTCGCCAACGACTTCGAGGGTTCTGGCCATCATGCAGAAATGCCTGTAGATACGACGGGAGTCCATACATTCTCCGTGTCGCTACCGCCGCGATACTATCGCGCCGGGAACTGATTCACGCCCGCTGACGGTGTTGAGTGGCGGCTCCCCGCTCGCTCCCGTTTCCAAATCCGAGCATGTTCCGTGGGGATAGGAGGAGTCCCCAAGGGGCAGGCGGGGTCGCAGTCTTGGTGTGCAGATCGCCGCCCGGGCACCAGCAGAGGCCGACGGAGCCTCGATTGGAGTCCCTCACGGAGCCCGAGGATCGGAGCCCTCGACGGAGCCTCTGAAAGTCGCGATTAGCAGGTCCTTTGCGCGCGGGGCACAGTCATTCCCTCTTTTGGGCACCGTCACCACCTCGTTTGCTTTTTTCGCTGGATGCACTTGGAGTCCCAAGCGGGCCGGCGCGGGGGGACGTTGACATCGAGACTGCCATCGCCCTAGGGCACCGTCATCGGCGCGACGGAGCCCCATAGGCTCCCACCGGAGCCCCAGAATTGGCCGATTAGCGGAAGCTTTGTCCTGAAGGCACCATCACAAGCGTTCCTTGGGCACCCCACCACCTCACCTGCCCGCGAATCAGCGGCTGCGATCATGGCGGCCGTGGACCAGGTACGGATCGACAAGTGGTTGTGGGCGGCGCGCTTCTTCAAGACGCGCAGCGCGGCGTCCGGGGCCGTCCTCCGCGGGCGGGTACACGTCAACGGCGAGCGCGTGAAGCCGTCGAAGGTCGTCCACGCTGGCGACACGGTCGAGGTGACGATCGGGACGGTGCGCCGGACGGTAGCCGTGACCGAGGTCGCAGAGCGCCGCGCGCCCGCGAGCGCAGCGGCGACGATGTACGCCGAGACGCCGGAGTCGCGCACCGCCCGCGAGCAGCACGCGCTCGAGCGACGGCTCGCCCGCCCGCTCGGGGCCGACCTCGGCGCGCGCCCGACGAAGCAGGCCCGGCGCCGACTCGACGCCCTGCGCCGCGCACAGCGGCGCGGGCGCTGAGCTCAGTCGGCACGGTCAGCTCTCACTCGAGATCGACCAAGCCGTTCACGAGGCCCGGGGGCAGCGCGATCGTGCAGCTCATCGCGCACGTTGCCGGTGTCGGGGCAGCCGTCAGCTGCGACGCAGTCGGAGCCCGCCGGCACGGCCTGGACCGCATCTATCTGGCAAACAGCTTTCGGATAGCCGCCATACTCGGAGCCGTGGTCAATAGCGAACCTCGCGACCAACCCAAAGGGTTAGTGAGCCGCCCGCGTTCGGGGAAGCCGAGGCAGGTTTGAGTTACCCCCGACGCGTCCCGGCCGAGATTCGGAACGTTTCCTTCCCGGTTTCGGCTCGCGGCTACGATCGCCGATCCGTCGATGCCTACGTCATCCGGATCAATCGCCTGATCGCGGAGCTTGAAGCGACCCGCTCCCCGGAGGCCGTGGTCAGGCATGCGCTCGAACAGGCCAAAGAGCAGACGGAAGGCATCATCCAACAGGCTCGAGAGATGGCGGCGGAGATCACGAGCGGCGCGTGGGAGGAAGCGGAAGAAATCACTGCTCGCTCAAAAGCCGAGGCGGCGGACATTGTCGTCAACGCGGATGCCGAGGCGGACCGCGCGCGGGCTGCGGCGGACGTGTACGTCGCGAAGGCGGCAGACGAGGCAAAGGGCGTCCTCGCCGGTTCGGAGAAGGAAGCTGCAGACCGGCTCCAGCGGACAGAGAAACAGATCGCCGAGCTCTGGGAGGAGGCGGAGACCTGGCTGCGCAAGCTCCGCGCTGACAGCGAAGCTCTATGGGGAGAGCGCCGTGCTCTTCTCGACGACGTCCGCGAGATCGCAACGCGGCTCGAGGAGGCTGTCAGTACTGCAGCTGCCCGCCTCCCGTCCGAGGACTCGTCCGAGTCGGCAGAGGAAGCAGTGCTGGCATCTCCGCCGGCAGACGCGACCGGGCGAAGCGGTGCGGCCGCTGATGGTGAGCCCGATGGGCGCATTGCCCGCGGGGGTCACGGGCCGCCCGGCGAGAAGCGAGAAGCGGCGGATGCCGGTCCGACGGAGCAGCTTCCTAAGCAGTAGGGCAGCGACTCCGTGACGCGTTGGCGGTATCGCACGAGGACGTTTTCCCAGTTCGCCGCTCTGCGCCGCCGCGCGGAACGGTGCAACCGGCCCCTCGGCACGTGCACCGATTTCCGGTCATACTCGGCCGTGGCCAGGAGTGAATCTGTCGAGCGGGACCCAGACGGATAGGGAGCTGTCGCCCGACTCAGCCGAGGCGGGCGAGGGCTCAACAGAGCTTCGGCGTGTGCCGGCAGAGATCCGGGACGTCTCCTTCGCGGTTTCGCTTCGCGGCTACGATCGTGAGGCGGTCGATGCGTACGTCGCGCGCGTCAATCGTCTGATCGAGGAGCTCGACGTCTCCGGTTCGCCCGAGGCCGCGGTCAGGCACGCGCTCGAACAGGTCGGGGAACAGACGAGCGGCCTCCTGCAGCGGGCGGGCCAAACGGCGGAGGAAATCACTCTCGGAGCGCGGCGGGAAGCGGAAGAGAGCACCGCCCGCGCACAAGCGGAGGCGGAGGAGATCGTTGCCAAGGCGAAGGCCGAGGCGGACGAGATCCTCGGCCGCTCGAAGGCCGAGGCGGAGACGATCGCCACTCAAGCGCGCGAGGAGGCGGCCGAGCGCCTCCAGCGCTCGCAGGACGAGGTCGCGGCCCTCCAGGAAGAAGCGGAGGCGCGAATGCGCGAGCTCGACGCTGACACCGAGAACATCCGGCAGCAGCGCCGTGCGCTGCTCGACGATCTCCGCGGAATCGCGGCGGAGGTCGCGGATACGGCCAGCAACGCGGATGCTCGATTCCCACCCCGGGGGCCGGCTGTGTCGCCGGAGGAGGAAACGCTCGACCTCGAATCGGACACTGAGAGTGAGGGGATCGGCGTCGAGGCCGCCGATGAGCCTCACGAGAGCAACGGCGGCCGCCTGGCCCCGCCTGGCCGCTAAACGTCTCGCGAAATGCTTGCAGCTGCGCGCGCGTTGCCATCGCGGGCAAGTTTGTGCACCCCACGCGCGCCCCGCAGAGCCGGACGGTCTGGCCTGCCGGGCAGGAGGGCCGAGGCGAGCGCAGAACCGGCCGTGGTATGGGATCGCCAGTTCGGCGAGCAGGCATCGGCCAGGAGCAGCTGCTGCCTCGCGCGAGCTGCGACTTGGGTCGCGGCATCGACAGAGCGCGCCGGTGCATGCTTGTGGCTCCACTCGTCGCCCTTCTTGCGCTGCCTGGCGTGGCGGCTGCAGGTGACCTGCGCTACGGCGACCGTGGCCGGGCGATCGAGTCGCTGCAGCGGCGGCTCATCATGCTCGGCTACCTGGAGCCTGGCGGGGTCGACGGCGTCTTCGGGGACAAGACGTGGTACGCCGTAGTTGCCCTTCAAGGCTGGGAGCAAATAGCCCGCGACGGCGTCGTCGGGCCGCGGACCCGCCGGGCGCTGAGGCACGCACGAGGGCCGCAGCCCTGGCGTCGGCTCCGGCGCGCGCTCGAGATCGATCTTACCCGCCAGGTATTGCTTGTTGTCGAACACGGCGCGGTTCGGCGCGCCGTGCACGCGTCGACGGGAGGGAGCAAGTTCGCGACCCCGGACGGACGCTTCACGGTGATCCGTCGCGAAAGGATGAGCTGGTCGCGCCGCTATCACGTCTGGCTGCCGTACGCGCTCTACTTCTACCGCGGGTGGGCGGTCCACGCTTCCCGGATCGTTCCCGGCCAGCCAGTGAGTCGCGGCTGCGTGCGGATCCCAATCGAAGATGCGCCCTTCGTTTTCCGAGCATCGCCAATCGGTACACCGGTCCTGATACGAAGTGCAGGCACTTAACCGGCTCCCAGGTTCGCAAGCTCGGAGGAGAGATCGCGCCGCGGCCGTAGGCTGCGCAAATGCGATCCCGCTACGCGAGCGCAGCGCCGGCCGGCCGCGGGTCCCCCGGCCGAACGGTGCGACGCGGAGAACCCCTCCGGGCTGACGCCACGGAGATCGGGGTTGTCTCCGGACGGGCAGCCCGCGCCTCTTTCAGCGGCCCTGAATTCGCGACCCGCCCCGCTTATGAGTTGCAACCTGGACGCCGGGATGCAATAACTGTCCGCCCCATGCGGCTCGAACAAAGGAGCTGATTGATGTCAGACCGTGCAGATGAAGACACAAGGGAAGTGGTGATGGAGCCGCGTGACTCGCGGAGCCAACCGGACGTTGGTGGCAGGGTGAACGCGATCATCGAGGCGGCCGAGGCGGCGGCGGAGGAGATCGGGCAGGACGCCCGCCGCGAGGCGCGGGAGATGATGGAGCAGGCCGAGCAGGAGGCCGCTGCGCGGATCGAAGAGCTGACCCGCGAGGCGGCACGGACCCGTTCCGAGGCCGATCAGTACGCGCGCGACATGCGCGAGGCCGCCGACTCGTACGGCACGCAGCATCGGCGCAGCGCCGAAAGGGAGGCCCGCGAGCTCCTCGCCGATGCGGAGGACGAGGCGAAGAAGCTGCGGGAGGCCGCGCAGCAGAAGGCGGAACAGATCGAGCGTGACGTCGTGCAGCGGCACGAAACGCTCAAGAGGGAGGCGAGGATGCTCGAGGAGCGGAGGCAGCGTGTGCTCGAGAGTCTCCGCGACCTGGCTGCCCAGCTCCAGGATGCGCTCGTTGAGCCGGTCGAAAAGTCGCGTCAGGAAGAAGGGCTCATGGACGCGCTCGAGATCGAACGCCGCTAACCCTGTTCTGCGAGCGTCTTGGGGCGCAGCCCGAAACCCACCCCTGCCTCCGCCTCCTGGAGTGTCCAGCCGTACATCAGGTAGTCACGGGCAGCTCGACGACGAACCTCGCACCACCGCCCGCCTCCGACTCGACCCGGAGTCGGCCGTCCATCCGCTCGGTGAGCTCGCGCGAGATGTAGAGGCCGAGGCCCGTTCCGCCCGCGGCGCGCGTAGTCGGCGGGCCCGACCGGTAGAACTTCTCGAAGACCCGCTCCCGGTCCGCAGCCGGGATCCCCGGCCCGGCGTCGGCAACCTCGATCCGAACGGCGCCGTTGACACCGGCCGCGGAAACGTAGACCGGGCTCGCCCCGTACTTCGCGGCGTTGTCAATCAGGTTCACGAGAACCTGCTGGATTCGGTCGGAGTCGCCCGAAGCGGCGCCTACGTCGTCGTCGATCATGAGCTCGAGGTGCACCTCCTGCGGAAGGTGCGAGCGCATCGTCTCGACCGTCGAGCGGACGACCTTGGCGATGTCAACCACCTCGCGCTCGACCGTCAGCTCGTCGCGGTCGAGCCGGGTCGTCAGCAACACATCCTCCGTGATCTCGCTTAGCCGTGCCGCCTGAGTTCCGATCATCTCCAGCAAGGCGCGTCGCTGGACGTCGGGCAGGTCGAGGTCGTGGCGGAGGAGCGTCTGGGCGGCGCCATAAACGGCCGTCATCGGCGTCCGCAGCTCATGCGAAATCGTCGCGACGAAGTCGCTCTTCTCCTCCTGGAGTCGCCACTCGACGGTGACGTCACGGAAGGCGTAGACGAGACCTGCGGAGGCGCGGACGGCGACGAACGACAACCACACGTTCCTGCCGCCAAGCTCGAACGGAAGCGTCACCGACGGCGCCATCGCTCCTTCGTCCGCGACCGGAATCCGCCCGGCGAGCCCAGCCCATGCCGGAACGAAGTCCACGAGCCGCCGCCCAACGACCTCGCCTGCGGGGAGGGCGGTAACTAGCGCCGCCGCGCTGTTCCAGAGCAGGACGACGCCGGAGTGGTCGAGGAGGAAGATCCCGTCGCCGACGGCGTCAAGCACGTGCGCGGCCTGCTCCCGTTCGGCGGCCACCGCGCGCGCAGCGGCCTCGGCGGCCTCGAGCCGGCGCCGTTCCTGCTGGAGCCGCGCGGCGCGGACGGCGGCGCCCATCTGCGCGACCAGGCCGTCGAAGAGCTCGAGCTGCTCCTCGGTGTACACGCCATGATCCGTCATCAATTGCACGACGCCAACGACGCGGCCTTCGTCCTTGACGGGAACCATCATTGCCGCCGTCGTCTTCGACGGGCCGGCGTCCGGGATCCTCTCGAGCCTCCCTTCGGCGCCGACGTTGTAAAAGACGCCGTCGACGCTCGTGACTCGCTGCGGGACGTCGAACAGCTCCGGCTCGCCCGTTACGATCACGCGGCTCTGCATCCCGCCGCCCTCGCGGTTTAGCGCCAGTGGCGGCAGTGCCCCCGGATCGAGCACCGCGCCATCGGTCCAGGCGTACTCGCAGCGGATCAGGTCGTCGCGTTCGTCGTACGACGAAACGATCAGCCCGTCGTGCTGAAGAACATCGCCGATCAGCTCGTGGAACCGCTCGTAGACGCGCTCGGGCTCAATGCCTTCGCCGAGCCGTCGAGCCGCATGAAGGAGGAGCTCGGCGACCTCCGCCTTCCGCCGCAGTTCGCTTTCGTCCATCTCCCTGAGCCTAGTTCAGCGCGACAGCCGGGTGATAGTTCTGATCAGCGCTCTAACGTTGGCCCGATCCGCAGGAGGATCCCGGCGGTGCGCGGGTGGAACGGCTATCGGCAACGAGCGGGATCGCAACCCTGCTCTCGCCAGCCGGCGCGCCCAATGATCGTCCCGGACCCGCCGTCCGCTGACGAGGGAACGAGTCGAAGCTCGCTTTCAAGCCGCAACTTCCCACGCCTTTAGCCTTCGAACATCGCCGCAGCCGCTTGAGCGATCTCCTCCGGTGGGACGTGCCGAAGGTACTGCGCCAGCCCCCAATGATGGCCGAACGGGTCGGCGATCTGCCCGTACCGCTCGCCCCAAAAGACGTCGGCAAGCGGCTGCAGCACCTCCGCGCCGCCGTCGACCGCCCGTTGCCAGAGTGCCTCGACATCGTCGGTGAAGAGATGCAGCACCGTGGCGGTGCCACCGATGCTGAGCGGCGAGAGGACGCCGAGCTCCACAAACTCATCCGCCAACATCACCGCTGAGTCTCCGACCCACAACTCGACCTGCATCAGCTTGCCGCTGGGCACCGCGATGCGTCCGTGCTCCTTTGCATCGAACACCGCCGTGTACCACTCAGCCGCGCGCGCGGCGTCGCGTACGACGATGTGCGGGGTGATCGTGTGCCTACCTTCAGGGGAGTAGTCCAGTGTTGGCTGGCTCACCAAATGCTCCTTTCTTCGATCAGCTTGACCGTCTCACCGTAGGCGACTGCTTACGGACCCGATTTCCCGACGGCGCGATTCGCTGGGCGCAAGCTGGCGGTACTCGCCACGAGTTCGGACAGACGCTCGATGCCCTCGTCAAATCGCTCGCAAGCGCCAAAGCCGATGCGGAAGTGTTCCTGCGCACCGAATAGGTCGCCGGGTGCCAGCAGCACGCCGGCGGCCGCCGCCTCGCGGCAGAAGTCCCGCGAGCTGCGACCGGAGACGAGCCACGGAAACGCCGTACAGCCGCCCGCGGGCCGGACCCAGCCGAACTGATCGGAATGCCGGTCGATGAACTCACCCAGCACGGCCAGGTTCCTCCGAGTGACACTCCGGGCCCGCGCATAAATCAGGTCGCTGTGGCGGAGGGCCAGGACGCCGAGCGCTTCGCTGAGGGGCGAGCTGGAGACGGTGAAGTAGGAGCGAGCGTGCTCGTAGCGCTCGATCCGCTCCGGCTCGCGTTCGATGATCCATCCGAGACGCAAGCCGCTCAGGCACAAGGCTTTCGAGAAGTCGCCGACGACGGTTGCCCCGGGAAGCTGTGCAGCTGATTTGACCGGCGGCCCGTGGTAGATCGGGTGGAACACCTCGTCGACGACGAGCTGCACGCCTTGCTCGACGGCCAGTCGATCGATCTCCGCGAGCTGCATTTCGGTGACTACGGCTCCGGTTGGGTTATGCGGCCTGTTGACCAGCAAGAGCTTCGTGTTCCCGTCGACGAGCTCCCGGATTTCGCCGACGTCGACGCGATAGTCGTGTTCGCGCCGAAGCCGATAGCTGCGAACCTCCATGCCAAGTGCGCGCGGCGCCTCGTTGAACGTGGGGAAGCCGGGGCGCTCCGGAACGACGACGTTCGCGGACGGCTCCGCTGCGAGCAGGAACAAGATCCAGAGAGCCTCGGCTCCCCCAGTCGTCACCTGCACTTGTTCCGGCTCCACTGACGCATGAGCGGCAATGGCCGTTCTGAGAGCGTGGGATCCACGGCTGTGGACATACGAGATCGACAGGTCGAAGAGCTGCCGGCGCTCGTCCGGCTCGCCGAGTGCGAGCAAGTCCTCCAACGTCCAGACAGGTCCGGTGCTCGCGCCCAGGTCGAATTCGACCGGAGGAGTGCCAAAGTGGTGCTCGTTCAACCAGGCGTTGAGGACATCGGGGTTCAGGTGCATGGCCCCTCGTTTCGTAGTTCGAGCTTCGGGAACGGTTTGTGGGCCAGGGCGGCGAGATCGGGGAGCACCATGTCTGGCCGGACGGCCGAAGCCGCGACGTCGTCGGCCGCGCACGTTCCCGTCAAGACGAGCACGGTCCCGAGATCGGCGTTCATTCCCCCGACGATGTCGGAGTCGAGGCTGTCACCGACGACGGCGACGCGGTGGCAATTGCGAAGAGCCGATCGGGCAACCTCGAAGACGAAGCGCTCAGGCTTCCCCACGATGGTTGCTCGCGTGCCGCCTGCCACCTCGACGGCGGCTACGACGGAGCCGGTGCCCGGCCATGGACCGTCAGGCATCGGAAAGGTCGCGTCGCGCCCTGCCGCGTACAGGTCGGCGCCTCGGCGCAAGGCCTGTGCGGCGGTGCGAAGCTCGTCGTAGTTGAATCCGTCGTAACCACCGACCGCGACGACCTTGGCTGCGCGCGCCGCAGGGCCCTCGCTGAGCATGAGGTCGTGACCAGCCAGCTCGGCCTTGAACATCGGAGATCCGATTGCGAACACGCCTGCGCCCGGACCTTGGCGTTCCCGGACATACCGTGCAAGGGCGCTGCTCGACGTAACGATCTGGTTCGACTCGGCTGGGATGCCGAGCTGTGTCAATCGAGCGGCATACTCGGCGCGTGAGCTACGCGGATCGTTCGTCAGGAACACGATCTGCACGCCGGACTCCCGGAGAGCCGCGATCGCGTTGACCGATCCGGGCACAGGAGCCGGCCCAACCCACACGACACCGTCGAGATCGAGGATAAGCCCGTCGAAGGCGGGTTCGACCGTGTGCCTGAGCTGTCGCTCGTGTTCCGTCGCGCCGTCTCCTGCGTCGGCGACAGGTCACCGTGGGCTGACTGGATGTGATCGCCCCATGGACTCGGGCCGCCAGGTGCCACTGCGATACGACCAGCGTCCGTCAGCGGGAGCGAATGCAGGCGCGCGTGCCGTCTTGGTTGCTCGTGCTTCGAGCGCGTGCGTGCGCACTTCCACGACAAGCCCGTTACCAAGCTGCACATCGACGACGACTAGCTCGTGCGGTGCCTCGGCGAGAGCGGGCACGCCGATTTGGAGCAGGTGTGTGTCCGAGACGACGTCGCGGAAGTGCAAATGGCCGTGGAGTGCGATGGTCGGAGCACCTCGATCGCGTAGGGCCTCTGCGACTGCGTCCGAGTTCGCTAGATCGCCTGAGTAGAGGACTCCTGCATCGGCCGCCTGCTGTCGTCTGGAGAGAGGCGGGTAGTGGCTGATCCAAATGGCCGCGTCCCCATTCCACCTCGCTGTATCAGGCAGAGCCGACGCCCTAATCTCGCCTCCAACGTGTGCGAGTGGCTGCCCGGCGATGCGGAGGCCTCCTGCGAGCAGCGTGCCCTCCGAACTGAGGAGCTCAACCGGACTGCCGGCGGCCTCACAGGCCAGTGCGAGCGCAGATTCATCCTGTCCGACTCGCAATTGCCTGGCACGACGAATGTCGGACGGCTCAGGCCGCCGCAGTCGAGAAGCACGGCGTCCATCGACTCGCGATCCGCGCCTTCGGTTAGGTCACCGAGTAGCACGATCGCACCGACTTCCTCGGAGCTCAGACAGGCCAGAGCCTCGCGCAGGCGACTACGCATCTGCGCCCCATGGATAGGTCCGTGCCACGACGTGGCAGGTGTGCCCGCGGGGGCCAGGTGGATGTCTGCGATGACTCCGAGCCTCAGTTGACTATCAGGTCGTTCGGTCATGCTTGTTTATGCTGGGCCACCTACCAGCCCCGCACCTCGAGCCGCTCGTCGTTGGCGAGCGAGCTCGCTTCGATGCCGACCATCGGCCGTCCGAGCCCGGTGGAAACGTCGGCCAGGACCTTAGGGTCGTCGAAATGCGTCGTCGCCTCGACGATCGACTTCGCGCGGAGCTCCGGAGCGCCTGACTTGAAGATGCCGGAGCCGACGAAGACGCCGTCGGCACCGAGCTGCATGCAGAGAGAG
>Ga0184635_10000204_pt1 | contig 13460 bp, 12 predicted proteins | sample PLM3_30_b2_FD_133147 | JGI IMG/M metagenome (GOLD analysis project Ga0184635, IMG submission 133147) | Groundwater sediment microbial communities from an aquifer in East River, Colorado, USA - PLM3_30_b2 | ecosystem: Environmental > Terrestrial > Soil > Riparian zone | place: USA: East River...
AACGCACCCAGCAAGTCTTCCACATCGAAGGTCAGCGCCTTTGGGATAGCCCCCAAACGAAAAGGCCCGGTGCTGGCAATCACTCCCGACTGTTCTCTTGTGGTGGCGGCGCCAGCCACGAGAGAACAGTCGGGAGTGATTGCCAGCACCGGGCCTTTTCGTTTGGGGGCTTCATCCCAAAGGCGCTGACCTTCGATGTGGAAGACTTGCTGGGTGCGTTTCGCGGCGAGATTCCAGAGGACAAATGTTGTGGCGTTCGACGCGCACAATTGCACCGGCGCGCCGTCCGGGCGGAAGGCGACGATGCCGGGCCCAGGGGAATCGAGCCGCTTGGCTTCCGCGTCGTTGGTTTGCCAGAGCAATGCCCCTCCATCGAGGCCGCCCGCGAGCAGGCGCTGGCCGCTGGAATCGAACGCGACGGACATAGAGCTGAAATTGCTAAGACGGCAGAGTTCCGTGGCATCCACGCCCGCGAGCGAGGCTGCGGCCAGGGCTTGCAAGCGGAAGTCATTGGTGATGCGTGCGGCTTCCTGAGCTTTAGCTTGCACCTTGGAAGACCATCCGGCGCCGTGCGGCTGTAATAGGATATTCTGAATGTCCTGCATGATCAGGCCGCGAAGTTGGACTTGCTCTTTATCGATCGCTGCTTTGGCTTCAATCTGTGCTTTTCTACGTTCCGACTGTGCCAAATCGAAACGGGACTTCACGATAACACCGACCACGATCAGCGCGCCCACGCCAATCGCAACAATGTATCTGGCTCGTTGGGTCAACCGCTCCATCCGCCGCAACCGCCGCACCGATTTGCCGCCCAGCAGCAGTGCGAGATCCGCGCGCAGGTCGGCGGCGGAAGCGTAACGGCGCTTCGGGTCGCCTTCGCACGCTTTCGCCACGACTTCGTTGAATTCGAGCCAGTCGGCCTGGTCGGGCAGGTCGGCCAGCGTGGTGAGCGGTTCGGGGAAACGCTGGCGGTCTTTGCCGGTGGACATCTCGTAAAGGACTTTGCCCAGGCTATAGATGTCGCCCTGTGCAGTGCCGGGGCCTTCGGGCGGCATGAAACCTTCCGTGCCCACCCAGGATTTGCCCGCGCCTGTTTCGGTGACGAGGCCGATGTCGGCGAGCTTGGGCGTGCCGTTCACGAAGATGATGTTCGAGGGCTTGATGTCGCGGTGAATCAGACCGTGCCGGTGGAGGTGCTCCAGCGCGTCCGCCAGGGCCAGGGCGGTGCGCAAGCACTGCGCGAAAGGCAGCCGGCCTTGCGCCTTCAGATCGGAGGCGAGGGTGCGGGGGATGTAAGTTTCGAGTTCCGGGTTTCGAGTTTCGAGTTGAGTTCCAGCTTGTGCAGCCTGAGTTGAACCCGGAACCCGGAACTCGGAACTCGAAACCGAGTCCGCCAATTCCATCACGTAGTAGAAATAACCAGCGGGTTCGTTGAGGCCAATCTGGAGGACGTTCACGAGGCCGGGATGAGTGCGGGAGAGGGGCTCGAACTTTTGGATGCCTTCAAACTCGCGCTCGTAAGGCCGCGCGTCCGGAAAGGCGTCGCGATAGACGACCTTCACCGCCCGCAAGGTGCCAAGAACGTTGCGCGCCAGCCAGACCTCGCCGTAGGCGCCTCGGCCGATGCAACGGACCAATTCGTGGTCCGGGACGGACGGTGCCGTTCGAGGGCCGCCCTCAGAGTGCGAATGGGCGCGGTCGTGCCCTTCTGAGGCGTGCTCCGGCATGGGACCTCTCTTACCACGCCGCAGCGGCGAAAGCAGGCAAATCGTTAGGCCTGCCTCCAGGCTCGATTCAAGGAAGGAGCGCGGACAGCTTTGTCCGCGTCTTTATTGCCTTATCTCGAATTCGCGCGGACAAGGCTGTCCGCGCTCCTGTAGCGCTCATTCCTTACCGCCGCTGCCCGAGCCACAGGAACAGCACAGGCGCCAGGATTCCCAGCCCCAACGAAAGCCACACCAGCCAGCGCTGGCGGATCGAACGGAACGCCAGGATGACCCCGAGCACAATCGTCACGATGAGCGCGACGGCCATCGTCACAACCAGTATCCGGAAAAGCCAGGGGGAATAGGCGTTGGCAGATTCCGTCGGGTAAATCTGATCCACGTGCACGGAGCGCAGGCGACCGGGCCAGTCGTCCGCTTCGCCCACCCCTTTGTTGCGGCGCAGCGTCACGGACTGATACCAGCCGGTGCTGACATAGAACAGGAGCAGCGGCGCGAAGAAGCAGCCCAGAAAAAGGTGAATCCGGCGAATGAGTTTCATGCGCGGTGTGGAGGGGCGACTTGGATATCGGTTCTGCTCCAACGCAGCGCAGGCGTCCCGACTGCCCAGGCCGCGAAGCAGCCAATGGAGCCTGGACGTTTTTCAGCCTGCACTTGGGGCGCCAGGGCAAAGGACGCTTCTGCATTCTCCCGAAGGGACGGCTGAATTTCTCCCATAAGTTCGGGAGTATTAACGGACTGACGACATTCGATGGATTCAGCCGTCCCTTCGGGACTTGTGCGGTGTGGCATCTGAACCCGGCAGTGAACTGCCGGGCTATTGTCAAATCTCCCTCCGGGAGATGGAGAACGGCGGACCAGGATATCTGAACTCCTGCGACTAGCCTCCCAGGCCGGCACGGAAGGCGCTTCTCCGTTTGGCCGCTGCGCTGCCAGGGCAAACGAATTGCCTACTCTAACTCGTTTCTGGGCCCAATGCGCGGTGATCAAGCCGTGGAGGCTCACGGCGCCGGCGCCGGGATGAAGATCACTTGGCCGATTTTGAGCTTGTTCCAATTCACGCCGTCGTTGGCCTGCTCGACTTGCTTCTGGCTGACGTTGATTCCTTGCTTGCGCAACTTGACGAGAATTCCCGCAAGGGTGTCGTTCGTGCGGATCGTGTAGTCCCAGCCGACCTGTTTGCCGCCGGGATTGGTTCGCGGGGCTTCGCCGGGGTTGCTCCGAGGAGGATTCCCGACGGGAGGCGGCGCCGGGGTCACGCGCGGGACAGGGCTCTCGAGAAGCGATTTTCTGAATTTGTCGATTTCTTTGATCGTGCGCTCATTGTCGGCCAGGCGTTTCTTGTCCACTTCCTCGATTTTCTCGGCGAGATATTTGATGCTCTCCTGCGTGGCGGCGCTCTCGTTCTTGTTTTTGCTGCGGTCCAACTCGTCTTTCAAGCGGCGGACTTCATCGCGCAACGCAGTCACGTTCTTTTGGAAGGCGGCGATGCTCTCTTCAAGACCATCCAGGCGTTTGGTCAAGGTTCGGTGCCGTTCCTCAGCCTGCTCACGTTCGGCGGCGGCGGTCGGCGAATCCTGTTGGGAGCGCAACGTTGCCGGCAGCGCGAGCGCCGCCAGCAGCACGATAACGAGAAAGTTCCGTTTCATGGCCGAACCATAGGAACGGCAACCAGCCGGGGCAAGAGTGCAGTTATTCACGTTCCTAACTTCGGCTGGGAATGACTGGAGCTTGACAACGGGCGCAGCCGGAGATCGCGGGCGAGACGCCCGTGCAGACAGGCGAGACGCCTGCCCCACTACTCGCCCCGTGGTAACTGGCTGCTGACAGGGGCGGAGCGGCCCTCTACGCTGCGCGTATGACCGTGCTCGAAGTCATCCGGCGCAGCAGCGAGTTCCTGACAAAGCGGGGTGTCGATTCGCCTCGGCTCCAGGCCGAACTCCTGCTGGCCCACGCGCTGGGGCTGCCGCGGATGAAACTCTACTTGAACTTCGACCGCGAATTGTCCGGCCCGGAACTGGACTCTACCCGCGCGTTCGTGAAGCGCCGTGGCGATCGCGAACCGTTGCAGCACATCGTCGGCTCGACTTCGTTTTGCGGGCTGGAAATGGCGGTGACGCGCGACGTGCTGATTCCGAGGCCGGAGACCGAGCTCCTGGCGGTGCGCGCGGTAAAGTTTCTTCAGTCCCGCGAAACCGCCCCGGCAACGGTGCTGGACTTTGGGACCGGAAGCGGGTGTCTTGCCATTGTCATTGCCGCTCAAGTCCCCGCAGCAGAATTGCACGCGGCGGACATTTCGGGAGCAGCGTTGGAAGTCGCGCGAAGCAACGCCAATCGGCACCAACTGGCCGGCCGGATCCACTTCTACGACGGCGACGGATTTGGGGCGTTGGCGGCGGGGCTTCGGTTCGATCTAATCGTATCCAACCCGCCGTACATTGCCCGGGAAGAGATTGAAGCCCTTCAGCCCGAAGTCCGCGACCATGACCCGCGGCTTGCCTTGGACGGGGGGCTTGACGGCCTGGATTTTTATCGCCGGCTCGCGAGCGAGGGAGCCGAGCGCCTGAACGGCGGGGGCCGGCTCATGGTCGAACTGGGAGATGGCCAGGACGCAACGGCCCGCGCGCTGTTCGAGTCGGCGCACTGGCGGGTCGAAAGCGTTGAAAACGATGACACGGGCCGGGCGCGAATCTTAATTGCGTGCCGGGAGGATTGATGAAATTCTTATGCGCCTGTTTACACAGCCGGCGCGCGGAAAGCGCCGGCGGACCGAGACTTCATGGACAGTTTATTGATTAAAGGCGGCGTGCCGCTGCACGGCGAGGTGAGCATCAGTGGGGCGAAGAACGCCGTGCTGCCAATCATGGCGGCGACGCTTCTGACGCGCGAAAAGTGCGTCATCCGCCGCGTGCCGGCCTTGAGCGACGTGCAATTCATGGGGCGCATCCTCACTTCGCTCGGGGCGTCGGTGAAACTCGAGGGGGACACCGTGACGGTGCGCAGCGCCAAGCCCGGGCCCGTGGGTGACTACGATCTGATCCGCCAGATGCGCGGCTCGATTTGCATCCTCGGCCCGCTGCTGGGCCGGTTGCGTCAGGCCCGTGTTTCGTTGCCGGGCGGATGCGTCATCGGGACGCGGCCCATCGATCTGCATCTCAAAGGCATGGAAGCGCTCGGGGCGGAACTGACGATCGAGCGCGGCTACGTTGAGGCAAAAGCCAAACGGCTCATCGGCTCGGACATTTTCCTGGGTGGGCGCGCCGGGCCAACCGTGCTCGGCACGGCCAACGTGATGATGGCCGCCGTCCTGGCCGAAGGCGTAACCACCATCGAAAGCGCCGCTTGCGAGCCGGAAGTGGTGGACCTGGGTTATTTCCTCAACAAGATGGGCGCGCGCATCGTGGGAGCTGGCAGCCCGACAATCACCATTACTGGCGTCAAGGAACTCCACGGCGCGGAGCACGAGGTCATTCCTGACCGGATTGAAGCGGCCACGTTTGCGATCGCCGCGGCAGCCACCGACGGAGAAGTGACCATCCACGGCTCGCGTCCGGACCATCTGAGCGCCGTGCTGGACAAGCTCAAAGACGCCGGCGTTCGTGTGGACCGCAAGGGACTTACCCTGAAGGTGCAGCGCAACGGTTCGCTCAAGCCCGTGGACATCACTACGCAACCGTACGCCGGTTTCCCTACCGACGTTCAGGCCCAGATGATGGTGCTCATGGCGATGACCCCCGGGCTGGGGATCATCACCGAGCGCATCTTTGAGTCGCGCTTCATGCATGTGTCTGAACTGGCCCGGCTCGGGGCGGAGGTGTGCATCGAGGGCCCCAGCGCGATTGTCAAAGGCGGCCGGTCGCTGAGCGGCGCGCAGGTAATGGCCAGCGACCTGAGGGCGTCGGCGGCCCTGGTCATTGCCGGGATGGCCGCGCGCGGGACCACACTTGTCAGCCGCATCTACCACCTGGATCGCGGCTATGAAAAAATCGACCAAAAACTCCGCGGGCTAGGCGCCCGCATTCAACGCGTGCCCGAAAAATGAAAGTCGTCATTTCCATCCTCGTCATCCTCTTCGTCGGCGTCGGCGCCTTCAAACTCTGGGAGTATTGGGACCGGGTCAGCCAGGAGAAGGAAACCACCCAAAAGGCCGCCGACGGTTCGGACATCCAGGAGTACCAACTCCCGGGCATGGCGTCGTACGAGTTGGAGCAGCGCTACATCAAGGCCAAGCAGAATGGCGCCGCCGCCATGAAGGAGTTCCTGGATGCCTACCGCGATGCACCCAAGTTTGGCGATCCTCGAAAGGCGTGGATTGAACTGGACTATGCGGTGCTTATTACCCGCTCGGATCCAGTCGAGGCCAAGAAGATCTTTCTCGATGTCAAACAGCGCATCCCGACCAACTCGGTCATTTACCCACGCATCCGCGCGATGTCGAAGACGTACCAGTAGTAAGGGAAATCCGAAGGCCGAAGGCCGAAACCCGAAGGAAGTCCGCAACGAGCCTGTTATTATTCTCCCGAGCCTCCCGTCCGGTTTCCTGGCTTGCGCCATTCTGTTTTCGGCGGCTCCGGCAACCCTTGCGCCCGATAGGCCGTGCGGAAGTGCATTTTCGCCGCCTTGGGGAGATTCCCGGCTCCGTGCCTGGACAGAAACTCCTTTGCGGCGGCATCCACGGCGGCGGACGCGCCTTTGGGCAGGGCCATTCCGAATTCCTTTTCCAGCCTGGCCAGCCGTGTCACAAATTCGTCACGCGCCAAAATCGATGCCGCCGCCACGGCGATGTCTTCCTCGGCTTTGTGCCGTTGGACCAGTTCGATTTCGCGCCCCAGGCTCATCAGCGCCTGGGCCACGGTCTCGCGGTTGGCCGCGAACTGGTCGCTGATCGCCCGCACGGGAGGCGGGTTCATCCGGTGCCGCTGGCCCATGAGATTCTCGATCACTCGTGCGTGGCCCCAGGCCAGCAGCCGGTTCACGCTGCGCATCGAGCCGTAGAGCCGGTTGTAAGCCTCGTTGCCCACCGGCACCGCGGTCGTGACGCACCCGGGCGTTTTTCGGATAAGTTCCGCGAGTTCGTGAATCCGCTTGTCGCTCGAAATGTTTTTTGAGTCCTTGATGCCGCTGTCCTGCCAGGCCTTCACCACCGATTCGTTGACGTACACGCCCGCGATACACAGCGGCCCGAAGAAATCCCCCTTGCCCGACTCATCCACGCCGAAGCGCGGCAGGAGCAGGTCCGGATTCAGCACCGCCTCGTAGCCCAGCCGCGCCTGTTTGAGAATCTCCGGCTCGAGCACGAACTCGATGAATTCCTGCGTCCCTTTGCCTTGCACGACGAGCTTGCCGCTCTCGTAAAAGACAACGTTGAGCTTTTCCTTCTCGCCCGCGAACCGCGCGTAAGGCACCTGGCGCGGCTTGAAGCCATGCTCGTCCAGGTAGCGTTGGAGCACGGCGGCCTGTTCGCCGGTCAGCTTGCAGGTGTGCGAAGTCAGAGGCTTCACGGCGCCAGTCTCGACGGCTGCCCTCATGGATTCAAGTTTTCCTCGCCGGCCGATTACTTCCGTTACGCCGGGATTGTCTTTGTCGCGAACTTCGTCGCAATCTTCGTCGCGAAATGCACCGCCCTTTGACTACTTCGAAAACAAATTCTTTCGACAAAGGAGGCGACAAAGGTGTCGGCAATGGACGGGCCGGGCAAACACTCCCGGCGCATCTCACCACGCTCCTGTCCTGGTTCGCCAAGCACGCCCGCGACCTTCCGTGGCGCCGCACGCGCGATCCCTACGCCATTTGGATTTCCGAAATAATGCTCCAGCAAACCCAGGTGAAGACGGTCATCCCGTATTGGGAGCGCTGGATGCGTACGTTGCCTGACATCGCGTCGCTGGCCGCCGCCGACTCCGACCAGGTCCTGAAACTCTGGGAAGGCCTCGGCTACTACACACGCGCGCGCAACCTTCAGAAGGCGGCCCACGTCATCATGCGCGGGCACGGAGGGTTGTTTCCCCGGCGATTCGAGGACGTCCTTGCTCTTCCCGGCATCGGCCGTTACACGGCCGGGGCGATTTGCAGCATCGCCTTCCACGAGCCGCGCCCGATTCTGGACGGCAACGTCATCCGCGTGCTCACGCGCCTCTTCGGAATCGCTTCCGACCCGCACGAACGAGCGACCAACGAGAAGCTCTGGTCGCTCGCCGGCCACCTTGTCCAGACCGCCGGTCCGCGCCACTGCTCGGCGTTGAATCAATCGCTCATGGAACTCGGCGCGCTGATTTGCACCCCGCGCGAGCCCTGTTGCGAAGCCTGCCCCGTGCGCAGACGCTGCGCGGCCTTGAAGTCCGGAAGCGTCTTCCAATTGCCCAACACCGGCCCGCGCGCCGCATCCAGCCCACGACACGTCATCGCTTTTGTCTTCCAGCACGGCGAGGAGTTCTTCGTCCGCCAGCGACCCGACGGCGCCGTCAACGCGAGCCTCTGGGAGTTCCCTGGCGCCGAGGTGCGCGGTGCTGAAGCGAATCCACTCGAGATACTTCTAAAACACTTCCGGCTCCACGCCGAGGCGCTCAAGCCTCTGCCCATCGTGCGGCACTCGATCATGCACCATCGGATCACCCTGGAGGCGTTTCTGCTTCGGATTGGCCGGCGCGACGCCCGCCGCATTACGGGCGGATCCTGGCTCTCGCGGGCGGCCCTCGAAGCACTCGCCTTCCCCAGCGCTCACCGGAAATTGCTGGACTGCCTCGATCTCGAGGCTCGGAGTACCCAGGACGCAAGGAACCGATGCCGCGGCGCTTAGAACATCGTATGAACGCCTTTGATCATTTTGTTTTTCGCGTCGGCTTTGAACTTATCGACCGGCCCGTCGGCGGGGCTTGATGCTCTTAACGATTTCCGAGAGCGCGTCACCCTAACACAGGACGACTCTTCTATACTGCCGTCGCTGGGTCAAGCCTTGCGGGAATTCCAAACACGCATCGACCCCACCTCAACACCGCCGACCTTCACCTCATTCAAACCGCCACCCACAATTTGAGCTGCCTTCAAATCAAATGGTGTGTCCGTCTCATGCTTTGCCGGCAGTGACAGTTGTCCGTCTTCCCATTAGGATTAATTGCTGGAGTTGCGCAAGGCCGCGGGAAATACGGGACCGAACAGTGCCGAGCGGGATTTCGAGGATATCCGCGATTGCTTTGTACGAATAGTCTTCCAGATAAAAGAGGCTGAGCGCCGCCAGGTATGGTTCCTGGACCCGCCGGAGGAGCTCGAGCAGGCGGGCTCCGTCGAGCGTGTCAACCATCTCAGGAGAGACGTTCGGCAGATCCTCAGTTGCGTCGCTCAATTCGATATGCGGAAAACGCACCGCCCTCTTGCGGACTTTCAGGAATTCCCGGTGCAAGGTTGTAAACAACCAAGCTTTAACCATGCTGCGATCTCGCAATTGATGGCCTTTGGTCGCCCAGATATAGAATGTTTGTTGCGTTAGATCGCACGCGTCAGCTTCCGAGCGCGTCAAGCTCAGCGCAAATCGATAAAGCGGTTCATAGTGCGTGGACACCAGTTGTTCAAAATCATCGGACGGCATAAGATAGTTTCCGTTTTGCTACTCGCGAGGTTGTTATCTTCCCGTGAACTCACCGCACCGCAACGGGACTAAGGGGCTAGTCGTGCGGTGCGCTGAAGGACTGCTCAATGAGGTGTGCGGGACGAAACCCGCGTCGCCACCGTGCGATCATTGAACAAGCCCCACTCGCTGTTGCAGCAAATCAGCACTGGGTCGAAAGTCCCACCCGGCGTCCATCCGCAGAATCGATGGTCGGAAACCAGCTTGTCACGCCGAATAAAGGACCTGCAAAAACCGCAGCAGCCAAAGGCCCGTTCGCGATTTTCCAAGTCCGATTTACGATGCTTTGAGAGTGTCGCCTGCTGTTGGTTCCTTGTCGGTGTGGTCCTGCAGCGCCATTCTTTCGGGAACTACTTTCCCTGCCGATGGTCTGACCCACGAAAAGGCGAATCTGATGCTGTTGGAGCGCTGACATCGCTTCGCGCTCAATCAGAGACGCAGAAACTAAAAATGAAACTTGTTATGACAAAAGAACGAAACAAAACGAAAACAACAAATGACACGCCGGCAAACCCCTGGCTGGTTGCCGGTATTTCAGCGGCGCTATTGACCATGGCCTCGACAAATCTATTTGCGAAAGATGACTTCCCTCGTGACGGCCATAAGAACACGTTTTACAGGCAGGTCAATCTCGTGTCTGACCAATCGGGCGTTGCGCTGGTCCAAGACACAAACCTGTTGAACGCCTGGGGAATGTCTTTCAGCCCAACGAGCACGTTCTGGGTAAATGACAACGGCAGCGGCAGAGCAACGTTGTACGCCGTCACGAACGACTCTTCCGGGTTTCCTCACATCGCCAAGCAGAGTCTCGAGGTGAGCATCCCCCGCGAGGGCAACCCAACCGGCCAGTTGTTCAACGATACGACCAACTTCCACGGTGACGTCTTTCTCTTCGTGAGCGAGGGCGGCACCATTTCCGGCTGGCGCGGCGCACTGGGGACATCCGCCGAGATTCTGGCCACGCGTTCCGGGGCGGTTTACACGGGAGCCACGCTCGCGTCCGTTGCGGGCGTGCCCTTCCTGCTCGTCGCGAATTTTTCGGAAGCCGCCGTGGATGTGTACGACGGCGACCTGAACCTGGTCGGCCAACTCTCCGACCCGAACGCACCTGACGGATACGCGCCGTTTAACGTCCAGTCCATCGCCGGCACTATCTTCGTGACCTTTGCCCGGCAGGACGCGGACAAAACAGATGAAGAGGCGGGGCGCGGCCACGGCCTGATTGACGTGCTTGACCTCCAAACCCAGACGTTCCGTCGCTTCGCTACCGGAACGGATGCGGGGGGTGACCTCAGCGCGATTGACTCGCCGTGGGGCGTGGCGCTCGCGCCGAGCACCTTTGGCGAACATGCGAACCAGTTCCTCGTCGGCAATTTCGGCAGCGGCACGATCATGGCCTTTGACGGGCAAGGCCGCTTCACGGGTTTCCTCGAAAGCAGCCCCGGAAGGCCCGTGCTCATCGATGGTCTCTGGGCGCTCAAGTTTGGCAGCGGAAGCAAGGCGGGCGTTCCCGGGACATTGTATTTCACGGCCGGTCCCGCAGACGAAACCCACGGTCTGTTCGGCAGCCTCGAGCCTGCGGCCCATCCTGCCAAGCGCAATGGTCTCCGCGCGCCCGAAGTTCCCGCTGACATCAGGGTGCCGATCGGCAACAGGGTTTTCTTCCACGGTTTCGCGGTGGGTTTCCAGATCTATACGTGGAATGGTGCCAGTTGGGGGACAGCCGTGCCCGACGCCACGCTGTTCGATGCCCACGGCAGGGTTGTTGCGACCCATTTCGCGGGCCCGACGTGGCAGAGCATTAGCGGGAGCAGAGTGGTCGGGGCCGTCGTACAACCGACGGCGATTGTGGACCCGAACTCCATCCCGTGGGTGCTGCTCCGGGCCCTGACCACGGAAGGCCCTGGCATCTTTGAGCACGCGACCTTCGTCCACCGAGTGAACACAGTGGGCGGCAAGTCGCCCTCGGAGGACGGCACTGAGATTGGGCAGGTCGCCCGCTCTCCCTACACGGCCGATTACTTCTTCTACCGCAAGTCGAAGAACTGATCCGAATCAAACTCCCCGGTCGAAGCCCACCAGGCTGGACCGGGGAGTAAACCCTTTTTCAACTGTCAACAACTTCGCATATGTACAACAAAGCTAATCTCGCCAAGGTGCCCAAGATGGACGCCCTCGCGCCGCAAGTGATGAAAGCCTTCTGGGCCTTTGACCAGGCGGCCGTCGCCGAGGGAGCGATTCCGGTGAAATACAAGGAACTGATTGCCGTCGCGGTCGCGCTTACGACGCAATGCCCGTATTGCATCGAGATCCACAGTGCAAACGCGCGCAAGGCCGGTGCGACCGATGCGGAGATGGTCGAGGCCGCAATGGTCGCCGCCGCCCTGCGAGCTGGAGCGGCTGTGACACACGCAACGCACGCGCTGCCAAATTAAAGGGAATCCCTCAGCTGAAGAAACACGCAGAATCATGAAAACCAAAGCCAAGATCATCCTGCACGATCACAATGACGATGGACTCGACCGGCGTGGTTTTCGCGAATGCATGGCCTGGGCCGGCACGGGAATGCTCTGGCCGATCCGCGGCGGAAATCAACGAACGCACTCCGCCGTGCCCGCCGGCAGAAATAATCTAGACTACCTCGTTGCCGCCATGCAATTCCCCCAAAATCAAGAATCAAAACTGGCATGAACCCACGCCCTCCGCTCCCGCCGTTTACCGAAGAAACCGCTGGTCAAAAAGTCCAAGCTGCCGAGGACGCTTGGAACACCCGCGATCCCGAACACGTCGCACTCGCCTACACGGAGGACACCGAATGGCGCAACCGCGCCGAGTTCCTGCATGGCCGGGCGCAAGTCATCGAATTCCTCCGCCGCAAATGGAATCGCGAACTCGATTATCGCTTGAAGAAAACACTCTTTGCTTTCATCGGCAATCGCATCGCGGTCCGTTTCGAGTATGAATATCACGACGACTCCGGCCAATGGTATCGCGCTTACGGCAACGAGAACTGGGAGTTCGATGAACTTGGCTACATGAAATTCCGCTTTGCCAGCATCAACGACCTGCTCATCAAAGAGAGCGAGCGGAAGTTGCGCTGGGAACGAAAATCCTAGCGGCAATCATCGCCGAACAAGTTCGCGAGTTCAGCCAGTTCCTTTTCGTTCAAATCCGAGACGAGGCTGTTGCGCCGATACACGAGCGCGGCCACCGCGCGGTCGCCCGGAAAACCGAGCGCCCGCCCACGAGTGGAAAACCTTGTGTCGCGAAATCTTTTACTTCCGGCGCAAAATCCAGGTTGCCGTTGAACCACGGCTCGACGGTGTGCTGTCGAGGCTGTTCGCCACATCGAGCTCGCCGTCGGTAGGCCTGCACTGGTTTGCGAGAACGACCTGCCGGCCATCACGACCGACTCTGAAGTGGAAACTTAGCCCGCCACTTCTACAACAACCTGCAGGAGTCGCAAGCAACGAAAGTCACTTGCGCATTTGCCGTCGCCCATTTGGGAACGCTCTCCCCTCTGGTTGCAGCATTCCATGGGTTATGGGGCTAAAGCTCCACGGTCTTCCGGGGAACTACTTTCCTCTCTGTCTCTCAAACCTGCGCAAATGCGAGTCTGATTCGTTTGGAGCGGTGGGATCACGATCACTCAAGTGATCGGAAGGCGCCAGCTGTGGCAACTCTTCGCTCCTGTCAGAAGCGCAGAAACCAAAAACCATGGAAAATGTTATGATGAAAGAACAAAACAAAACGAAAACGATAAATGAAATGCCAGCCCTTCGCCGGCTGCGGTCCTTTGTATTGGCGGCCCTTTCCGCCAACAAAATCAGCGTTGGCGCGCTGGCTTCGCTGCTGCTGGTCTCTCAGGCTTCGGCGGCTTCTTTTTCTTTTTCGACGGGCGACCCGGATGGAAAAATCGCCACCCTCTCGCGTCCGTCCACTCCCGGCAAAATCCAGACCGAGACCGCCGACGATTTTATCATCGTCTCGAACACCACGCTCATCAGTCAGGCGACCTTCACGGGCTTGATTCCATCGGGAGCGCCGCTGAGCAGCACCCTGAATGTTGAAGTTGAGATCTATCATGTTTTTCCGAATGACTCGGATACAAACCG
>Ga0184635_10000206_pt1 | contig 13444 bp, 16 predicted proteins | sample PLM3_30_b2_FD_133147 | JGI IMG/M metagenome (GOLD analysis project Ga0184635, IMG submission 133147) | Groundwater sediment microbial communities from an aquifer in East River, Colorado, USA - PLM3_30_b2 | ecosystem: Environmental > Terrestrial > Soil > Riparian zone | place: USA: East River...
GGAACGGTGTGATCGTCGGCTCGGTCACGGCAGGCGGGGCTGCTGCGAAGGCAGGCATGAGGGTCGGAGACATGATCGTGTCCGTCGACGGCACGCCGACGCCGACGACCGGCGCGCTCTCAGCAGTGCTGGCAGGGCTGAAGCCCGGCCAGAAGGTCTCGGTCGTGGTCATGCATCAGAGCGGCACGAAGACGACCCTGCAGGTGACGCTCGGGACCTTCCCTGGAAGCTGACTGCCGGCTCGGCCGCGCGCATGGCCAGCGGGCCGGAAGTGAACGGATCTAGAGCTTTCCGACGAGCTTGGCGGGTGTGATGGGCAGATCGCGGACGCGGACACCGGTCGCGTTGTAGACGGCGTTCGCGACCGCCGCGGCGGTGCCGACGATGCCGATCTCGCCGATTCCCTTCGAGCCCATCGGGTTGACGTGCAGATCCTCCTCGTCGATCCAGGTCACGTCGATCTCGCCGACGTCGGCGTTCGTCGCAACGTGGTACATCGCGAGGTCGTGGTTCACGTACGCACCGAGGTGCGGATCTAGAAGAGTCTCCTCGAGCAGCGCCATTGACACTCCCATCGTCATCCCGCCGATGAACTGGGAGCGCGCGGTTTTCGGATTGATGATCCGACCGCACGCGAACACGCCGACCGCGCGCGGCACCCGCGCTTCCCCCGTGTCCACATCGACGCGCACTTCGACGAACTGCGCGCCGAATGCATGCTTCGCGAGCGGCTCGCTCGAGTCCGCGTCCTCGCTCGTATCGACGCTTACCTCCGTTTCGCCCGTGCGAAGCAGTCGGCACGCCTTCACGACGGCGGCGCCCCACGACGACGTCCCCATCGAGCCGCCGGCAAGCATCGCCTGGCCGAACTCGCTGTCGCCGATCTCGACGTGCACGTGTTCGAGCGGCACCTCGAGCGTGTCCGCGGCGATCTGCGTGAGGACGGTGCGGGCGCCGGTGCCGATGTCGGAGGCGGTAACGCGGATCGTGAAGGTTCCGTCGGCCTTGGCGCGGGCATGTGCCGTCGAGGGTGCGCGCCGGGCCGGATAGGTCGACGATGCGACTCCCATTCCCGTCATCCAGCGGCCCTCGCGGCGCGACGCAGGTTTCGGGTCGCGCTCCGACCAGCCGAACCGTTCCGCGCCCTCTCGCAGGCAGGCAATGAGGTTGCGGGTCGAGAAGCGGTTGCCGCTCTCTGGGTCGATGTCGGGCTCGTTCCGGATCCGCACCTCGACTGGATCGAGCTCGCACGCGATTGCGAGCTCGTCAAGCGCGGATTCGAGCGCGTACATGCCGGGGCACTCTCCCGGCGCACGCATCCAGGAGGGAGTGGGCACGTTCAGCGCAACGAGACGGTGCGTTGTCCGTCGGTTCGGCGACGCATACATCATTCGAGTCGCGAGCGCCGTCTGCTCGGCGAACTCCTGCACCGTCGACGTCTGCTCGACGACGTCGTGCGCGATCGCGGAGAGCCGGCCGTCCCGGGCGGCCCCGAGCCGGAGCCGCTGGATCGTCGGGGTGCGGTACCCCGTGATCGTGAACATCTGTTGCCGCGTTACGGCGAGTTTCACCGCGCGCCGCACGTGCTGCGCGCACATCGCCGCGAGGACGACGTTGGGACGCGGCGTGCCCTTGGAGCCGAAGGCGCCCCCGACGTGCCGGGAGATGACGCGAACCTGCCTCGTCTCCAGCCCGAAGACCTCCGCGACGGTCTGTGCGACGCGCCATGCACCCTGGTTCGAGTCGTACAGAGTGAGCCCGCCGTCCTCCCAGACCGCAATCGTGGCGTGCGGCTCCATCGGATTGTTGTGCTGCGCGGGGGTCGTGTACGTCTCGTCCACCGTGATCGGCGCCGCTGCGCGCGCCCGCTCGACGTCACCTTCCTCCGTGTCGGTCGGGTGGTTCGGGTTGACCCTGTCCGGCTTGTAGAGGCCGGGATGATCCGAGCGGAGCTCGACGTCGTGCTCCGCGACGTCGTAGTCCACGCGGACGAGCTGCCCGGCATGCCGTGCTGTCTCGAGGCTGTCGGCGATCACGGCAGCGACGATCTGCCCGCGATAGGAAATCTCGGACGACTGCAACACTGCGAGCTCTCCTTCCGCGGAGGGCAGCGCCGGTGCGTTCTCGTGCGAGAGCACGGCGAGCACTCCAGGTAGTGCGAGCGCACGGGCGGGATCGACCGCTCGGACGGTGCCCTTGGCGATCGTCGACTGCACGATCGCCGCGTAAGCGACGTTCTCCTGCTCGTACTCGAACGCGTACGTCGCCTCTCCGGCGACCTTCTCACGGCCTTCGATCCGGTCGACCGGCGCACCGATCGAGCGCGTCAGCACGCTCATCCCGCGAGCTCCACGAGCGTCCGAACGAGTGCGTTGCGAGCGAGTTCGACCTTGTACCCGTTGTCCCGCAGCGGCTCAGCCTGTTTCAGTTCGGCATCCGCCGCTCGCCTGAAAGCCTCCGCGCCCGCAGCCGAGCCACGCAGCGCCTCCTCTGCGGCGCGCGCGCGCCACGGCTTGTGTGCGAGCCCGCCGAATGCGATGCGGACGTCGCGAACCTCGTCGTCGACGACGTCGAGCGCAGCAGCGACCGAGACGATCGCGAACGAGAACGATGCGCGCTCGCGCACCTTGCGATACCTCGAGTTGGCGGCAAAAGCGAGGGCAGGCAGGTCGACCGCGACGACCAGCTCGCCTCGTTCGAGCACCGTGTCCTGCTGCGGCTTGTCGCCCGGCAGCCGGTGAAAGTCCACGAGCGGGATCTCGCGTTCGCCGTCCGGTCCGACGACGCGCACGAGCGCGTCGAAGGCGGCGAGCGCCACCGCCATGTCCGACGGATGCGTGGCGACGCAGTGCTCCGAGTGGCCGATGATCGCGAGGTTGCGATGCTCGCCCTCGCGTGCTGGACAGCCGGTGCCCGGCTCGCGCTTATTGCACGGCTTCGTCACGTCCTGGAAGTACGGGCAGCGCGTTCGCTGGAGTAGGTTGCCGCCCGTCGTCGCGAGGTTCCGCAGCTGGCCGGATGCGCCGGCGAGCAACGCTTCCGCCAGCGCCGGGTAGAGGGTGCGCACACGCAGGTCGGCGGCGAGGTCACTGTTTCGGACACCCGCCCCGATGCGCAGGCCGCCCTCATCGGTGGAATCGATCCGGTCGTGTTGCAGGTGCGTGACGTCGACGAGCAGGTCGGGCGCCTCGACGCCGAGGCGCATGAGATCGACGAGATTCGTCCCTCCGCTCAGGAACTTCGCTCCGGGTGTCGCAGCAATCGCCGCAACGGCGCCGGTCTCGTCGTGCGCGCGCTCGTACCGGAACGGCTTCAGCGCGACACCTCCTCGATCGCGGCGACGATGTTCGGATAGGCGCCGCACCGGCAGATGTTCCCGCTCATCCGCTCGCGGATCTCGTCCGCGTCGAGGCGCGGCTCCGCGGCGATGTCGCGAGAGGCGTGGCTCGGCCAGCCGGCCTCGACCTCGCCGAGCATGCCGACCGCCGAGCAGATCTGCCCGGGCGTGCAATACCCGCACTGGAATGCGTCGTGTTCCACGAATGCGGCCTGGAGCGGGTGCAGCGAGCCGTTCTGCGCGAGCCCTTCAATCGTGATGAGCTCGGTGCCCTCTTGCGCGACCGCCAGTGCGAGACAGGCGTTCACGCGCCGACCGTCGATCAACACCGTGCACGCGCCGCACTGCCCGTGGTCACAACCCTTCTTCGCTCCCGTCAGGCCGAGATGCTCGCGCAGGAGGTCGAGAAGCGAGGTGCGGGTGTCGAGCTCGAGCAAGTGCTCTTCGCCGTTGATGAGCAGCGTCACCGTCGCGAGCTCCGCCATCGGTAGGACGCTACCCGCCCGCACCTTGGTCCGTGCTAAATGGTCCGGTGGGTGAACCCGTGACCTTTGACGGCCGCGAGTGGACGCTCGAGCCGCACACGCCGGATTTCTCCCCGCTCGGCTTTCACCAACGTTGGCTGGGAACGTTCAGCGATACGTACCACCGGTTAACGGCCCGCTCGACGAGCGACGGCTGACGGATGGCTACGACGTAACAAGGGTCTCGGAACAGGCCGACGCCGCGGTCGACATGATCCATTGCACCAGCGGGAACTAGTCGAGCGTCCGCTCGAGCAGTGCCAGGAGCTCGCGGAAATGGCGCTCAGCGGCGGCCTCGTCGTAGACGGCCTGGTCGGCGATCGCGTAGCCGTGCCGGGCGCCCTCATAGACCTCGGCGCGGTAGAGCACACCCGCCTCGTCAAGCGCCCGCTCGAAGGTGGCGATCTGCTCGTCCGTCATGCCCGGGTCTTGATCGGCGAAGCCAAAATAGAGTTCTGCCGTCACGTCGCCGGCGCGGCGGTGCGGGCTGTCGGGCGCGTCGGTGACGAGGCCGGCGGTGTGGAAGGCGGCGAGGGCGGCGACGCGATCGGGATTCGCGGCGGCGATCCACCAACCGACACGTCCACCCATGCAGTAGCCCGTGATCCCCATCGGGCCGGATGAGGCGACTTCGGCGAGATAATCGAGGTAGGCGGCACCGTCGGCGCCGAGCCGCTCCGGCGTCAGCTCCGCGATCAACGGCCGGATCTTCGCGAAGTCCATTCCCGGCTCGACCGGTGAGCGGCCCGCGCGGTAGAAGACGTTCGGTGCGAGCACGACGTAGCCGTCGGCGGCGATCCTGTCGACCATCTCCGCGATGGCCGGCCGGAGCCCGAACGCATCCATGATGAACAGCACCCCGGGGCGGGCCCGGTCATCGATGCGGGCGAGGTAGGCGTCGGCGACGCCATCCGGCATCGCGATCTCGACCGTCGAGGCCACGGCCGCAATATGGCACGTAAGTAGTGCCCCCAGCTAGCGCGAAAGACGGGACTTCGGCAGCCCCGAAGCGAAGTGGGGCGCCTGCCGTCGCCTGGAACGCTCCGGCGAGCGCGCTCGGCGAGGCGGCGGCTCTTTTTCTGGTCGTCTTGAGCTGCGTCGCGCTCGCGGTGCTCGTCGTCGCTGTTCTGCCGCCGACTGTTGCCAAGCTTGGAATCGTTCTCTGGGCGACAGCCGACCTCTCCTTCGCGCTCGCGCACAATCTCGTGAGCGCGAGCCGCGCGATCAGCCACGCCGCGCCGGCGGTCGCGCCTGATCTGCTGCGGCTCCAGCTCCAGCGCGTCGTGATCGGACCGTCGTCATTGGAGTACGCCGACCTCTTCATCGCCGCGACGCTTGGCGCGATCCTCATCGCTGAGTCGCGCCAGCAGGGGGGTGCGGCGCTGCTCGTCGCCGTGCTGGCGATGTGCCTCGCACCACTCTTCCTCGTAACCGACGTCGTCCCGGGCACCGTCCCGGTCGCGGTGACGCTGCTCCTCGTGGAACTGCGTTCCCGGCCACGCGCGAGGGTGAGCGGCACGTCCAGGACGCTTCTCTCGTTCAGGCTCAGCAGAGTCCTGTCTGAGGCCCGGCTCGTCATCGGCGCTTCCCGCTAGCCGGTGTGTGCTCGAAGGCGCGTGTCCGCGGAGGCAGCGGTCTCCGGGCCGCGGCTCGAGCGCCCGAGCGAGAGCGTCGCGGCCGAGAGCACGACGCTTGCGATGAGAACCGCCACGCCCCACCAGAGGCCGCTGAAGTCCGCTTCCCACCCGACCAGCGCGTCGAGCGAGAAGCGCCCGCCACCCGTGGCGGCGAGCGCCACGGCGGTGGTCAGGAGCACGAGGTTGTACTCGTAGCCGCCGTTCCCGTTGAAGAAGCCGTTCCCCCGGTGCACCGTCACGATCGCGTTCAGCTGCACGACGGCGACGGCGAGCGCTGCGAGCGGCGTCAGCAGGCCGAGCGCGAGCAGGAGGCCGCCGCCGAACTCCGCCAGCCCGGCCGCGAGCGCCATCAGCAGCGGGGGACGGAAGCTGAGCCTGGCAAAGGACGCGGCCGTGCCCCGTGGGCCGCCACCCCCGAAGACTCCGAAGAGCTTCTGGGACCCGTGGGTCGCGACCGTCAGGCCGATCACGACCCTGAGGAGGAGTACTCCGTACGACATCAGCGGACGATCTCGAGCGCGAGCTCGGCCGTGCAGCCGCGCTGGACGAGGGCGGCGAGGTCGTGCCAGTCGACGACGTCGGCGAACCTCTCCGCGAGCATCCGGGGGAGCCCGAGCTCGCCGAGCTGCTCGATGCGCCACTCGTGCACGCGTGCGTCTTCGTCGGCTCGTGGATCGAGGTCGATCTCCGGCATCACGATCTGTTCCATTGGTCTCGCCTCCTGCGTGGACGGTTGCGCGATGCCGACACGATCACCGTGGGCGCCGGCCGCGTCATCGCCGCCAGCCGCAATCTCACTGCATGGCTAGCCGAGATCCCCGGATTCCTGCTGGCTGCAATGCGCTGCGGCCGGTCGGCAGGCCCGGCACGGCACGTATGTCAGACTCGGGCTAGCAGGGAGGGCAGTTTGGTGCTAGCCGCGAAGACGGAACGGGGTGCGCGGCGGAAGTCTTTAGCCCATGATCGACGCCCGCCTCGAGCTCAACTCAGCGCAGCCGGGGACAGCATGATGAGCTCCGCATCGTTCGTCGCGCTCGCGCTGATGTTCGCGCTCATGGCTCAGCGTCTCATCGACACTTACCTCGGCGGCCACTACGTCTGCCCGGGGTGTGGCGCGAGGCGCGAAGGCCGCCACGCGGCTAACTGCCACTGGCGGTGAGGCAGCCCAAGGCGGCGCGGATCCGTTTCTCGACCTTGCACGAGCACGAGTGGACGCCCAGCGAGAGGGCAGTCCTGATCGTGATCCTGGCGATCGTCATGGGCTCGCTCTTCGTGGCCTCGTACTCGCTTGCGCTCGGGGACCCAGTTCCTCACGGCATCGACGCTGCCCTCGTCGGTAGCCCGAAAGGCGACGCAGGCACGGTCGACGCCGTGCAGCGCGTCGCGCAAGACGAGCTCCACTTTCGCCGGTACGCCTCGCTCCCGGCCGCGTTGCACGCGATCGACGAGCAGGACGTCTACGCGGTCCTCGATCTCACCTCGACGAGGCCGACGCTGTACGTGGCCAGCGCAGCGGGCGCGTCCGTCGCACGAGTTCTGGAGCGGATCTCCGCCGTCGATCCGACGGTTCGCGTCGTCGACGCGCACCCGCTTGGGACGCACGATCCAAACGGCGTGGAGATCTTCTATCTCATGCTCGTCGCGACGATCGTCGGCTTCATCACCGTCTTCCAGGTTCGCGCGAATGCGGGCGGCCTGTCGCTGCGCCGGTGGACGGTGTTGGTCGTCGCGCTCGCGGTCGTTGGTTCACTCGCCTTCACACTCGTCGAGGGGCCGCTCTTGCAGAGGCTCGACCTGCCGGTGCTGGAAAGCTGGGGCATCCTGGCGCTGCAGCTCGCAGCGGTCGCGTCCTTCGCCTCGCTCATGGCCGTGCTGATCGGCCGCTGGGCGATCCTGCCGAGCTGGTTGTTCTTCGTGGTGCTCGGCAACAGCTCTTCCGGCGGGGCCGTGGCGCCGCCGCTCCTCCCACCCCCATTCGCGTTCGTCTCGCAGTGGCTCCCCTCGGGCGCGACGGTAACGGCGCTCCGCGAGGCGGTCTACTTTCCGGGCTATCAGCATGCGCGCCCGATCCTCGTCCTCGCCGCGTGGGCGACGGCGCTCTTCGCGGCGATGCTCGTCGTCTCGTATCGGCTCGGACGGAGCCCGGGCGGTGACTGACCACCGGCGTCCCGTGAGGAAGAATCAGGCTTTGCGGCCTTTAGCCGCCAACTCCTCGAGGAGTTGGAAGAACGCGGCGATGTCGCGCCGCTCGTATCCCAGCGATCGTGCCTGCTTGAGCATCTCGTCGGCGCGCTCGGCCGTCGGTACCGGGATCTCGAGCCGGCGTGCGGCGTCAAGCGCGAGCTCGACGTCCTTCTGCATGAGCGTCATGTCGAACCACGCCTCATCGGGCGGATCGAGAACGATCGCGGCGCGCGCCTTCAGCATCGGCGAGCCGATCGCGCTTTCGGTCATGACATCGAGCGCGCGCTGCGGGTCGACGCCCGACCGCTCGGCGAGCAGCAGGCCCTCGGCGAAGGCGAGCATCTGGACGGCGAGACTGAGGTTGATCGCGAGCTTCACCGCCAATCCTTGCCCGTTCGCGCCGATGTACTCCGGCGTTCCGAGCTCGCGCAGGATCGGCTCGACGCGGCGAAACGCGTCCTCGTCCCCACCGACCATGATCGTCAGCGTCCCCGCCTGCACCTGGGGAACGCTCCCGGACACCGGCGCGTCGAGCATCGTTGCGCCCTGGGCGCGGACGCGCTCGGCGAGGTCGATGCTCGCCTGCGGGCTGGCGGTGCTCACGTCGACCCACGTCTTGCCGGCGGCGAGGCCGGCGAGGATGCCGTCGGGCCCCGAGGCGACGTCCTCGAGCGCCTGGTCGTTCGGGACCGAGGTGAAGACGATGTCTACCGCCTCCGCGAGCTCGCGCGGTGTGTCGCGCCAGCGCAGCCCTTCGTCCACGAGGTGCTGCGCGGCCTCGCGGTGCAGCTCCTCGCCGTAGACCGCGTAGCCGGCCGCGAGCAGCCGCGCTGCCATGTTGCCGCCCATCCGGCCGAGCCCGACGAAGCCGATGGTTTCACCTCGCGCTCGTCGCTCCTGTGTCTCCTCCATCGTTCCTCCTTTCCTTGCGTCACTCATCCTGCCGCTCCGCCCAGCGCTGCGCTGATGCCAGCGATGATCGCGCCGCCGAGGGTGACGCGCGCGAACGATCAGGCCGACGTGTCGTAGCGCGTCCACTCGGCCGATGTGCGGGACGCGCGGTAGGTCAAAAGGCAAATCAGTGCGAGGAGTCCGGTCGCAACCGCGAGGGGCGCGGTGATGTCGACCTTCAGGACGAGCAGGCCGCCGATGAGGGCGCCGAGCAGCATGGCCGCGATGGAGAGCGCGCGGCGGCCGACCTTCGAGCCGTGCCCGCCGGCAAGCTGTGAGTCTGCGGCCACACCCGTGAGTGTCATTGTCAGGACAGTCGTAGTGAGGTCAGGGACCGCGAGTCGTCGGGCGGCGGTGTTCTGGATGCCCATGGCGATTGCCAGGAACACGATCAGCGCATAGCGGCTGCCTGTCCCGAGGTTGTCGCCGGCAAGGGCTGCGATCACGAGCGCCCCAGCGACGAACAGGAGCTGGGTGGCGGTCGCGACGGTGACGTGGCGGGCACGGCCGGTGGCCGATTCTGCGGCGATACGGCCTCCGACGATGCCGCCGACGAGAAACGAGCCCAGGGCCGTGAGTGACGCCCAGACCGAGATGCCGCCGGCTCCTGCGATTCCGAAACCGAGAAAGACGACGTTGCCGGTCATGTTCGCGACGAAGACGTGACCGAGCTTGAGATAGCTGGTCGCGTCGACCACACCTGTGACAACCGTGAGGAGCAGGAGCAGTGGGGGCAGCGGGCCGTCCTTGCTGCCGCGAGGCGGCCGAATCGTCGCTGTTATCTCTTCCCAGGTGCTCACTGGCACGTCCTAGGCTGCGGTGGCGCTCGCGAGGACGAGCTTATAACGTGAATGGACGACGACCTCGCCGCAAAGAATGCCCTCCTTCGGCTACAGCCTCATGTGCGAGCTGTACGGCCCGAACGAGCTCTTGGCGCAGGCTGCTCGTGCGGAGGAGGCGGGCTTCGACTTCGTCACGATCTCCGATCACTTTCACCCGTGGCTCCACTCTCAGCGCCGCAGTCCTTACGCGTGGAGCGTGCTCGGCGCGCTCGCGGCGCAAACGAGCGATATCGAGCTCGTCTCGCTCGTCACGTGCCCCACCATTCGCTACCACCCGGCAATCGTGGCTCAGAAGGCGGCGACGGTTGCCGTGATGAGCGAGGGGCGGTTCCGGCTCGGGGTTGGCGCTGGCGAGAACCTGAACGAGCATGTCGTGGGCAGGGCTGGCCTCCGGCACATGTTCGCCACGAGATGCTCGAGGAGGCCATCGAGATCATGCGGTCGCTGTGGGAGGGCCACTACTACTTCCACGAAGGGAAGCACTACGCGGTCCACGACGCGCGAATCTTCACGTTGCCGGAGGAGCCGCCGCCCGTCTACGTAGCCGTCAGCGGTACCGCATCGGTCGAGCTCGCGGCACGCGTCGGGGACGGGATGGTCGCGACCCAGCCGGACGCGGAGCTGACCAGCGGGTTCGACGACGCCGCGGGCGCAGGCAAGCCCAAGTACGGCCAGCTCGCGCTGGCGGTGGACGACGACGAAGCACGTGCGCGGCGAACTGCGCGTGACCTGTTCCGTTTCGGCACGCCGGGCTGGAAGGTGCAATCCGAGCTGCCGAACCCGGTCAACTTCGAAGCGGCGACGGTGAGCGTGCGCGAGGAGGACGTGGCTAAGGACGTCTCCTGCGGCGCCGACGCCGACCGGCATGTGGAGGCGATCGAGCGGTGGGTGAGTGCGGGTTTCGATCGGATCGCGATCGTCGCGCTCGGGGACACCGACCGCTTCTTCGAGCTCTGGGAGCAGGAGCTGCGCCGGCGGCTCGAGTCGGTCGCCGCATCAGCTGAGGCAACGGCATGACAACGAAAGCGGACTTGGACGTTGGCCGTGAGCGCGACATCCGCCTCTCTTCCGTGAGAGGGACGTGACACGGGCTACCCGACGTAGGTAGAGCGGTGGCGAGCCGCCGCTCTACGCAGCGGCTAGAACGCGCCGCCGATTGAAGCGCTCGATCCGCCCGCCGCTGGCAACCGTGCGCTCGCGCCCGGTGTAGGCGGGATGACAGTTCGAGCACACGTCGACCGAGATCGCTTCCGCCGTCGAGCGGATGCCGAACGATGCGCCGCATGAAGAACAGCGCACGTCGATCAGATGCGTGTTCGGATGCTGTTTCAAAGTGTCCCTCCTTGAGAGAAGACGACATGGACAACTCCGTGCCGTCAAGTACTTAAACGTCAGAAGAGCCGCGGGTGTTCCGGGATCTCGATCTGTTCAGCCCTCGCCGGCGAGGTAGAACGCAACCACGAGGACCGTGTAAGCGACCAGGAGGATTGCTCCGCCGATTCGGGTCGTTCTGCCGGCCCTCAGCACGAGCGCGGAGAGGGCCGCCGCGACGCCCATGGCGACCAACTCGATGGGCCGGAAGCTGAGGGCAAGGGGTTCGAAGCCCCACGAGATGAGAGCAACGAGGGGTATCAGCAGGCCGGCGATCTGGGCGCTCGAGGCCAGCGGGATCTCGACCGCAAGCTTGACCCTCCCGCGTCGCGCCAGTAGCACCGCGCTCCCATGCTCCGTCACGTTTCCGACGATCGCGACGATCACGACCGCGACGAAGAACTCCGAGAGGTGCGCCGTGTCCGCGAAGGGTCGCAGCGTCCCGACGAGCGTATCGGTGACGAAGGCGGTCACCACGGTTGCGAGTCCGAGCACGACAACGGCCGTGGCCAAAGGCCAGCCGGCACCTTCGACTTCAGTTGGGTAAAAAGCTGCCGCTGGCGGCGGAGTGCGGAGCGCATCACGATCACTCGGACGACTAGAAGCAGTGCGGCGAGAAGAAGAGAAAGCTCGGCGAGCGATCGGCGATCCGGATCGCCGTGGAAGCCCGCCGCAGAGACGACGAGCACCAGGAGGGTGGCGAATCCGACGAGGCCGAGCGAGACGTATGCGGACCGCCGATCGACGTCGCCCTTCCGGCCGAAGAGAAGCGTGAAGCCAAGGACGAGCAGGAGGTTGCCGGCGATCGAGCCCACCAGCGATGCCTTCACGATCTCGGTCAAGCCGTTGGAGAGCGCGACGATCGCGACGATGAGCTCCGGCGCGTTCCCGAACGTCGCGTTCAGGAAGCCGCCGATTCCCGGACCGGTGTGAACGGCAAGGTTGTCCGTCGCCTCGCCGATCAGCCACGAGAGCGGGACGAGCGCCGCGCCGGCGAGCACAAATAGCGTCAGCGCGCCGGCAGCATCGAGCCGGTCCAGAACGAGCACGAGCGGTCCCAGCAGCAGTAGCGGTGCGAGCAGTCTCTGAGACCAGGTGAGCTGCCGCCCCCGGCGGGGAGCGGCTCCTCGCCTGCGCTGCTTGGGCTCGCGCCTACCGAACCGACGATCGTGACCTCGAGCCGGTCGAGCAGCCATACCGTCCCGCAGCCTGACGACCACCCGCCGATGAAACTGCCGGCGGGTGGTCGAGCTCCGCACTCGGGTGCTCAGGCCGCCTGACGGTCGATGGTCGTGCCGTCGACGGTGAGCGTGACGTCGATGTTGCCGCGGGTGGCGCGCGAGTAGGGGCAGGTCTCGTGCGCCCGCTCCATGAGGTAGACGGCGTCCGCGCGGCTGATGCCGGGCGCGTCGAGGTCGAGCGCGGCGACGAGGCCCAAGCCGCTGCTGCTGCGGGCCGGCCCGATCCCGATGTGCGCGGTGATGCGGGAGCCGCTCAGGTCGAGCTTGCGCTCGAAGGCGTACCGCAACATCGACGATTGGAAGCAGGCGGCCCAGCCGGTGGCGAAGAGCTGCTCGGGGTTGGTGCCGGGCCCGCCTGTGCCGCTCATCTCGCTTGGTACGTCCAGGTCGACGTCCAAGCGACCGTCGCTCGTGCGGCCGTGACCTTCGCGCCCACCTGTGACGGTTGCTTCGGCCGTATACAGAACCTTGACGTCGTTGCTCATGGTGTCTCCTTTCGGTTGATCGATCGGGCCGCTCGCGTCGCTCAGCGAACCGTGAAGACCCCCTTCATCCCCGCAGCGGCATGTCCAGGCACGGTGCAGAGGTAGGAGTACTTGCCCTTCTTCTTGAAGGTGACGACGAGCCTCGCCGTCTTGCCCGGACTGAGCAACGGCGTGACCTTCCGGTTGATCTTGAAGTCGTGCTTGACGTGGCCGACGTTCCTGAAGACGAACGTGACCTTGCCGGGCTTGGCGATCGACTTGGCCGAGAACTTGAAGAAGAACTCGCCGCCCCTGACCTGGATCGTTGTCGCGGACACGGTCGACTGCCGCTCTGTGCGTGCGGAGCCGAGCTGGGCGAGCGCAAGCGCGGCGATGGCGACCGCTGCGAGTGCGATGATCGAGCGGGTCCTGAGCTGTCTCATCTTCTGGACTCCCTTCTGAGTGTTGATCCCGCACGGAAACGATCGCGGTGCGGTCCGCGCGTGTCTTCACGGCCAGTGTCCGTTCGCACCCCCGACCGTCCCGAATCCGAACTACCTGCTATCCACCATCTATCGCAGGTGGTCGTCGAGCGGCAGCTCGACGTAGCGCTGTCCCGGCGTCTGCCTCAGCTCGGCTTCTGGGTTGCGGTCTCATCTGAGCGGCTCGGCGCGCGGCCGTGGGGCTGGTTAGGAGTAGGCCGTTCGACGATGGGGGGGACCGGACGAGTCACCGGCTCGTGCGGAGAAAGGCCGATGGTCTCGCCGTGGTGGCCGATCTCGAGCGGATCCCCGTCCATCAGCGTGTACACGGCCTTCGTGTTGGTGAACTCGACCTTTAGTCGTCTCCCGAGGAAGAGGAGACTGAAGGCGAGGAGATACAGGAGAGCAGGA
>Ga0184635_10000207_pt1 | contig 13410 bp, 8 predicted proteins | sample PLM3_30_b2_FD_133147 | JGI IMG/M metagenome (GOLD analysis project Ga0184635, IMG submission 133147) | Groundwater sediment microbial communities from an aquifer in East River, Colorado, USA - PLM3_30_b2 | ecosystem: Environmental > Terrestrial > Soil > Riparian zone | place: USA: East River...
ACGCGCCGTCCGACACGGTGACGATGGTGACGCGGTCGCGCTTCGCCACGCGATCCGCGATGGCCAGCCCTTGCGCCTGCGGCAGCGCGGAGCCGAGCGGCCCGTTGCTCAGGAGGACGCCCTGTGGATTGAGATGCGACTCGCCGTGGCCGGTGAACTTGCTTTTGATGCCGCGGAAACCCTTTAAATCTTCGAACGTCATTCCGTCGAAACCGTAATTGGCGCGCAACGCGTAGACGCCGTTCTCCGCGTGGCCGGCGTCATTGACAAAGTTATACGCCTCGTGCCATGGGCGGCCTTGCGTGGCGAACAGGATGCCGTGCACCGCCGCCACCATCTCCGCGAAGGCCGCCGGCCCACCCCAGTGGCACGCCGCGCCGCCGTTGACGGCATGGACGTCCATGAGCGCGACCAGGGCGCGAGTGGCCCGCGGGTCAGCCAGCGTGACCGGCTGTCCGGCCGAATTCTTGACGGTCACGGAATACTTCGGAGCGCCTTTGGGCGTGCCACCGAGCCGCGATTTGAGCGGAAGGGGCGCCAGCGGCGGAGCTTCGACGACTTTTGCGACGGACGTATCAGCGGCCATAGGAATCGTTTGGATCCAAACTCGTTCGGTTCAAAAACACAAGCCGCTAACTCTAAAAACGGCCGCGCGAAAGGGAAGAATGAAGTTTGGAGGATGGGGTCGCCGCCGAGCGACGCCTCAATCATTTTGTACCAAGCATCAAGATGATGGGGACGCCGCGGTCCTCGTGGGTGGCAGCGGCGAAAAGCTGCTTGTTTCCAACATCCCACACTGCGAAACGGAAGACCCCGTTGAGCGGGATGGCCTCGTCATCTGTTGCCCCAGTGCGCGACGGCGCTCCAAACTGTTTGGTGAGTTCCGTCTGCACACGTTCGAATTCATCGGAAAAGTCGATATAGAGCCGCTCCGTAAGTTCGTCATCGTGTGCCGATTCGTCATCGGGGAACTCGTGGATACGCACCTCTCCGAGGCTGTCGCGATTGCGTTTGAGGAGTTTCTTCGCAAGGGCAGAAGCTGATTTGCTCATGTCAGATTACCTAAAACCATAATACAAATACCTTTGGCCCGAGTCTCGCACCGGCGTTTGCTCCCGGAGTTGACTCAATTCCACGTCGAGAGCGAACAGCTTCTTGCGCGCAGCGGGCTCTGCAGGCAGAGCGACAACCATCGCGGAAAGCCAACCAGCTGGCGTGTGTTGGATAACAATTCGCTCTGCGCCAGCCTGATAGAGTCGCGCAACTGTAGGAGCCAGCATCACGTTGCCATCCTCCCCTGCGACGCTGAATACACTCTTTGGGTTCTGCTTGACCCACTCTCGTGCGTCCGAGGTATTGGGAGATTTCAAAATCGTCTCGCACGTCTTATCGGTCTCCGAGGTCGACTTCTGACTCGCGGACGGTAGCTGCTCAGAGTCTGCTCCCGTGGTCTGCGAGTCGGAAGCTTGCTTGGAACAACCGGCTGCAAGCAGCATTGCGAGCAAAGCCGCCGGGAAGATCGAGTCTATCGTCTTGGTTTTCATACGGTGCGCAGTGCGAGCGCGCTGTTGTGTCCTGCTTTCACTTGGCCTTCGGCTCCCATAATTCGATGCGATTGCCTTCCGGGTCAGTAATCCACGCAAATCGTCCATAGTCATAATCCTCGACCTTCTCGACGGTTACTCCGTTTTGGCGAAGCTGTGCCAGCATCCGTTCCAAATTGGAAACGCGGTAGTTGACCATGAACGCTGGGCGGGAAGGTCCGAAGTAATCCGTGTCCGATGGAAAGACGGACCAGACCGTTCGGCCGATCTCATCGGGCCGCTCATGCTCGCGCCAGACAAAATCAGCGTGGCCATCTTCCGCGCAAATGCCGAGCTGCTCCCGATACCAGGCGGACATCCGCTCAGGGTCACGCGCCCTGAAGAAAACGCCGCCAATGCCCGTGACTTTTTCGGTGTTATTGCTCATGGCTTTGATGGTGAAGTCGTGGGCATATCGACGAAAGGATAAAAACGGGGACGAATGGAGCGTTCCTGGTCAAACTCAAATCGCGCTGCGCTGCAATCCCGTCCCAATCCTGTCCAGGATCGTGACAAGACATGTACCGCTTTCGCCCAATTTGCCACCGATATTTGCAATCGTTCTTCCTTGAGCGAGAATTCGCAATGCGGTCATTCAGCACAGTCGTTCTGCTCCTCGCCGCACTAATCATTCCCGCGCGCGCGGCTGAGCGCATCAATCACGCCGGGCGCATCCTGGGGTCGATGCCTGTCGTCACCAACGCCATCCAATTCAACACGCCGGAAGCGGATGCCGTGATGGCCGGCTTGCAAGTCTTCCCCCGCGATAACGCATGGAACGAAGACATCTCGCGCCGTCCGTTGCTGGCAAATTCCGACGCCATGATCGCGCAGATTTTCTCCGAGCTGAATGCCGTAGGCACAAACAGCCCGAAGCTGCGCGCGTTCAAGGAAATGAATTTCATCCTCGTCCCCAACAACCAGCCGCTCGTGCCCATTCAATTCGTCACTTACCCCGGCGAATCCGATCCCAGTCCGTATCCAATCCCGACGAATCTGCCCATTGAAGGCTGGCCCTCCGAGACCGGCAGCCAGACGCTCCTCCAGGTCCAGCGCGATGACCTGGGCAACGGCGGCGATCGCCATTCCATCCTCATCCAGCCTGGCACGGGGTTTATCTGGGAGACGTGGGAGACCCTTCTCCAGACCAGCCCCACCAATCATTGGGAGGCCGCCAACGGCGCAAGGTTCAACATCACCAATAACGTGTTGCGCCCCGCGGGCTGGACTTCCGCCGACGCCGCCGGGTTGTCGATGCTCGGCGGACTCGTCCGTTACGACGAGTGTGAGCGGGGCGAGATCGAGCACGCGTTGCGGATGATCGTGAAACACACCCGCCGCGAATATATTTATCCCGCCACGCACTACGCCTCCTCGCCCTCCACGACGAATGCCAACATCCCGGCGATGGGCCAGCGCCTGCGTCTCAAGGCCAGCTTCACCGCCCCGGCCAACTGGACGAAACAGGAGAAGGCGATTGTCGCCGCGCTGAAGAAATACGGCGGCCTCATCGCCGACAACAGCAGCAGCTTCTTTTCAATTTCCGTCGTGCCCGATTTACGCTGGCCCGCCAGTGCTTTCAGCCATATCACCGGCCTTTCTGTGACGAACTTCGAAGTCGTCCAGACGACCGGGCCCACCCAAGGTCCGCGTTCGCCGGGCGCGCCCGTGGTGGACGCCGGCCCGGATCAGACCGCCTCGCGCGGCACGGGCCTGAACCTTGCCGCGGTGGTTCAATACACCAATGCCGCCCCGCTTACCCTGCAGTGGAAGCTCTACTCCGGTCCCGGCAACGTAGCGTTTGGGAACACCAATCAAACCAACACGTCGGTCACTTTCACGAATACGGGCCAGTTCATCCTGATGTTCAGCGCGGACGATGGCATCCACACTCCGGCTTATGATGCGGTAACCGTCACCGTCACGGACGCCATTCAACTGAACATCCAGCGCAGTGGTGGCAACGCGCTCCTCCGCTGGACCGGCGGCACGCCACCTTTCGAGCTGCAAAGTTCCCCAGTCCTGCCCGCCACGTATTGGGCGGCCTCAGGGGTCTTCACCACCAACATCGCCACGCTTCCCATGACTGCCACGCAAATGTTCTTTCGCGTGCGTGGCCAGTGAGGAGCTAATCTGTCCACACCTCCGCCATCGCTGGCGATCTTCGCCGACGGCCAGTTTGAATTCATTCTCGCTCCTGCAGCAGCGCGTTCACTGCCTGGTCGAGCGCACTGCCGCGTAGGCCCCGGTATCGAATGATGCCTTCCCGGTCGAGGACATAGATGGCCGGCCAACTGCGGACGTTCCAGTCCTTGGCAATGCGACCGCGGCTGCTGTCGCGAAAGGATGGCCAGGTAATCTTTTCCTTCTGGATCGCCGCCTTGAGTTTGGCCAGGTCGTTATCCGAGTTGACGCCAATCAGCGCGAAAGGTTTTCCCGCCAACCGTTCCACCAGTTTTCGTTCTTCAGGCACCATCGCCATGCAGGGGCCGCACCAGGTCCCCCAAAACGTCAGGACGACGACTTTGCCGCGATAGTCGCTCAGCCTCATCGGTTGGCCATCCAGGTCGACGCCTTCGATTTCCGGCGCCACTTGACCGACGCCGTGACGGCGCAGTTCCTCGACTTCGAGTTGAGCCTGGTCGGCCAGCGGCTTGCCTCCGAACTCGACTTGGCTGTAGTCAGAAATGACGCGCTCCAACAGCCGCGCAGCTTCCATGGCGACGGATTGGTCGCCCGTCGCGTTTGCTTGCTGAGTCAGTTGGGCTGCCAATGCGATACAGGCATGCGCCTGAACCTCGGAAGAAGGATTCGCGGCGACGACGGATTGGAGAAGTTGCTTCGCGCAACGACGTTGCGAGCGCGCCAACCCCTCGCAAAGCGCAACCAGGTTCGTGCTGCGTACATGTTCACGCTGGAGGATCTCCGCGGCTCGATCCACATCCGGGCCCTCGGGAGTTTGCAGGATGATCCAACTGGCCGCTTCCCGGGCGAACGGAGATTTCGGATCGGCGTCCACCAGCGACAGCAGTTGGGCCGCGCTCGGCAGCTTGTGCTGTTTCCTGGTTGAACTCGAGCCGGGCGGAAGGTTCGGCGACAGTTGAGTGCCATCCCAATAGCCGATGCTTCGACTAATCCGGTAGTCAACCACCTCGGTGCCCACAGGCATCTTCAAGCCGGCAAGGGTCCAGGAAACGGGGTCCACCGGCACATTGATTCGGGCGCTCCGAACCAGGAAGCGCAGTTCCGTCACCGGCGCTGGTCTGCCATTGAAGTCCAGAATCGTGACTTCCGTTGGAATTGGATCTTCCGGACGGGCGGCGTCGAACTTCGAGATTGCCGTGCTGCGCCCGTACGCCTGTTTGAGCAAGCGCTGCGGCCGGGCGACATCAACCCAGTAATCGAGCGACTCATCGAACCTGGACTTCACCAAGATATGCCAGGCAGCGACTCCTTCCACGAATTCCCTGCCGACCAGGGTGACGGACTTTGCGTCGTTATACCGAAGGCAGTTCTCAATCGTGCGGTCCGGCGTCAGCCAGGTCCACAGCCCGAGGCACCGGGGATCGAAGATGTAGCTTCCATGACCGTTCTCGGGGTCATGCAATGTCGTCTCCCGTTGAGCATCTGTTTCCCAATAGTCCATGATCACCTTGCCGTCGTAAGCCACCACATGGTGGGATTCAAACGGGCTGAGAAGTCCCGCCTGAGCGGCAGCGTCCCGGTCCAGCCGCAGTTCCTGCTGCTTGGCGTCGGTGACCGCCCCGGCATCCGGCCCCATCAAAACGTAACTGTATTCACGCCCGAACGACTCGAAGCGGCGGCGTTTTTCCCCGTCGAAAACCGCCTTCAGCCGAATGCGATTCGTGCCATCAAACGGACGGTTGAACTCATAATGAGCCACCTCCATTTCCATCTCACCCGAGGTGATTTTCTGCCGAGCCTGAGCCACCTTTTTCAGCAACGCGATTGGATCCGGAGGCTTTTCCTCCGTCTGGAGAACCGCATTCGTCACCAGGAGCACCGTGACACCGGCCCCACCCAGCACCGCCGCCAGCTTCAGTCTGGCCAGGCGCCACGCCTCCAGCGTTCCGCGTACGAGCGCGGGCAATGCCGCCGATGCCGCACTCGCCCCTGCAAGCGCGCCCGCAGCAACCGACGTCTCCAAAGCGGCCGGCGCCGCCGCCGCTGCTCCGTTCGCGGCCAACGTCGTCGCCAGCACCGCCGCCGACACCGTGAAGCCGCGCCGCGCGAAAAAGGCGCGCAACTTCTCGAGCGCGCGGTTGACCCGTTTCTTGGCGGCCTCCTCGCTAACGCCGAGCGCGGCCCCGACTTGTTGATGATTCTTGTCCTCGAAAAAGCGGAGCAGCACGGCGTTCCGTTCGGCCTTGCCGAGCCGCTCCAGGCCTTCGTCCAGCTCGGGCGCGATGCGTCGCCAGGTTTCGTCGGGATGGGAAAGTTCCTGCATGTTCACGGCCTCCTGTTCGCGCCGCTGACGGCGATGTTCGGACCGCAACGTCCGCGCGGCCACAAAGCGAGTCGTCTGGAATAACCAACCGGTCAGCAATGTCTGCCGGGACAACGTGCGCGCCTTGCGGGCCAACAGGATGAACACCGCCTGGCTCACCTCTTCAGCGAGCGCATGGTCGTTGACCTGACGGAGCGCAGCGGAGTGAACCAGCCCGAGATGCCGGCCCACGAGCGTCCTGAACGCGCTCTCCGACCCGCGCACGGCGTAGTCTTGCAATAATTGCCAGTCTTCCATTACAGCGACGAGTGTAATGAATCATCCCCGCCCAACCAGCCAATCGGGACGACGAATTTTGGGGCTTCGCCAAGTGTTGCTAGAGCCGTGCTCTTCGGCACGGCCTGACGCCTGCCCTGGTTTCATGGCGCGACGTCGAGCGTGGAACTCATAAATTCCCTGGTAGGCCGCGTCGATCCGCGCGCGGAGCGCGAAAGTGTTGGCGCCAAACGAGCGAAACGAGCGAAACGAGCGAAACGAGCGAAAATCCTGCGAAAAAGTGAAATATTTCGCCCTGGCTGGCCAACTTCCTCTATTCACGGACGAATTTGGAGGCGGAGACGGCGCACGCGGAGCGACGCGCCCTACCATTCATGAGATGGCTTTCGGTGTTCTTCCAACATGCGCCCCGCAAAACGAGCCTTGCCAGTTTTGAAAGGCCGGAGAACCCTCGGCCCTGAAGTCTCCACGCGGTTACGAGTCATGACCCGGCCAACATTCCAAGCCATGAGCCTGAGAAATTGAGAGATGATATGAACCGATTTTCCTCGGGATGCTTTGCAGTTTACTTCGCGGCGATCAGCTCGAGCTTTGCTGATTCCGTTTCGTTTGATCTCACTGTCGACGCCGGGCGACACGAACTAAGGAACGTTCCCGTGCGAGTGCCGATGACTCGCGGCCAGATTGGGAATGCACGGATTGCCTCCGTCACTCTGGCCCGGACGGACGGACAACTCATCCCGGCGCAATGGACCGGCCCCGGCCTGACTTCCAGCGCTGCCGGTGAACTGCACTTTGTCCTGCCCCATTTGGCGGCTGGCGAGTCCGTTCGACTCAAAGCAACGCTCTCGACCCAGCCTGCTTCGAGCAGGGGAGGCTTCACCTGGCACGATCAACCCGGCCACCATACCGAGCTCAAATTCGGCGAGCGACCCATCCTCACGTATCATTACGAACGGCTGGACGAATCCACGCCGGCAAGCCGGGTTCGGACCTATAAGGTTTTCCATCACGTCCATGCTCCGAATGGAGACCGGATTGTCACAGGTGGGTTGAATGATGACCCCATGGTCCATTCGCCGCATCACCGGGGCATTTTCTACGGCTTCAATCGAATCACTTACGGCAATGGCAAGCGGGCGGATACCTGGCACTGCATCGATGGCGCCTTTCAGCAACACGAACGCTTTCTCGCCTCGGAGCAAGGCGCCGTTCTGGGTCGGCACCGTGTCGAAATCAGCTGGCACGGGAAGGATGCCGGCTTCGCCGATGAGGAGCGCGAGTTGACCGTTTACAATGTTCCCGGCGGCCATTTGATCGAGTTCGCTTCGCGGCTGCGAAGCTCGTCAGGTCGGGTCCGGATAGATGGCGACCCGCAGCACGCCGGATTTCAGTTTCGCGCGCACAACGACGTCGACGCCTTCACCTCCAGGGAAACGATCTATGTTCGCCCGGACGGCATCGGAAAACCCGGCGAGACTCGCAATTGGGATCCACAAACCCGCCAGGGGCCGGTCAACCTGCCGTGGAACGCGATGTCGTTTGTGCTGGACGGGAAACGCTACACGGTGGCCTATCTTGACCATCCCGGAAACCCCAAGGAGGCCAGGTTCAGTGAACGGGAGTACGGTCGCTTCGGTTCCTATTTCGAATACACAATTGAAAAGGACAAACCGCTCGCGGTGAATTATCGGCTGTGGCTTCAGGAAGGCCTCATGCAGCCGGAGGAGGTCGCCGCACTGAGCAGCAGCTTTCTGGAGCCGGTCAAGGTGACGGTGCATGAAACCAAATAACAAGCGGCTTGGACGCCAGCGTCGTGGATGAAGCCGACCATCCCGGTATCGCTACTTCCGCTTTACGACTGCACCACACGGATTGATCATCGCATCAACCGGAGAATGAACGTGACTCGGCTCGACTTTGGGTCGTATCTCCGCAAAATCCCGTGCATGAACCCTTGCGCATCGCGGCTGCGAGGCTTGTTCATTCTGCTGGCACTCCTGACTTCGCTGCGCGGGCCCGCAATATCATTGCATGCCGCTGAGCAGCAGCGGACGGCCGATCCGAAAGAACTCCCGAGATTCCTTCCAGTAGCGGCGAGGGACGCGCTGAAGACATTTCAATTGAAGCAAGGCTTCCGCCTGGAACTTGTCGCCGCGGAGCCGCTCGTTACCGAACCGATCGCAATCGCGTTCGACGAAGACGGCCGGCTGTTCGTCGTGGAGATGAAGGACTACCCTGACGGAGCTCAGCAGCCCTCTGGACAAGTTACGCGGCTTGAGGATACGGACGGGGACGGCCGATTTGATAAATCCTCTGTCTTTGCCAAAGGCCTCCACTGGCCGTCGGCCATTCATTGTTATGGAGGCGGTCTCTTTGTCGGGGCGGTCCCGGACCTCATATATTGCAGGGACACGAACGATGACGGCGTGGCCGATCAAAAGCAGGTTGTCCTGACCGGCTGGGGCAACCGCGCTGGCACGCTCGATCCCGAGGGCGTGTTCGGGAGTTTTACGTGGGGTCTCGACAACCGGATTCACGGTTTGGTCAATCGCTACTCGGGACTCATTACCAATCCCACCAACCCCGCCGACAGGCCAGTCACTCTCGGCGGTAATTTTGCTTTTGATCCGCGGACCATGGGCATGACTGTCGAGGCAGGCGAAGGGCAGTACGGCATGGGCTTCAACGACGACGGGCGTCAGTTTCTATGCCGGCAACACCGGCACATCATGACGCACCTGTTTGAGCGGCGGTACGCGGACCGAAATCCGTTTTACACGATGCCCGATCCGACAGTGGACATCGCCGTCGATGGGCCGAAGGCCGCGTTGTATCGCATCAGTCCGGAGGAGCCCTGGCGTGTGATGCGGACAAAGTGGCGTGTCGAAGGACTGGAAAATGGAATTGAAGCGGGCGGTCGCGCTTCGGGTTACTTTTCGGCGGCGTGCGGTCTGACGATCTATCGCGGCAATGCCTGGCCTCGTGAGTTCATTGGCGACGCCTTTGTGGCGGATCCTGCTGAGAATGTTGTCCACCGCAAGAAGGTCGTTCACACAGGACCGACCGCCAGCGCCGAACGGCCCGCCGACGAGCAAAAAGTCGAGTTCCTGGCCTCGAAGGACACTTGGTTTCGCCCGGTTTACATGGCCAACGCGCCGGATGGCACGTTGTATGTCGTTGACATGTACCGCGAGATCATCGAGGCGCTTGGCATTCCCGACGAAATCGTCAAGCACCTCGACCTTCACGCCGGCCGTGACATGGGGCGAATCTACCGAATCGCGCCGGAAGGATATAAGCAGCCGCCGTCGCCTCGGCTGTCTCGTGCGTCCCTCGAAGAACTGGTGACTACGCTCGAACATCCCAATGGCTGGCATCGAGACACTGCGGCCAGGCTGCTCTATGAGCGCAACGATCGCGCCGCCGCGCCCGCGCTTGTGAAGCTTCTCAGGCGATCGAACTCATCGCTTGCGCGCTTGCACGCTCTGTACGCGTTGCAGGGTTTGGGAACGCTGGAGGAGCAATTCTTGCTGGAAGCCCTGTCGGATGCCGACGGCGTCGTGCGTGAGCATGCAGTTCGACTGTCTGAAGGCTTCCTGCAAAACGGCGTGCCCTCACGCAAGTTGTGGAAAAAGCTGACTGTGTGCGCTTCGGATCCTGTGGTTGGTGTTCGCTATCAGCTTGCCTTCACCCTGGGGGAGGTTCGGCATCCGGAGCGTCTTCGTGTGCTGGCTCAAATTGCGCGGCGCGACGCAAGCGAGCGGATGATGCGGGCGGCGGTTTTGTCGTCGCTCGCCAAGGGCGCCGGAGAAATGTTCAGCTTGCTCGCGGCTGAAGCGGGTGTCGCTGGTCGCTCAGAAATGTTGCGCGAGTTGGCAGCAGTGGTCGGTGCTGCGAACCAACCGGCCGATTTGGCGCGCGTGCGTGAGGCGCTGATTTCGACGCTCGATCCCATGATGGCGTTCCTGCTGGCTCGCGGCCTGGGGGATGGCCTCCGCCGCGCTGGGAGCTCATTCGAGCAAGCGAAAGTGAATTTGGAATCACTGCTGAGCCGCGCCACTGCCATGGCCACCGACACCACGGCGTCGGAATCGACGCGCCGGGAAGCCATCGCCCTGCTTGCCTTCGGACGCGCTGCTGAAACCGGGAAAACGCTGCTGCCGTTGCTGGACCCCCGGCAGCCGCAATCCGTGCAATTGGCCGCCCTTACATCCCTCGATCGACTCTCGCCCGCGGGACTCGCTGCGGGACTTCTCGGCCGCTGGTCGTCGTTGACACCGACCGTTCGCGAGAGAGCCGTGGACGTGCTGCTAAAGCGAACCGACCGCACCGCCGAACTGCTTGCCGCAATGGAAGCAGGCGTTGTCCTGCGTCGCGATTTATCCCTGCTGCAGACCGTGGCCCTGCGGCAACACTCCGATTCAACACTCCAACAGCGCGCCATCAAGGTAATCGGCGCTGCGTCGGACACCCGGCGCGACGACGTGGTCCGGCGCTTTCTACCCGCGCTTGAGTTGCGCGGCGACATCCCGCGCGGCAAGGCGGTGTTCCAGCAGCGGTGCCAGTCGTGCCATCGCCTCGGCAGCGACGGATTCGCCGTCGGTCCGGACCTGACCGGTGCGCGCAATGGCGGGAAGGAAAAGCTGCTGGTCAATCTCCTGGACCCGAATCGCGAAGTCCCACCGAATTATTTTGCCTACGCCGTTGATACGCGGGAGGGGGACAGCTATGCCGGCCTGATCGTGAACGAAACCGCCAGCAGCGTCACTGTTCGTCAATCCCTCGGCATAGAGGTAGTTGTCCCGCGTTCGCAGATTGCGAAGATGCAGGCCTCGAGACTTTCGCTCATGCCTGAAGGACTGGAGGAAGGGTTGACCAGCCAGGATCTGGCTGACCTGCTTGATTTCCTTTTGTCTGACGGTCGCTGAGTGAGGCCGAGCATGATCAGAGGTAACAAGATCACGCGGCGCAACTTTGTCAAAAGCGCGGGGATCTTCGCCGGCAGTGCGGTTACCGCTGGATTGGCCGGCTGCACGGGCATTGTGACTGGTGCGAGCAGAAAGAAGAGCGACATCCGAATCGCTCGCATTTCATTCGGCTATGACGAACACGTCTTTCGGGCCCCGGTCGGGTTCGCCGGAGCCGTGGTGGATCGCGCTACAATGGTGACCGTGAGATGTTCGGTCCGAACTGCGGGAGGGAAGGTCGCCAGCGGATTCGGCTCGATGCCCTTCAATCACACCTTCTCTTTCCCATCCAAGAAGTTGACGAGCGAGACCAAGAACGACGCGATGAAGGCGTTGGCGGCCGAGCTTGCGAAAGTGACCGGCGGATACGGGGAGTTTGCTCATCCGATTGAAATCAACTGGGACATGTCGCCGTTGTATCTCAAAGCCGCTGCCGAAGTGTCCGAACGGTTGCATCTGGCCGATCCCATCCCCAAGCTCTGCACGCTGGTGACCGCCGCCGCCTTCGACGCCGCGATCCACGATGCTTTTGGCAAGGCCCATCGGCTGAACTCCTTCGACACCTACGGGCCCGAGTTCATGAACTTTGATCTCTCCCGCTATCTCGGCGCAGGCTACAAGGGCCGCTATCCAATCGATTATCTGCTTCGGCAGCAAAAGCCTCGCATGACGCTCTGCCATCTGGTCTCGGCGGTCGATCCAATTGAAGACTTCGAAAATACGTACCCGATCAAGGATGGTTTGCCCGAGACGCTCCCCGACTGGATCAATTACAACGGGCTGCTCGAACTCAAGATCAAGGTGAACGGAACGGACCTGAAATGGGACGTCGAACGCGTGATCCACATCGACAAGGTCACCACGCAGACGCAAGAAAAACGCGGCGTCAAGGACTGGGCCTATGTGCTCGACTTCAATGAGAAGTGTCCGAGCGTCGAATACTTCATCCAATTCTGCCGGCAGTTGAAAGAGAAGCTGCCGACAGGCTACCGCAGGATTAAATACACGGAGCAGCCGACCGCGCGTGACCTGAGGGCCCATCCCGAGAACGACATGCACGAGGCGGCCAGGCTTTGTCCCGTAGTGATCGACGAGTCCTTGATCGACGTGGAATCGCTGCTTCTCGCGCGCAAGCTGGGCTGGACGGGAGCCGCGGTAAAGTCCCCGAAGGGACTCACACACATGATTCTGGTCGCGTCGGTCGCGGGCAAGGAAAGGATATTTCTCTGTGGTGGCGATATGAGTTGTCCTGGCGCCGCGCTGATCCAGACCGCGAATTTGCAGGCGCGTGTGCCGACGATCACCTCGGTCGAAGCCAATGCGCGCCAATACCTGCCGCAGGCGAACAAGGCATGGGAATCGCGATTCCCGGGCATGTTCCGCATCACCGACGGAATGCTGCGGACTCAGGAGATCGCTGGCCCTGGCCTTGGGGCCGCTGAAATCTAGGCGCCACCCAACCAAACGCAGGTTTCCCTTTTGGCGCCTGGCCAAATCGGCTAGAATACACTCCTGACTTCTGCGAAAGTTATGAAGCACAGACTGTCGGTTGCTCTGGCGCTCCTGGCGGCGTTCTCATGCGCCGCGGACCCGCCCCGCCTTTTCCTGCGCTGCGGGCCCAAGACACATGGCCCGGGCGAACACGACGGGCCGCTCTTCCTCACGAACTGGACGCGGCTCCTCGCCGACCGCGGCGCCAAGGTGGACGCCGCCATCGGCTTTCCTTCCGCCACCCAACTCGATGCCACCGACGTGATGGTGATGTATTGCGCCGAAGGCGGCGCCATTCACGGCGAGGAGCGCGAGCGGCTCGAACTGTTCCTCAAACGCGGCGGCGGGCTGGTGGCCATTCACGATTCAGTCTGCGGCGACGATCCGCATTGGTGGAAGACCATCATTGGCGGCGCCTGGGAGGACCAACACTCCAAGTGGCATCTTAACGACACGGCACTCTACTTCACCGATTACGCGCATCCGATCACCGACGGCGTGTCGAACTGGAACTTCGACGACGAAATCTACTGGGACCTCCATCTCGCGCCTGAGTCCCGCATCCTCTGTTCCGCATACGTTCCCGACAAACGCCACACCAAAGCCGGCCGTCCCCTGCCCT
>Ga0184635_10000208_pt1 | contig 13405 bp, 12 predicted proteins | sample PLM3_30_b2_FD_133147 | JGI IMG/M metagenome (GOLD analysis project Ga0184635, IMG submission 133147) | Groundwater sediment microbial communities from an aquifer in East River, Colorado, USA - PLM3_30_b2 | ecosystem: Environmental > Terrestrial > Soil > Riparian zone | place: USA: East River...
AAAGAAAGAACCAATAAACCCAACAATTTTTTTCCCCTTGAGGTTCCAATTTTCCAAACGAGACAGATCGGGCTTCTGCGAATAAAAACTTTCGATATCGACACCATTAGGAATTACCGTAATTTTGTCAGACGGAATCCCTCGCTCTATCAAATCGCTGCGCAACCCTTCGCAGATCACGGTTACGTGAGCCGCCTTACGGCAAACCCACGTTTCAAGGGATCGGACGACCTTATATTTATACGAGTTCTGCGCGTAAGTGCCGTGATCCACGGCGGCGTCTTCCCATAAGGCTCTGAGCTCGTAGATCATCGGGATTCCTGATCTCCGGCTTACCCACAGCGCTGGAATGGCATTGAGAATTGGAGAGTGCGCATGCAAAAGATCCGGAGACTCCCGCTGTACGATACCATCGATCCGCTTGCCGAGCGCGGTCATAATTCGCAGCTCAGCCTCCAACGGCAAACTGGTGGAAAATATCTGCTCCGTCCGGTGATAGCGGATGTCGCCGACCACCTCGGATTCAGTCCATTCCCCGCTATAACTGGCATAATGCTTGGGAGACGTGACCACGATTGGATCCCATCCCCGTCTTTTTTGTGCTAGCAAAAGTGACTGACTGCGGAATGCATAACCGCTATGTACGGGGAGGCTATGGTCCAATATATGAAGGACCCGCATAGGTGATCTGGTTTTATACATCTCGAAATCCAATGCGCTTTTAAGAACTGACGGCAACGCGTTTCATACCGGCGATCATAGGTTCCGAGGACTTTTCCAGAGATCGCCGAGCAATTTTTTGTTTGATAACCACGATGATCGCAACAAGCTGATAAAAGACTTCGTAGTAGGCGAAATCTACGAAGATTCCCATGACCAAAAACCCTATTAACCCGATCTGTAACATGTCGGCATAATCGGCAAGCCATGAAACGTCGTTATGGGTCCTCCCAAACGAGCGGATTGCTCTCAAGCTGAAGAAACAAGAAATGATCAGGCCAACCCATGTCAGCAATGCGGGAACACCATGCTCAGAGAGAACCAGCAGTGGTGTGTCGTGACACGACCAGACCTTTCCAGGCCAACGTTGAAGGAATTCAGGATAATATGTCGCATAGGCTTCGCGCGAAAAGAATTTGAATCCACCTCCAGTCAAAGGCCGTGCCAGACCGACTCGTCGGCAAAATTCCCAATTCCAAAAGCGGCTTTCGGCGGAGGCATCCTCCTCATAATTTGCAAGGGTGTCATACCGTTGCACCATTCTCGTTGAGAACAACCGAGGCAAGGCGGCAATACAAATGATTGCAATCAAGGCCGCGGCCGTCCAGGTTAAAAACTTGCGTCGGCTTTTTATCAGCATCAATCCTGTGACGATTGCAAGCCCGATCCAATCGCCACGCGCAAAAGTGCCTGCGACGGCGGGATAAGTGAAAGCCATCATCACTCTCATCAACCGCCGTAGCCATTTTTTGGGCTCGGTCTTGGAAATATAGAACAGCAACGGCACGTTCATCGCCAGCGCCATACCGATAGTATTGTTGGACTCTAAATAACTCCCCTCGGGACCATTGACCTGAGCATTACCAGCCGTCGCAATGACGAATAGACCGATTTTCAACCCGTACAAGCCGAGACCCAGGGCGATTACTTTTGAGAGTAATTTGATACGCTCTTCCGTATTGATTAAAGAAGTGGCGAGAAAAAACATCAACAGAATCTTCGAGATGTTGATAAATTCAACCTTCGCAGCCTCGCGGTCAAGCGCGAAAATCGTCGAAAGACCAAACATCGCCCACAGTGCCAGTATCAGAAAAGATTCACGCTGGCGCGCGAAACCTTTGCCCTGTGAAGACACAATATATCCGAGGAGAGTAGCGGCCACGATAAGCTTCGAGTGTGGAAAATCACGACTAAAGAACCACGTATAGCTTTGCGGATTCAAAACCGCGTAACCAACATAGACTAATAGCCCCGAGCTTGGACTCCAAGCGGCAACAAGTGAGCAGACAACGGTAATGACAATTAATAGAAGATCTCTCATGGAATGTTCTTCAGATGGCGGTCAAAGACTGCCATCGCGATCAAAGTGACTCGTCAGCCTTCCCCCCTCGTCCACTCAGCCACAGCACGAGAACCCCAGGATACTTTCACTTTTGTTGATCGACCATAGCAAGTAATCTATATGGCCGAACAATCTCAAACCTTCCAATTCGTAGCCCGCTCATGAAATCCCGCAGGTCGAAGCGCAACTCTATTTGTACGCAACGGAGATCTTGCGCACAATTGGGTTGTTCACTTTTGTTTTGATAACGTTCGTTTTCTCGAGAGTTTGAAAAAATCGGTTGATCTTTTCGCAGAAAGATAGCACTACATCGCTAGTTAAGTTTTGATGGATTGGGAGCATCAATAGATTTTTGGAAAGAGCTTCGACAGAAGACGTAAGGTTACCGCTACCGTCGTACAGGAGCGGATGGAGCACGTCGCCAAAGGTAAAGACCGGGATCCCCAAATCCCGCAACTGAACGTCGTATTTTTCTCTATTGCTCACCCACACCGGATAGGCCCAAGGACAGACGTGATCGGGCACATCTGCAAGCACTTTTTGAATATACGTGTTTTCTTCCAAATGCTCATGGAAAACACGGTAATTCTGTTGGCGCGCGGAGATAATGCTTCGGAAATCGCTCAGGTGCAATATCGCCTTCAAAAACCATGGCAGCTTCACGTTAGACAAATCGTCGTGAGAGGTGCTGGACGTATCGATCCATGCGTTCTGAATAGTAGTCGAACCTTCCTGGTTCTTCTTCCTGTCAACGCGCTTACGCTCCATGTATCGCAAAGCCCTCGGGACAATTCCATCGCCGGCGTTTTCAATAACCTCTTCGGCCAGTCTCTTGAGGATTACAATCGAACGGCTCAGTCCCGTGCGAGAATAGGAAAACTCGCAATTAATGCCATTCGTATTGATCCTGAGAGCCCCGCCGGCCTGAGTCGGGACCAGCTTGCGAAAACTAAAAACCGCCGCATCGCCTTTGTCACCCGTCAGTTTTGCCGTCTCCGCGTTTAGAAAGGAATGTGCCCAGTCTTCGACCACGTAGTAGTCGTATTTCTCCCTGAGCGCGACAATACCACCCATCTCCGTGGGAAAACCGAAATAATGGATCACCACAACAGCCGCAACATCGTGTGACAGCTTGGAATAGAAATCGTCATAGTCGACCGAGAGATCTTAATTTATGTTATAGAATTGCACTTTGTAACCGGCGCGCAGGACAGGCTCGACGACAACCGCACAATGAAAGGCGGGCACGAGAATGATGCGGCCCTTTTCAGCCGGCAGCGAGCGCATCAGTCGGTATAGAGCGCCCCGGCCGTTATAGGTGTAGTGAATATTGGCCGCGCGAAATAACCGGCCCACATTGAGCTTGGGCAGGGTCAGCAAATCCCCCAGGCGCAAAGTGGGTTCAGTCGTAAACATCTTCAGCAACTCTCGCCGGGATTGAATCGCCACCGATTGTATTAAGCAATCGCGCTAATCTTTGCGCCTGAAATTCTCTCGCATAGCACTTGACGGCGCCGGGATTCAACACCGGAGCTCTCACGTCACGAATTAATTGCAAAAACTCAAGTAACCCTTTCGCAATATGCTCTTCAGAGTCCAAGGGAACTATTGTTCCGACTCCTGCGTCCTTGAGCAATTTTGCTGTGTCCCCTTCGGAGTCCACCAGAGCGAATATTGGCCGCCGCGCCCGAAGATATTCGTAAACTTTAGCCGGAATAGCCGGATTTGAAGTGTAGCCTTGAAAGACCAGCAAACCATCCGCGCTGAGCATTTCGGCCAATGCATCTCGGTAGGGAATTGCGGGTTCGAGAAACACAATATCGTCGATGCCATATTTTCGAATTAGCGTCCGATAATCACTTTCATAGCCGCTGGCGCGCAGAATCACCCTCAACGTCGCCGGCGATATCTTACACTCACGTCGCAATCTCGCCAAGGCGGAGAAGAACGCGGTGGGATCGCGATCCGCACTATAATAAAGCACGCCGCTATGCAGCAGCACGGTTCGCGTTTTTTCTGCCGATCGCCCGGAAGCCAGCTTTTCCGCTTCCACAAAATGCCCTTCCTCGTATCCATTAGGAATTATGATCCAGCGACTACTCGGGACATTCGGATACCGATCGGCATAGATACGCAACGATCCCTCGGTCGTAAAGACTGCGCGGCAGCAGTATTTGATCGTCAACCTCTCAAGCAAATTCCAAATCCGCCAGCTGGACCGATCCGCCGGCCTTCGCTGCCCGCTTACGGGATTGATCTCGATCATCGGATCACGAAAGTCGGCTACCCAGGGAATGCCCGTCAAACGGTGCAAAGCAAGCGCAATCAGATGCGCCGTTGCAATGGGATACGTGGACCAAATTACTTTCGGCTTGTATTTGCGCACCAATCGTAGTCCCAGGGGAACGGCCCAGAAAAACCAACTCACCCAGAAGTCCGGCAATGCAAGCCATTGGAGATAGCGGCCCCGGAAACCCAAATCTCTCTTCGTATCCAGAGCGAAACTCCTCGCAACTTGGACACCGGCGTCAATGTCGTCCAGCTGATCCTGGCTCGTCTGAGAATGCACGCCTGGTTTCACGGTGAGAACTACCGGCTGCCAACCTTCGCGCAAAAGATAACGCGAGAAACTGAGGGTGCGCTGCAATCCGCTACTGCCGCGGCAAGGGGGATAATGAAAGGCGACCATTAAAATTGGCTTCACAGCGTCCTCACAACCTTCGCTCTCTGCCTTGCACCATGCGAGCATTAGTGGCCGGACCGCAGCTCGCCTTTGCCGCCGATCGTATTCCCTACGCCGACTGCTCCGTTAAAACGCTCGCCTATCGATTTTAAGTAATTTATGAGCATGCCGTTCATTCGCGCAGCGACACCGGACAACGTTTTGTTATAAATAATGTATGTCGATCGGACGTAGGTTTTGTCTGTCCAGCGCATTTTGTATGGCTCGCACACACCCATATAGTCGTAAAGACGAGCGCCTCGTTCGTACAAGCGCTCTAGAGCAAACAATTTCAATGCATGCCCAGGAGACATCGACTGATACGTGAGGCTGTAGCTTTCCTTCAGGTCGGAGAAGACGCCGTTCAACAATAGACCGTAGATATAAGCGATCGGTTCACGATCGAGCTCTAGAAGGTGGCATGACAATAATCCTTGTTCCGCCGCGATCGTAGTGAGCGTAGTGTAAAACTTCCGTTGATACTCGTTTGCCGTAATTGATGCCCCCTGTCCCTCTTTCCAGGATTTCTGCTCGATCTCAAACATAGCAGCTAAAAACCGGTCGAAATCTGAGCCCTTGCAGTACTCGGTATAACGCAGTTGTCCGCTTGCCTTCAGCTTCTTCTCTGCATCTCGCAAAAGCCAACGAAACTTTTTTGGCAGAGACGCAAAGTAGTCTTGCCAAGTTCCAGCTAGCACGATGAAGGGTGATTCTTGGCTATGAATATTCTCCAATCGGTAGCCGTCCTGCTTTACCAACTCAAAGATTAGATCGGCGGATTGCGAATCATCAACCAGGGTAAACGAAAACACGTCCCATGCAGGCAACTGTTCAAATAAGTAGTGCACGAACGCGGCGAGATCACCCAACGACTTTTCTCTCAAAAGAAAGCCGCATCTTCCCGAATGAATTTCCGAAATGAAAGCAATCTTTCGACAGGGTATCCAATGGACATGGCACTTCGAAACCGATAAAGGAAATATACCTGCGATATTACTTTGTTTCTCAAGCAACAAAACAAGTTGATTCTGACTCTCGAGATGTGATCTCCAGAGCGCTTCCGTCCACTCGAATGATGACGTAGCATCCAACTGAAGAATATCCTGATTCTGTCCGCTTACGATACTGTTCCATGCATCACGTATCCCTATTACATCTTCAAGTTTTGCAATCGCGCGTATCGAGCCAAGGGCGTTTTTCATCGATGCGGATTCTCCTTTATCCGCTATCTGTAGCGATCTATCCCCGCCTACCACAGCGATTAAATGAATTGTCCGGATCTCTCCGGAGGCCGGCACGGCAAGGATTTTTCGCGATCGATCCATATTTCAACGGCTTCAGGACGACTTAAAAATGAAGCCGGACTGGCGCTTCGCCCGTAGGCGCCGGACTGAAAAACGCCGATGAGGTCGCCTATGCGGGCAACGGGAACTTCTATATCGCGAGCCAACGTGTCGAGCGGCGTACAAAGTGGGCCCACGAGATCAACGACTTCCCTCGGTGAATGATCGAGCCGATTGATCACAGCAATGGGAAAATTGCGTTTGATGACCTGTCCGAGATTGCCGCTGGCGGCCAAATGGTGATTCATGCCGCCGTCGAGTACGAGGAACTTCTTTCCACGGGATATTTTGATGTCGTTGACACGGGCAATATAGATCCCGGCTTCGCCGATGAGATAACGACCCGGCTCGACAATAAAGCTTGTGCCCGCGAAGCAGGATTCGTTTCTTACCTGGTCCATTAAGGCAGCGACGTTCTTGCGAAACGCGTCCATATCCAATTCATCGTCGTTGGCGAAGTAAGGAATTCCCAATCCTCCGCCGAAGTCGACCGTGTGGAGCGGATGTTTAAGCCGAGCGCCAACCGACCGGGCAATTTCCAAAGCCCTCGTGTATTGAAGGGTCAAGACCTTCTGATCGAGAATTTGCGTTCCGGTAAAGAGGTGAATCCCGCGTATGTCGAGCGCCGGTAGCACCAGGAGATGATTGATAAATTCTTCGAGCTGTTCTTCGTCAACGCCAAACGGAGTAGGTTTTCCGCCCATGCGCATGGCGCCGCCTTGAACTTCGCCCCTCGGGTTTACGCGCACCGCTACGTGCGCGCGCTTCCCCAGTCGGCCGCCGATTGCGCTGATACGTTGCGCTTCGAGAAGCGACTCGATGTGAATTTCACCAATCTCATGAGTCAGGACAAATTCCAATTCAGCTTCGGTCTTTCCCGGGCCGGCAAATAGAATTTTCTTCGAGGGGCAGCCTGCGCGTAGCGCATGTGAGAACTCCCCTGCCGATGCGACTTCGAGCCCGCAATCACACCCGAGAAAATGTCGCAGGATCGCGCGATTCGGGTTCGCCTTGACCGAGTAGTAGATGACGAAATCTGTGGGAAGAGTGTCGCGTAGCAAAGAAATTTTCCGATCGATTGTCCCGCGATCGTAGACAAACAGTGGCGTTCCATACTGGGCGACAATCGAGCTGACCGGAACAGCACCTATGAAGAGTTCGCCAGCCGATGAGCTGAAATAGCGCTCGATCAACGTGGAAGCGAGATCCATAATCGTGCTACTGATCCTGCACCACTGAGGCATGGACAGCACGGAACATATACTCCGTACGTCCTCGGGCTCTCCGTGCTAAGAAAGGGCATGCTCGTGAAGTCACGAAACCGTCGGAATACACCTAATCTTTTCCGTTGTGCTCGTAAGCGCCGATATCGATAGGACCCATGATCGGTCGCTTTCTCTTACCGACCTTAGGAACATACTCCTCAGCCGGCCTCAGACTAAAATCATCCGCGGTTCCGGGGTCAATGCCTGCGTCGATGGCAGCGGAACCGGCGATTAGACGGTAGTCAAAGTTATTTTGATCCTTAAAACCCGGGGTCGCAGATACCAAATTGTGACTCACATCTGCCGTGTCACCCCGGGGTGTCGCGCCTCTTCCAACGAAGATATTGTTGATTACCCGAACAACTGCCGGCTGACCTTTGAGCTTCACGAACCGCCCTCCCAAACGACGACGGTCATTCACAAACGAGTTGTTCACGACAAATAGTTGATTAACCGAATGCGTGATCCCTTCAGCGCCGTACGACACAAAGGCTGCGTTTTCAGCCGCCGGACCTTTTTGAATCAAGTTTCCGATAATATAGCTACGCCCGCCATTTGGTAGGTCGATCTGGTAACTTCCGTTACCCGTTTTCTCATCCATAATTCGGTTATAGAGAATACGAGTGACAACAGCACGGCTCTTAACGTTGTGGCCAACTCGAACGTGATGTACGTAACTGTATTGAAGCGTAAAGCTCTTTACGGTTCCAATATAGATATTATGAGTGTAGCCGTCTCCAGTGCCGTTGTCAGCAAATTCCGAAGACTCAACCACAATCTCGCTCATTGGGTTCTGACCGGCTAAAATGCCGTTTTGATTATGATGAAAATAGCAACTTCTAATGATTAGACCGGTTCCTTCCTGGCGAATACCCGCGCCATTTGCATCGGGCACGGTTGCTCCAATGAACTCGATGTTTTCAACCGTGGTACGACTACCCTTAATCACCCAAATCGCTTTTCCTTCCGCATTCGCGCCGTCTGCTCTAAGAACCGCGCGCCCCCCAACACCTCTGAGGGTTAAATCATTTTGCCTCCATACCGCGGCGTCGGCCTCGTACGTTGCTGCTTCAATCTCGACCGTATCACCATCTTGTGCTATCAAAGCCGCCATACTTGGTCGCGAAAGCGGTTGCCGCGGCCCTACTCGCCATATACGGTGCGACAACCGTGACCGCACCAAGGCCGCGCTCCGGTTCTCAGCGGACGAAGAACCCGACCAGTAAATACACACAGCCAAAATAAGAATTCTAAAAACGGCAATGTGTTTATAAGCCACTCGTTTTTTGGACCCCGGTAATATTTTGGATCCTGTCAATAGCGCTTGGGGATCCTAGTAAAGTAAACCAGCGGGCTGAGATGCCTTCGAATTCAAGCTACTTCAAGCCACTTATTTCCATAAACGTCCCGGTTTCCATCACTCAGATGAGTATCTACTGCGCAAATACGGGTAATCCACTTTGCCGCTAGGCGTCTTGGGCAATGACTCCATAATCTGTATGGCCTTTGGGACCATATATCGCGGCATTCTTTCGGCGCAGAACGAACTCAACGCCTGCGCATCCACCGCTTCACCGTCGCGCGGCACAACATAGGCCTTGATCGCCTGTCCCAATACCGGATCGGGTATACCGATAACGCCGGCTTCCCTTAATTTGCCGCTTTGGAAGAGCACTTCTTCGACCTCTGTCGGGCTCACACGATACCCTGAACATTTGATCATATTGTCGCGCCGCCCGATGAAATAGAGAAATCCCTCTTCATCCATTTTTACCAAATCGCCCGAGTAGCAAACTTTTTCACTGTCGCCCAATTCGGGAGGATTGAATGGATGAGGCCGGAGAACCTTGTCAGTGAGCTCAGCCTGGCCCCAGTAGCCCATGGATACCGTCGGACCACGATGAACCAACTCGCCGACCTCACCGGGCGCGCACCGCTCGCCTTTTTCGTTCACTACGAGAATTTCCGTGTTGGGAATCGCCTTACCCATGGATTCCGGACGGCAGTCGAGCTCTTCCGGAGGCAAATAGGTGGAACGAAAAGCTTCGGTCAATCCATACATGAGAAAGATCTTGGTTGAGGGAAGTAAGCGCCGTAGATCGCGTAAAATTGTCTGTGGCATGCGACCGCCGGTATTTGTAATATAGCGCAAGTGCGGCATCGGCGTTCGTTCCAGCGTCGAATTCGGTTGCGTCATCAGACTCCAGAGCGTCGGTACGCCGGCCATCCCTGTAATCTGTTCCCGCTCAAGTGTCTTCACGATTTCGCGGGCAAATGTGAATGTCATCGGAACGTACGTTCCGCCTTGTTGCACCGCGGTCATGAGCTGATTGAGACCTGCATCGAAGCTAAGCGGCAACACGCCGATAATCCGTTCACTCGAGGCGATATCCAGATAATCAGAAACGATAGAGCTACCAGCCATCACCTGCCCGTGGCTAAGCATCACGCCCTTGGGTTTTCCGGTCGATCCAGAAGTATAAAGGATCGCCGCCAAATCTTTTTCGATCCGAAGGTCCCGCGGCTTACAGCCAGCTTCGGCGGATAGGATTTCAGTCAACAAATACACTGGCACTTTCGCGTCACAATCGGGTTTTCCGTTAATCGAAACTATGAACTGAAGTGACGGAAGCGTTTTGAGTACCTCAGAGCATAATGCAATCTTCTCTTTTGTTGTAATCAACCCGACTGTTCCGCAATCCCGCATAATGTGCGAAGCCTGATCTGGAAACAAAAGACTATTGATCGGCACGAACACACCGCCGGATTGGGACGTGCCTAAAATGGATATAGCCTGCAACACTGACGACTCGACCCAGATGCCTACCCGGTCACCACGTTTGACGCCAACGTTTCGTAATCCTGTCGCGATGGCGCCGGATTCTTTAGCTGCTTGTCCGTACTTAAAGCGCTGGACGGTATCGACGAGCGCTTCCTTATCGGGATACCGCTCGGCACTGGATAACAACATGTGGTGAATTAAGTAGTCCATATTTCAAAATATATAATTAAGCCGGTCAAATAGTTGAAACTCTCGAACGCTAAAGCACGCCGTTCGTCTTGCTAAGAACAAAGCTCGATAAACAGCGAATCGATTCAAAATTTTCCGGTAAAAGCTCCTCGTCAGTGACAGTAAAACCAAATTCTTTTTCCAAAAAGGTCACGACCTCGAGAATCCCTAGCGAATCGATGAGACCATTCTTCAATAGCGGCTCTTCAATGCCAACATTCCTCGTCGCAGGAAACTGTTGTGCAAGAAACTTTTTGATTTGCTCGGCAATTATTTGCGCTTCCACGATTATCCTTTAGGTCAGCAATTAGCTGTCAGTCTTTTCAAACAAAGATTTGATCGGCAAAATGCTTTTTGCGTTTAAATTCCTCAATGGTAATTCTCGTATCGTCATCAGAATTATTATCCACGACGATCAATTCCCAGCTCACCGCTTGCGGGATGATCAACGATTCCATGCTCCCGAGCGCTCGTCCGACGCTTTCCGATCGATTGTATGTGCAGAGGATGACGCTGATACGCACAGTCTCTAATCGCTTCGCCGGCCTTGTTCCAAACGCTGTCTCAACTCACCTGAATCAGCCTGGGCCTTTGGTCGCGAGCCCGAACGCATTGGATATTGGCTTTCAAACCGAGATCGGCCAACCCATGAGAGGTAATCTGCTCATCGATCGTGAACGATGCCACGCCCGTGGCGGCCAACAAAAATCCCGCGCCTTTGGGGTCACGAACGTTGAGATCGACGCGATAGTGCCCCCTCGTGAGGTGAGCATCGAATTGGAAAAGCACGGCGAGCCGTTCTCCCGGAATGAGCTCGAACAATGGATGTCCAAGCTCTTGCGTGGTCGCCACGTAACCATAGGCCATGTCTTGGGTGCGACGGATGGTAAAACCAACATTAAACGGCGGGATCCGAGACTCGCATTCAAAGACCACCGCCATCTCGCACGGCGTGTGGGGTTTTATCATGTGGGGCGTCTGGCCGGCGCCTGCTTTGAATTGCGCTTCGACAAATCGTATTCCCCGGTCTCCGCTCTGGGACTTCGAGTCCCATGATCCCATCGATTTCACGTACGCCTCTATCGCTTTCTCGCATGGGCCATCCAGAACCACGTCGCCCTTGCTCAGCAAAATGGCCCGATCGCATAGATTAGCGACGGCAGCCAGGTTGTGCGACACAAAAATGACTGCTACTTCGGACCTGATCTTTTCCTGCATCTTCTCCATGCAACGCTGCTGAAAGCTCATGTCTCCAACGCTCAAGACTTCATCGACGAGAAGAATATCGGGATCGACGTGAGCCGCCACCGAAAATCCCAGTCTCGCGTACATTCCCGAGGAATAACGTTTCACCGGGGTATCTATAAAATCCTCCAAACCTGAAAACTCAACAATCTCGTCGAACTTGCGCTCGATTTCCGGCCGTCTCATGCCGAGGATCGTGCCGTTCAGATAAATATTTTCTCTGCCCGTAAGGTCCGGATGAAACCCCGCAGCGACTTCGATTAGCGCGCTGAGCTTGCCATTAACTTTGATCGACCCCTTGCTCGCTTTGAGAATGCCGCTCAAAAGTTTAAGGGTCGTGCTCTTGCCGGATCCGTTAGCGCCTATGATTCCGACTGACTCGCCGCGCTTGATTTGAAACGAAACGTCTTTCAGAGCCCAAAACTCGCGCGCTTTCAATGCGTCGCGATGATGGCCGGAAATCAGTGATTTGAAAATCGCGGGCACAAGGTCCCGTAGGGAATCGTGCTTCTCACCTTTTTTAAATTTTTTCCAGACGCCCTCAAATTCGAGTGCTACGGAGCTCATGATTAGATGCTCTCTGCGAACGCCGGTTCGGCCTTGTCAAAAATGATCCAAGCAAGAAAAAAGCTGCCCAGCGCCCAAGAAGCCGCGTAGAACAACCAGTACGGATCCGGGGCGCGATTCAGCACCACCACATCATTGATCGCCTCCAAAATGGACCCGACCGGGTTCAAAAGGATCACGCGACTCCACTCGCCAAACATAGCGGCATCGTAAAAAACCGGCGTGAAAAGAATGCCGAACGTCATGACGATCTCAACAATGTATTTGACGTCTCTGAAAAACAGCGTGGCGCAAGACAAAAATAAGCCCCATCCCGCAGTCAGTAAAATCAACAACAGCAGCAGCAACGGCAACCACAATATCTGGATTCCCACGGTCAAGCCGCTAAACGCGATGAGGACCACCAATAGTGACGTGGCAACGGCGAAATCGAAAAGTTGCGCGAGGACTGAGGAAAAAGGAAACACCTCTCTCGGGAAATAAATTTTCGTCACCAAATTGGAGTTAGCAAGCAAAGAATTCGTTGCAGTTCGAATGGATCCTGCGAAGAACGCCCAAGGCAGCGATTTGACCATGACGGACACCACTGCCTGGTACTCCATCGGCTTGCCAGAGACCACGGAGAATGCCTTGCGCACGAGAATACCGGCTGCAATGACCATCATGGGCATAAAGATCGCCCACAAAAACCCCATGACAGTTTCCTTATATCGAATCCGAATCTCTCTCCATGTCAGCGTAAAAAGTAAATATCGATACTGTATGAGCTCTTTGATTCCAGGAAACATTTTGAACTGGCAGTCGATGGCGTCTATTGCTGTCCGTCAGACAAGTAGGTACCGAAAACGGATAGCTGCCTACTCACGGGCTAAGACCTAACTATCCCTATCCCCTTGCATGAGATACCAACCAGTTAACTGCGGGTCGATCTTGTGCTGGAAAGTCTTCGACGGAATTATAACCACGGGTGCTGAATCGCGTAGCCGGAATCCCATTTCGGAAAATAATGAATGCCACGGATGGGCCTCATTGATCGAAACGCTGAGTGTTTCAACGCCGCTCTTCTGCGCGAGAGCGGTAACCTCGTCGATAAGTTGCGTGACCATCTTCGGGTGTTCTTCGGCGAAAAGATCCACGATCGACGCATCTTCTTCCGCTTGAGTCCACACGATGTATCCAACCAAACGGCCG
>Ga0184635_10000213_pt1 | contig 13249 bp, 6 predicted proteins | sample PLM3_30_b2_FD_133147 | JGI IMG/M metagenome (GOLD analysis project Ga0184635, IMG submission 133147) | Groundwater sediment microbial communities from an aquifer in East River, Colorado, USA - PLM3_30_b2 | ecosystem: Environmental > Terrestrial > Soil > Riparian zone | place: USA: East River...
AAATGATTTAAGGCCCTGTCTTTTACATCTTTTTTTGCTTTGCTGAAAATCTTTACCAATTCATTGCTTTTTCCCTGGAAAAAGAATGTTATGATCATTGAGTTGGGATTCTCTTTATCAATAGTTGATAAAAAATTAAGACAATTTAATACGCCATTCCTGGCTTCTTCTTCATTTTCATACAACAGGTCCATGCCACTCCTATAATATAAATAAACCGCATCGTGAATGAGTGCGAACCTATTATTATTTATGTTATCAGCAAGCCAATAGCGGTTTCGCTGGGTTTCATAGTTTTTCCATCCTGAGATCTCACTTGATTCCGGCGCATTATTCACAATGTTCTGCGCCTTGAGAAAATAAGGATCGCCACCTCGTAGAGAAAAAGAATCATAGTCAAAACCAAGAATAATATTTATCCAATATGCAAATACAGCTGGCAAGTTTGCTACAAGCGCATCACTTCCCTGGACCCGGTTCTCATTAAATTCTATAGGTTGATATTCCACATACTTAAAAACTACACTTTCATCCATATAATTTATCAACGGGCATTGATAGGTAGAATTATAAGCAGGTCGTGCAGCCTGAACTGTAAGCGTTGCCAGGTACTCATCTTTACCGATCACGCCATTAATACTTAAAAGGAAGTGGCATTGTATCCTTTCAGAAGGTTGGAAAACATCGGTGGTCCATTTCCTGTTATTTATAAAATTCGTAAGCCCGGCCTGGAGGGTCTGGAAAATTTTCCTATCGATGTTTGTCGGCACCTTGTCTTTATTCACATTCATCGTTAATCGTGCCTGGATCTCTTGCGATTGGCCAAATAAATAAATACCGCAAAAAGTTATGAGGAGGATAGTTTTTTTAAGCATAGTATAACTGGATAATCGTGTCAACAATATTTTTAGCTGCCGCTTTTTTCGACATAAGGTCATAATTAAATTCCTTACCTCTTTTATCAAAGATGGTGATTTTATTTGTATCCATACCGAAACCAGCGCCTTTATCATTTAATGAATTCATTACAACCATGTCGGCATTTTTATTTTTTAATTTTTTCAACGCATTTTCACGTTCATTATTTGTTTCCAACGCAAACCCAACCAGTACTTGTTTCGAAGATTTCTTCTCACCAAGGCTTTTTAAGATATCCTTTGTTTTTTTTAATTCAATAACAAGCTCGCCGCTAGTTTTCTTAATTTTATTTTTAGCCACTTCAATTGGGGTATAATCTGCAACAGCCGCCGCCATTATACCAATATCTGATTTATCAAATTGTTTTGTACAAGCTTTATACATTTCCTCGGCCGTATTAACTCTTAAAGATTTAATTCCATTGTCAGGCAAATTAATTAATGATGGCCCCATGATCAATGTAACATCTGCCCCACGGGTATATAATTCTTCTGCAATCGCCAATCCCATTTTACCTGATGAGTGATTTCCAATAAAACGAACGGGATCTAGTGGCTCGTATGTTGGACCGGCAGAAACAAATGCTTTTTTTCCTGACAACGGTTGGGAAACACTAAAACTATCTTCAATAAATCTTAAAATAGCCTCTGGTTCGGCTAGTCGACCATCCCCAATTAATCCACTTGCAAGCTCTCCCTTATCAACCGGAATTATTTTATTCCCAAATTCTATTAGCTTCCCAATATTCTCTTTAGTTGATTGATGATGCCACATATCTTCGTCCATTGCCGGAGCCACGACAACAGGGCACGTGGCAGATAAGTAAACCGCAAGCAGTAAATTATCACACTGTCCATGAGCCATTTTTGAAAGTGTATTACAGCTCAATGGGGCAACCAACATCACATCAGCCCACCTGCCGAGCATAATATGATTGGCCCAGGAGTCTTCATCGAACAGGTCGACCAGTACTTTATTCTTTGAAAGAGTAGAAAGAGTAAGCTTTGAAATAAAATCAGTAGAAGACGGCGTCATGATCACTTTCACTTCAGCACCTGCTTTCACTAACAGGCGAACAAGAAATGCAGATTTATAAGCGGCTATGCTCCCGGTAATTCCCAATAATATTTTTTTGCCTTTCAACATTTTGCCTATAAAATTAAACTAACTATCAGAAACTAAAAGCGTCCCGGAAACGGGACGCTAAAATAATTTATTAAAAAGCGGTAACCTGTCGGTTTATTAACTAAACAACTCATCTTCTCCTTTACGGAAATAAACCTTGTCTTCCATAAACTCCTGGGTGGCAAGCAAAGCCGGGTTTGGCATTCTTTCATAAGCCCTTGAGATCTCGATCTGCTCTTTATTCTCATGAATCTCCTCAAGACTATCAGTATGGCTTGCAAACTCTTCCAATTTGTTATGCAACTCTTCTTTTAAAGAAATATTGATCTGGTTAGCTCTTTTTCCAATAATAGAAATTGATTCGTACAAATTGCCTGTTTTCTCTTTTATGTCATTCAGGTTTTTTGTTTCAACTATGTTGCTGGTACCAACACTAAGTTGGCGTCTTAATTTGCTCATTATTTAGATTTTTTTAATGTTGTTATTTGTTAATGAAATATAGTGCTCAACTTCTTTTACCAACTTACTGTCAGGAAAACGGTCCATAAAATCATTACACTCGGTTATTACCTGCTCATATCTTTCTACTTTTCTTTCATCAACACTCAATTCAGCAAATTTATAATAAGATTTTATAACCATTAATTTATATTCATCACTCTTTTCTGAATCAGGGAAATCATTGATCAAGGTCGTATACGACACCCCTGCCGCCCTAAACTGCCCAAGGTCATAATATAATCTTGCTGCAAGCCTTTCCTTTTCTTCCATTTTTACATGACAAATATCAATAAGTTCATTGGCCTCTTTATTCCTTGGGGAGCCGGGATGCGTATTAATAAATGTCTGTAACATCCCCATTGCCCTCATGGTATTAGTCTGATCTAATGTCACCTTTGGTGACATTTTATAATAACAATAGGCCCGCATATAATCCAGTTCCTCTGCTTTGGTGCTATTGGGAAAAGCCTCAAGAAAATTTTTGAAGAGGTTTTCTGCGTTCAGATAATCCTTTTGATAATAGGCACAATAAGCATATTTATAATAGAGATCCTCAAAAAGGGCTGTTCCCTTAAAATGCGGCATCACATCCTCGTACAGGGACTGGGCATAATTGTATTTCTTTTTTACAAAGTATTGTTCTGCCATGCGGAGCTTGTACTCAGGATCCTTGTTCTTCAAGATCTTATTGATTCCGCCGCAACCGCTGAGTACACCGACTATGATGAATAAAAGAAAAACTCTCATAAAAAGTGGGCAAAGATAGTTTTAATCCGGCAAATCTGCTTTAAAAATTAATTGATGCCAAGATAATGTGGTTAAGATTATTATAATACTCTTTAAAGGGTTGCAATCTGACAAATTCGTTCAGGTTTGTAAAATATTTCCTGGAAAAACTTAGCTGCAAAAAAGAAAAAGACCCCTGAAATCAGGGGTCTTTTTTATCGAAAACTAATTATTAATTCTTTCTAAGGTTCGGGTGAGGAGCAGGAACAGTATTAGGTCCTTCTTCACCTTCATTTGCTGCACGAATATCAACTGTATCGCAATCGCCACCTTCTTCACCATATTTGAAGATAAGACGATCACCACTAACACCTTCTTTTTCGATCAGGTAATTGATAATTGCATTTACTCTATCCCAGCTTCTTTGCTGCTCAGCTTTGTTTCCTGCACAATATCCGGTTACTACTACGTTGCAACCTGGAGAGTTACGCATACGATCAGCAACTACTGCCAACAGTCTCTTAGCATCATCACTCAATTTAACTGAGTTCTTAGCAAAGCTAACACTTGGTAATGCACCTAATAAAGCAGAACAGTTTTTATCGTCTCCACCACCCCAGCCTTTGCAAGTTGAATCTGGACATGGAACTGGACATTTACCGATACCATCAGCGTCAACTGGCTGGCAATATGTTGGAGTAATGATCTCTTTATCCTTACAATCAGGAACTCCGTCACCATCAGTATCACGAGTTACACCATGTGTATCAACTGGGCAGCCTTCCGGAGTTTGTTCCTGGTCAAACTGATCAGTTACACCATCAAGATCGCTATCAGGTAATACTGGTTTTGGTAAACGCATCAAACGTGGGTTGCGTATCTCGCTGTACGCATAATCAAGTGGGTTAAGCCACCAAAGTGGTTCAACAGCTTTTCCTCCAAGATTAATATTCAGGCCAAGAGATAAAAAGTTATAACTATCATCGCTCAGTGTAAAACTGGCAACGCCGATAGTAGCCTCTGACCAGCGCTGACCATCATAAACATCACTTTTAGTAAAAGTTACCCGATCCTCTAACGCAATATTTAGACGGTTACTTAGTTTAAAAGCAATTCCAAAACCACCTGTTGCAATTGGTTTTAGAGTTTTCCCTCCCAGTTTAGGTCTGCGGTCACCTTCACCATCGGCCACCGATTCATAAGTATCATCCAGCATGTCTTTCAGCTGATCCTTAGTGTCTTTTCTGTTTTCATAAACATTACCGTTGATAGTTGAAAAATCATAAGCATTGCCGTTCGCATCATGGGAATTAACCATTGTTTCAAAAACGGAAGCGCCAATACCCGCCAAGCCATAAATAGTCATCCCGGTTTTTGCTTTATGAAAGCGTATGTTATTTATTGTTATTACAGCTTGAACAGATAGATCCTGGATGTTTGTTTTATAATTGTAATAAACATCGTCCGCTTTATCACCGGGGGCTACTAAGGCGCCGGTCTTTGAATTAAAGACTGCCGGCTGTTGTGTAACAGGATTAAGGCCCAATATTGGTGCGGCATAATCAGGTGCCCATGCAGGGTTACGTCCATAGTTGTTGGCTGATTGCCAACTTAGTCCTTTGGCCGTTCCATACAAATACTCGGCGCGGATGGAGAAAACATATCCGAATGCCTTTCGAACATGGATCCCGAAGCCCGCCGTTGGTAATACAGCAGGAACATCACCACTAATTGTTGTCAACCCAGCCTTTAAACCAATTTCCCATTGATTACGGGGCTTTGCGGGAAAATTATAAGTTCCATTTAAGAATTCTGAATGCTGAGGCATTCTTTTCGATGGGATAAGGGAAGAATCTTTTACATCATAGCTTGCGCCTACCTGTGCAAAACTTCCGGTTGCCAGCAGACATATAATGCCAGCTAGTAAAATGTACTTTTTGCTTGCCATAACTTGAGAGTTAGTTTTTGATAAGAGAATACGAATGTCCAAAATTATACGCAAAAATATAAATTGATGCTTAAAAACCAAATTTTTATGTGATTTATTTACTTGAAAATCATTGTGGATTTTGTTCCACAAAAAACCCAGTTGGGGAATATGCCTAATCCTTGAGCCGTCAATATTTTTTTGATGCGTATATTGCCCTGCATTAAATAAAATGAATTTACCAACTGCATTGATCGAAAATGAGCTTAAAACCTTTGAAGACAGGTTTAAGGAGGCCGCAAAAAGCAGGGCTCCGCTTTTGGATCGTATCATGCGATATGTTGTAAAAAGAAAGGGCAAACAACTTCGCCCGATGTTTGTATTGCTGTCTGCCCGGCTTTGCGGATCGATCACCGAAAGCACATACCGGGCTGCTTCACTTGTCGAATTACTGCATACAGCCACTCTTGTTCACGATGATGTGGTAGATGATTCTGCAGAAAGAAGAGGATTCTTCTCTGTTTATGCCTTATGGAAAACAAAAGCTTCTGTATTGATCGGTGATTATTTACTTGCAAAAGGTCTCCTGTTATCGCTTGATAATAATGATTATAAAATTTTACACATACTTTCTGATGCTGTAAGAAAAATGAGTGAAGGAGAATTGCTACAATTGGAAAAAACAAGAACCCTTGCTATTCCAGAAGAAGTATATTACGAAATTATCAGGAAAAAAACAGCCTCACTACTTGCATCAGCCTGTGCTGCGGGGGCATGGTCATCTTCTAATGACGAAGAAAAAACAGAAAAGATGAGAGCATTTGGAGAAAATGTTGGTATGGCTTTTCAAATAAAAGATGACTTGTTTGATTATGCAAGTAACAAGATCGGTAAACCTACGGGTAATGATATCAAAGAGAAAAAATTGACGCTGCCTCTTATTTACACGTTGAAAAATTGCGACAAAGAAACCCGCCGGGAGATCATTTACATCATAAAAAATAAGAATACCGATACTGCGCAGGTAAAAAAAGTGGCGGATATTGTTACCCGGTCAGGTGGAATTCAATATGCTTCAGACAAAATGAATGAATTCTATACCAAAGCAAAAGACATTCTTCATCAATTTCCCAACGATGATTCAAGGAAAGGACTTGAAGACCTGATCAATTTTGTGATCAATAGAAAATATTAAGCTTTAAATTTAAAGATGCAAAAAAGATGGAAAATATTAATTCCAGATAAGCAGAAGTCTGATCTTCTTCAGCGATCTCTTAAAATTTCCCCGGTCATTTGCAATATACTGGTACAAAGAGGTATTGAAACTTTTGAACAGTCAAAAAAATATTTCCGTCCTGAATTGACGGATCTTCATGATCCATGGTTAATGAAAGACATGGACAAAGCAGTTGAAAGAATTATCCGTGCTATAAGTAATAAAGAAAAAATTTTAGTATTTGGCGATTATGATGTAGATGGAACAACATCTGTTGCCTGCATGTATCGTTTCCTGAAAAAAATTCATCCTGATCTTGATTTTTATATCCCACATCGTTACCGCGAAGGTTATGGTGTAAGTAAAGCAGGCATTGATCATGCAAAAGAAAATGGTTTTGCTTTAATTATTTCGTTGGACTGTGGAATAAAATCAATTGATCTTATTGGTTATGCTAAACAACTCGGTATTGACTTTATTGTTTGCGATCATCATTTACCAGATGAAGAATTACCCCCGGCTGTTGCTATTTTAAATCCAAAACAAAAAGACTGTAATTATCCTTACAAAGAATTATGCGGTTGTGGCGTCGGATTCAAACTGATCTCTGCGCTTGCTCCGCAATTCGATTTAAACGATGAAGATGTCTATGAAAGTCTTGACCTTGTTGCTACAGCTATCGCTGCCGATATTGTTCCTATAACTGGTGAGAATCGCATACTTGCTTATTATGGTTTAAAAAAAGCAAATGAGGATCCAAACAATGGAATTAAAGCCCTCAGTTTTTTAAGCGATCTAAAAAAAGAACTGCATATCAATAATCTTGTTTTCATAATTGCTCCAAGAGTAAATGCTGCCGGAAGAATGGACGATGCAAGAAAAGCAGTACAGATGTTTATTGCAGATTCTTATGACGAAGCGTTGCATTTTGCTGAAATGCTTCACAGTGATAATACACACAGAAAAGAAGCTGATGGAAATATTACCGGAGAAGCCTTAACACTTATCAGTGAAAATGGCGAATGGCTTGAAAGGAAATCAACTGTCATTTACAGATCCCATTGGCATAAAGGTGTTGTTGGTATTGTTGCATCAAGATTGATCGAACATTACTATCGCCCAACAATTGTATTGACACAAAGTGGTGAATTTGCAGCGGGCAGTGCCCGTAGTGTTCCTGGCTTTAATTTATACGAAGCAGTTCATGCATGCAGGGAACATTTAATTGGTTACGGAGGGCATTTTGCAGCAGCCGGATTGACCTTGGAAATTGACAAGATCGATGCTTTCAGAAATAAATTTGAAGAAATAGTTTCAGCAACAATTCATCCTGAGTTATTGATACCGGAAATAGTTATTGATGCGGAAATAAGTTTTAGTGACATCCAGTGGACATTCTGTAATATACTTCAACAGATGGAACCGTTTGGACCGGAAAATCTGCGCCCGGTTTTTGTTGTCAAAAAAGTTTGGAATACTGGCTACTCAAAAATTGTAAAAGAAGAGCATATAAAATTTTCCCTGAAACAAAATAACACGGTGTTTACAGGCATTGCTTTTAAAATGGCTGATAAATTTCATTTACTGCAAATGAATAAACCGATCGATGTTGTTTTTAAAATTGATGAGAACGAATGGAACGGTAGCAAAACTCTTCAGCTTCGTGTGATCGATCTTCAGTTGAGCGAGAACTAACATTTTACTCACCAGTAATTTTACGAGAGTTAATAAATAATTTATATCCCCTTTATTTTAGGAAGATTGAATACCCTACTTTTATTCCTCCAACATCCTGCTGATAATCCCATTTCATTTTTTTGCATTTGAAAACTAAACTTGATCACATGAGAAAAATTTTTACGCTTATTACCGGGCTGGTTGCTGTAGTATTTATTAACGCACAAACAAATCCTTCTCCCCAATCAATCCCATATTCCCAGGATTTTGGCTCATTAAGTTCTACATCAACTACCTATCCTGCCGGATGGCAAGGATGGACCATAGCGACTACTTTGCCAACCGGATCAACTAGCTTTTCAACAAATGCGCCATTATCAGACCGGGCATTAACAGCTTCTGGCACCGCCAATAATAATGGCGGTAATGTTTATAACTACAATGGTAAAATTGGTTTTTTGACAACAGGTTCTCTCGATGCTTCATTAGTACTTGCCTTAAATACATCGGCACAATCAAATGTTCAAGTGAACTATGATGTAATGACTATCAGAAATCCTTATGATGGTACTACTAATACAAGGATCAACGAGGTAACGCTGCAATATCGTGTGGGTACGAGTGGAGCTTTTACCACTCTTACAGGAATAGAATATCAAAATAACATAACTCTTCAGACAACCGCCGTTACAACACCGCAGAATTCGCAATCCAAAATAATTACATTACCCTCTGCATGCGACAATCAATCTGTGGTACAAATTCGCTGGATAAGCAGGCAAGTAAGTGGTGGTGGTGGCCGTCCAAGTTTTGCAGTTGATAATATAAATATTACTGGCTCAACAGTAATTACTCCTTCCATCTCGGTATCTCCTTCTTCACTAACAGGATTTAGTACTTCTGGAGGCACAGCCTCTGCATCGCAAAGCTTTATTGTAAGCGGAACTAATTTGACGGATAATATTTCTGTTACGCCAACTGGTCCCTATGAAATATCTCTTGATAATTCTTCTTTTAGTTCATCGCAAATATTTCTTACACAAAGTGGTGGTGCTGTAGGCAACACTACAATACATGTTAGAATTAATTCATCCGCTCCAGGGGGACAGGTAAATGGAACTGTTGCATTAGCTTCAGGTACTACTGCTAACTCAGTTACTCTATCCGGATCAGTAATCGGGCTGATCGATCTCGTGGGCACTTCTTATGTTCAAACCTTTAATGGGATTGGTAGCGGGCTACCATCAGGCATTACAGTTAAAACGGGTGCTACAACTTCGCTGTTGGGAACAGATGCTGCTTTTAGCACTGCCCATGTTGCATGGAGTAATGTTACTGGGGCATTTAAAAATTTTGCTTCAGGTAATAACAATGATGGTGTAATACAAAGTGCTGCAACTGACAGGGCAATAGGAGTTCGCCAAACAGGTGCATTTGGAGATCCGGGTGCAGCATTTGTTTTTCAAATTGCTAATACTTCGGGAAAAATAAACTTTACACTTGATTTTAATTTACAATCACTCGATGCAGGTAGTGCAAGGACTACAACCTGGCGTGTTGATTATGGTTTGGATATAAACCCTTCCAGTTTTACTGTCCCTGTTACTACAGGAACTCTTACAACAGGGGGAAATACTTTTTCAAACAACCCAATTCATGTGGATTTTGGAAATGCTCTGGATAATCAATCCGGTGTCATTACTATTAGAATTGTTGCAGTAACCCCATCTTCAGGTTCTGGAAACAGACCAAGCACAGGCATTGATGATTTCACACTTACATGGGAAGATCCAACTGCAAAAACAATTAGCTTAAGTACAGCTGCGATAAATTTCCCAACAACAAATACTGGCCTTAGCAATACATCAAGTTATACAATTGTGAGCCAGACAAACCTTGATCAACCAATAACAATCACGGCAACTGCACCTTATACAATATCTACTGATAATTCTACTTTTAGTTCTGATCTGCTTATCGCACCGGCAGATGCATTTAATAAAACCATTTATGTAAAATTCTCACCTGTAACTGCCGGAGTATATCCAGGTACGATCACACACAGCAGCGATGGGGCTGTGCCAAAAATTATTAATCTTTCGGGAGAAGGTATCGATCCATCTTCACTCACATTTAATTTTAATTCTTGTACAGTTTCAAATATTCCGGGTTCAGGATTTTTGTCTATCAATATAACAGGAGCACAAAAATGGAAATGCAGTCAATTCGGAAGAAATGGAACAAATGGAGTTGATGTAAATGGATTTGTTAACGGTGCACAAACCAATGATGCCTGGCTGATATCCCCTGCCTTGAATTTGAACAATATCACAAATCTTGCAGTACTTAGTTTTTATAGCCGCGGAGAATTTAGCGGACCGAAACTTAAGCTATACGTTTCTACATCTTATGACGGAAGCAGTGTTCCTAATCTTGCAGACTGGACTGAATTAAATGGAAACTTCCCCACTCCTCCGGGCACTGCAACAGCAGCATGGACGCTTTCTGACAATATTGATCTTTCTGCTTACAAAGCTGTACCAGTTGTATATATCGCCTTCCGATACACATCAACAGCATCGCCGGCAAGTGCTGCACGTTGGTCCGTTGATGACATTTCTATTACTGATCAATCCACCTTATTGACAGTTACGCCTGTGCAATTAAATTTTGGAGAAATTTCAGTTGGTACTAATTCTGTAAGCCAGCCTATTAGTTTAACAGCAATTGGAAGCAACGACTTAACTGTAACACCACCTACCGGTTACCAGATCTCAACTAATAATAGTTTATTCACTACCGATCCAATTATAATTGACCAGGCAGTTGCTGCTGCAGGTACAACATTATATGTAAGATTTTCACCTGTAGTAAAAGCATTGAAAGTTGAAGGAAATATTAATGTCTCCGCTACAGGCCTGGATAAAAATGTTGTTGCATTAACAGGTTCATCGTTTCCAAAATCAGAAACATTTGACGTGGCTTGTTATAATATCAGTTTCTTCGGTGCAGGTTCAACCAATAGTGCTACACCGGAACAAATAGCTACACAGGTGGCTAATATTTCCACTGTGATGCAACGTCTGAACATGGATGTGATTGGTATTGAAGAAATGTCGAATGATGCTGCATTAGCTCAGCTAGTAGCAAACCTGCCCGGTTATGCTTCTGTTGTTTCTAATCGTTGGTCTTATTCCTTTGCACCACCTGATCCTGATTTCCCTCCTCAAAAGATCGGCTTTATTTATAATACAGCAACAATGACATTATCATCAGAGGAACCACCTCGGGTTATGTTTGAAAGCCTGTATGATAGTGCAAGACAAGATTTACCTAATCACAGACTTACTGATTATCCAACAGGTAATCCATCAAGTTTCTGGGCTTCCGGCAGATTGCCTTTCATGGCAACATTCAATGCCACTATTGATGGAGTAACTCAAAAGATAAGAGTAGTTGTTATTCATGCTAAATCAGGTGGTGACGCTGACGGATACATCAGGAGACAATACGATGTCAAGCTATTGAAAGATTCATTAGATTATTTCTATCCAAATGATAAAGTGATCCTGATCGGTGATTACAACGACAGAATGGTTACTTCGATCTTCACCGGTCATCCTTCATCTTATCAGCCTTATGTAAATGATATCATAAACTATAATATCCTTACCTATCCTTTGGACCAGGCAGGACGTACAAGTTTCCCTAGCAGTAACGGGTTGATCGATCATCTAACGATCACAAATGAGTTGAATAATGAATACATAAGTAACTCAACTGATATAGAAGACCCAAGGGCTTATATTGCTAATTACAATTCAGTAACAGGATCTGATCACTTACCAGTCTACTCACGATTCCAGTTTTGCAAACTCACTTGCCCGGCGAACATCACAGTATCCAATGATGCAGGACAGTGTGGTGCTGTTGTAAACTTTAATGTATCATCAATATCTACTTGCGGAACTGTAACTGCCTTGCCTGCATCTGGTTCATTCTTCCCTACTGGTACAACTACAGTAAATGTGACATCCGGTTCTGGTCAGTCATGTTCCTTTACAGTAACAGTTAATGACAATGAAAATCCAACTATATCTGCTCCAACAAATGTGACAGTGAATGTGGACGCAGGCGTATGCAACGCAACAAATGTCACACTCGGCACAGCGACAACAAGTGATAATTGTACAGGTGAGATCATCGTTAGTAATAACGGACCGACTCAGTTCCCTAAAGGAACTACTATAGTAATATGGACAGCTACAGATGCTGCTGGCAATACTGCAACAGCAGAACAAACTGTTACTGTAAATGATAACGAAAACCCTGTCATTACTTCTTGTTCGACTGCGCAGGTATTTTGTGTCAATCAATCCGGCAACTACACAATACCAGCATTAACAGCAACAGATAACTGTGGTGTTGTTACTTATAGTTATACAATTTCAGGAGCAACTACCGGATCTGGAAACACCAATAATGCAAGCGGTGCATTTAGTATTGGCGTAAGCACTGTTAAATGGACTGCTACTGACGATTCCGGAAATACCGCAACCTGTCAAACAACAGTAACAATAAATGCGAATCCTGCAGTAACCATTCCTGATGCTTATGCATTACCATCAGGAACATTAGCTAATACAGTTTATATTGGATACTCACCAGCATCTTCTGTTACATTAGTTGCATCAGCATCCGGAGGTGCACCAGGTTATAGCTATAGTTGGTCAAATGGCTCGACATCATCAACCACAACTGTAGGTCCTGTTGCAAATATTTATACCGTAACAATAACTGATCAAAATAATTGCCAGGCTTCTGCAAACAAGCAAATTGTTGTTATGGATATCAGGGGTGGTAAGAAACTTGATAAGGTTACAATTTGCCATAACCAGTCTGGCACACCAAAAACAATGGAAGTGAGTCAATCTGAAACTGCGATCCATTTAGCACATGGTGATATGCTCGGCACTTGTGGCGCTGCAAGTATAATTACAAAAGGCCCGGTCGAAAAGGAAACACCAGGAAACGGAAAACTTGCAATAGTTGCAATGCCAAACCCATCAGCAAAAGGATTCATGCTTAATGTTACAGGAGATGCCACATCGCAATTAAGACTGCGTGTAATGGATATCTCGGGAAGGATCATTGAAACT
>Ga0184635_10000215_pt1 | contig 13143 bp, 14 predicted proteins | sample PLM3_30_b2_FD_133147 | JGI IMG/M metagenome (GOLD analysis project Ga0184635, IMG submission 133147) | Groundwater sediment microbial communities from an aquifer in East River, Colorado, USA - PLM3_30_b2 | ecosystem: Environmental > Terrestrial > Soil > Riparian zone | place: USA: East River...
CGGTTGCCGAAGTGCTTGCGCAGCGCCTTGAAGATAGCGTTGCCGTAAGTTTTCACCGAGGGCACGTTCTTCAGGTACTTCGTCGGGAAGCCGCCGCCGAGGTTGACCATCGACAGGTTCATGCCGCGCTCGCCGCACTCCTTGAATACCGCGGCCGCCGAAGCGAGCGCACGGTCCCAGGCATGCTGGTTGCGCTGCTGGGAGCCGACATGGAACGAGACGCCATGCGGTTCCAGCCCCGCCTTAAGGGCATGCTCCAGCACGTCAACGGCCATAGCCGGCTCGCAGCCGAACTTGCGCGACAGCGGCCATTCCGCTCCGACGCAGTCGGAGAGGATGCGGCAGAACACGCGGCTGCCGGGCGCGGCCCGGGCGATCTTCTCGACCTCGGCCTTGCAGTCGACGGCATAGAGGCGGACGCCAAGCGCGTAGGCGCGGGCGATATCGCGCTCCTTCTTGATGGTGTTGCCATAAGAGATGCGATCGGGCGTGGCGCCGGCGGCGAGCACCATCTCGATCTCGGGGATCGAGGCGGTGTCGAAGCAGGAGCCGAGCTTCGCCAGAAGCGTCAACACCTCAGGCGCCGGATTTGCCTTCACGGCGTAGAACACGCGCGTGTCCGGCAGGGCCTTGGCAAAGGCGTTGTAATTGTCGCGGACGACGTCAAGGTCGACGACGAGGCACGGGCCTTCGTCGTTACGCTTGCGTAGAAACTCGCGGATGCGCTCAGTCATTGGCGCTATTCCCCACGGCTTAAAGGGCTTTCCGGGCCCTTGTGATGCGGCTTTAGAGCTTTGTCGCCTGCGCGCGATGGGGACGCGCCGACGCCTACACTCTGCTGCCGCTCAAATGCCTTGGATTGGATGGGGAGGTCCCCGTCCGCACGGCCGGCAAAGATGAACAAGCCTCTTCGGTGACCCGCGCCGGTGGTGGAAACCGGCAGAGACCAAGGAAGCCCGATCGTCGTTGCTTTAAGCCGCGTCCCCTGCTGAGAGCAGAGTGCGCCGGTTTCGCCTCCGGCTGCCGGTCAGATTTCTTGGAGAGGTTTTGGCTTCTCTCTCCAGGCGGCTGGCCGGCCTCTTGTCCGGCTACCTACCGACCGACACACGGCCACAGGCACGTGCGAAATTGGGCAACTACCGAAATAACATTTTTTTCGCGTTGTGCAAGAGAATTAGTTCGTCGCGTCAAAAATCTTTCTTAACTTTTTCTTTCGCTGATCGACGACGCGTGCGCTCAGTCGCGCGCGGTGAACGCCTCGATGCGATGCGCAGCGCGGATGAACTGCGCCATGATGGCAAAGCCGCAAAGCACGAACACGATGTCGAGCACCCGCGCGCCGAGGCCGCCGAGGTCGAACAAGGTGGCGATCGCCCATGAGCCGGCGAATGCGGCACCGAACACTTCGGCGCCGATCAGGATGGCGGCGCTGACGACGGTGATGACATTAAGCCAGAGGATGCGGCGGCCCTGGGCCATGAGTGTCTCCCTTTGCGGGGCGCAATCTCCTCGAATCCGTTTGCCGAATCAAGCCCATACGGCGGCGATATTTGGTGGCTGAGGCCGCTTCATGCGGTCGCTCTGCCAAGCGCAGCCGAAATGACCGGTGAAGAGAGTGTCTGACTGTTCATGACGGCGCCCCGAGCGCCATGGTTAAATTCCAGTTGCACGGTCGCTTGGGCTCCGTCGCAAGCCGGCGGTCGTGGCAGCAATGTGGCGAGCCCGCCCGCTTGCGCACGACGCCGGCGATCACGATCGGGACCACGCGAACCGCCCTGCCGGCCGACAAGGCCCTCGCCAACAGCCTGGTCTCCCACTAGATGGACGGCATGAACCACCCACAACTCGCTTCCGACACCCAAAACCCTCTGCTCGGCGCCTGGACCGGCGCTTTCGAGTTGCCGCCATTTGCGGCCGTCAAGCCGGAGCACTTCCGGCCCGCCTTCGACAATGCCCTCTCCAGTCACTGGGCCGAGATCGAAGCCATTGCTGCCGAGCCCGCGGGGCCGACCTTCGACAACACGATTGGGGCTCTGGAGAAAAGCGGACGTGAACTCGAGCGCGTCGCGAGTGCGTTCTTTGTCCTCACAGGCGCCCACACCTCCGACGAAATCGAGGCCATCGAGCGCGACGTCTCCCCGCTGCTCGCACGCCACAACAATGCGCTCTACCTCAATCCGGCGCTCTACTTCCGCATTGCCGATCTTTACGGCCGGCGTGACTCGCTTGGTCTTGATCCCGAACGGGCTCGGGTGCTCGAGCGCTATCACACCCGATTCGTGCGCGCTGGCGCCGCGCTGACGAAGCCGGCACAGGACCGCATGGCGGCGATCAACGAACGCCTGGCAAGCCTCGGTACCCAGTTCGGCCAGAACGTGCTGGCCGACGAGAAATCCTTCGCCATGGTCCTGGAGGAAGGCGATCTTGCCGGGTTACCGGACTTCGCGCGGGCGGCGGCCCGGGCCGCCGCCGACGAGCGCGGCCAAAAGGGCAAATATGCGATTACGCTCGCACGCTCCTCGGTGGAGACGTTTTTGCAGTTTTCGTCCCGCCGGGACCTGCGCGAAAGGGCATTCCAGGCCTGGGTCAGGCGCGGCGAGAACGGTGGCGGCACCGACAACAGGGCATTGATTGCCGAAATGGTCGCGCTGCGGAGCGAGCGGGCGAACCTGCTCGGCTTTGCGACTTTTTCCGATTACCGACTCGACGACCAGATGGCTAAGACCCCTGCGGCGGCGCGCAGGCTGCTCGACGAGGTCTGGGGCAGGGCACGCGCAAAGGCCGCAGGCGAGCGCGATGCACTGCAGGCCTTGGTCGCACAGGAGGGCGGCAATTTCGCCCTGGCCCCGCACGATTGGCGTTACTACGCGGAGAAGCTTCGCAAGACGAAGTTCAATCTAGATGAAGCCGAGATCAAGCCGTATTTCCAGCTTGAGAAGATGGTCGAGGCGGCCTTTGAAACAGCGCGCCGCTTGTTCGGCCTCTCGTTCAGGCCCGTTAACGTGCCGCTCTATCATCCGGATGCACGTGCCTGGGAGGTGACGGATTCGGAAGGGCACCATGTGGCGCTCTTTGTCGGCGACTATTTCGCGCGGACGTCCAAACATAGCGGCGCCTGGATGACCTCCTTGCGCGATCAGGAGAAACTTTCCGGCAATATTCGTCCGATCATTCTCAACGTCTGCAATTTCTCCAAGCCCGCGGCAGGCGAGCCCGCGCTGCTTTCCTTTGACGATGCGCGCACGCTGTTCCACGAATTCGGCCACGCGCTGCATGGAATGCTGTCAAACGTGACCTATCCCCTGCTTGCGGGAACCGCCGTGCCGAGCGATTTCGTTGAGCTGCCCTCACAGCTCTACGAACACTGGCTGGAGGTGCCCGAGATATTGCAGCAGTACGCCCGGCATTGCCGCACCGGCGAGCCGATGCCAAAGGCGCTGCTCAATCGGTTGCTCGAGACGCGCACGTTCAACCAAGGCTTTGCCACGGTGGAATACACTGCCAGCGCGCTCGTCGACCTCGATTTGCATTCTTTGCCGGATGCTGCGGGGCTCGACGTCTCCGACTTCGAGCGCAAGGACCTTGAGCGCATCGCGATGCCGGCGGAGATCGTCATGCGCCATCGACTGCCGCACTTTCAGCATCTGTTCTCCGGCGGCGGTTATGCGGCCGGCTATTACTCCTACATGTGGTCTGAAGTGCTCGATGCCGATGCCTTCGCTGCTTTCGAGGAAACCGGCAATGCCTTCGACCCGGCGACGGCAAAGCGGCTGCGCGACTATGTCTATGGTGCGGGAAACCTGCGGGATCCGGCAGAGGCCTATAAATCCTTCCGCGGCCGCCTGCCGACGGTAGATGCGCTGTTGAAGAAGCGCGGGCTCGCGGACGTCGCTTCGGCATGACGCTGCATTCAGCCGGACATCGCCGGAGCGTGGTTGCCGCTCCGCATGTGGCTGCCGTCGAAGATGGCCGTATGATCCTCAGCGAGGGCGGTAACGCTATCGAGGCGATGCTCGCAATGGCTGCCAGCATTGCTGCCGTCTATCCGCATATGAACCACATCGGGGGCGATGGTTTCTGGCTGATCCGCGCGCCGTCAGGTCGCATTCGGGCCTTGATGGGAGCGGGACGCGCCGGCGCCAAGGCAACGCCGCGGTTTTATCGCGATGCGGGTTACGACGAAATCCCTCCACGCGGGCCGCTTGCGGCGCTCACCGTCCCTGGTGCAGTCGGCGCGTGGATGCTCGCGCAGGAAGCGGCCAAGGCGCAGGGCGGCAAGCTCCCGCTTGGGATGCTGCTCGCCCCCGCCATCAGGCATGCGCGCAATGGCTATGAGGTCGCCCGCAGCCAGGCCCGGCTGACGGCAGAAAAATTGCCGGAGATGGACAAGGCAATCGGCTTCGGAAAGACGTTCCTCGTGGACGGCAAGGCTCCGGACGTCGGTGCCCGGCTCAAACAAACGGAGTTTGCCGCAACGCTCGAGCACCTGGCGCACGCCGGCCTTGGCGATTTTTATCGCGGCGACGTCGGCCGCGAAATTGCCGGCGATCTCGAGCGTATAGGCAGCCCCGTGACACGCGCCGATGTGGAAAGCTATCGGGCAACGGTCGACGAGCCCCTCAGCGTGATGGTGGAGGCCGGCACGCTCTACAATTCGCCGCCGCCGACGCAGGGCTTGGCATCGCTGATGATTTTGGCGTTATTCGCGCGTCTGCGCGTCGGGCAGGCGGAGAGTTTCGAGCACATCCACGGTCTGATCGAGGCAACCAAATGCGCCCTCCGCGTACGCGACCGTGTCATCACCGATCCCGACAAGATCACCGCCGATCTTAGCCAGTACCTGGCGCCGGCTTATCTCGATGCCGAGGCCGCAGAGATCGATGGACGAAAGGCGGCGCGCTGGCCGGCGCCGTACGGCGAAGGCGACACCGTCTGGATGGGTGCGGCGGACGCAAGCGGTCTCGTCGTCTCCTACATTCAGTCGCTCTATTGGGAGTTCGGCTCCGGCTGCGTGCTTCCGGCCACCGGCATTCTCATGCAAAACCGCGGCGCCAGCTTCTCGCTTGATGCAAAGGCCCCGAACGCGCTTGCGCCCGGTCGCCGTCCCTTCCACACGCTCAATCCTGCGCTCGCTGTTCTCAAGGACGGACGCATCATGGGCTACGGCACCATGGGCGGCGATGGCCAGCCGCAAAGCCAGGCGGCCGTGTTCACGCGCTACGTCACGTTCCGTCAGCCGCTCGACAATGCGCTCGATGCACCCCGCTGGCTGCTCGGACGCACCTGGGGATCGACACATACAAACCTGCGAATGGAGTCGCGTTTCGACGGGAATCTGATCGACCGCCTGCTATCGGCCGGCCACGCCGTTGCTGTTCTTGACGAGGCCTATTCCGACACGATGGGTCATGCCGGCGCGGTCGTGCTCCATCCCCAAGGGAGCCTGGAAGGTGCGCACGACCCGCGCGCCGACGGCGGGGCGGCGGGCATCTGAAGGACGATCTTTTGCGCGCATTTGTAACACTATTGCGCGCCACCTTTGTGCCGCACTCCATGTTAATGTGCGCCGCATGACTGCTTCGCGCCGCGTCATCGTTGCCATCCTTTTCGGTTTCGCAATGACCGCTCCCGCGCATGCGCATCCGCACGTCTGGGTGACCATGCACAGCGAGTTGGTCTATGCGCCCGACGGCCGCATCACGGGCATTCGTCATGCGTGGTCGTTCGACGATATGTTTTCGACCTTTGCTACCCAAGGACTTGAGAGCAAGGAGAAGGGTAAGTTTACCCGCGAAGAGCTTGCACCTCTCGCCAAGGTGAATGTCGAATCTCTCAAGGAGTTTGATTACTTCACCTTTGCGACCGCTGACGGCAAGAAGGCGGACCTTACCGATCCCACTCCGGACTTTTGGCTCGACTATGCGGATCAGGTGCTGACGCTCAACTTCACCTTGCCATTCAAGACGCCGGTCAAGGCGAAAGAGTTGAAGATCGAAATCTACGACCCGACAATCTTCGTGGATTTCTCTTTTGCAAAGCAAAACGCGGCGAAGCTTGTCGGCGCGCCGAATTGCAAGATAAGCGTTCAGTTGCCGCGGGAAATGACTTTTGCCGAAGGCAAGAAATTAAGCGAAATCCCCGCCGATCAAAAGAATACGACCATGGCTTGGGGCGCGCAGTTCGCGAATAAAATTCTGGTACATTGTCCGTAAGGCGTTGCGGGGGCGACGCGTCGGCAAGAGGTTCAAGCGGCAATGACGTGGTCGGCCCCGAAGTCTCGATGGGCGCGCTGCGCGCTTATTGTCGTAGGCTTATTGCTGGTGATCACCGTGGCCGATGTGGTCGTCGCGCAGCCATTCGGCATAACGCGCGGGCCAACATCCCCCGAGGTCGGTGGCTTTGCCGGCTGGATCCTTGCCAAACAGGCCGAGTTCTACCGCATGCTGTCGGGCCTGATCCGCGCCGCCAAGGCGGACGGCAGCGCCGCCTACACGCTGCTTGGCGTTTCATTCCTTTACGGCATTTTCCACGCGGCCGGTCCCGGTCACGGCAAGGCGGTGATCTCGTCCTATCTGGTTGCCAACAACGAGACTTGGCGCCGGGGCATCGTGCTGTCCTTCGCTTCGGCGATTCTTCAGGCGCTCACGGCCATCGCGATTGTCGGCATCGCAGCCGCGCTTCTGGGGGCGACCGCCAAGGCAATGGGCGACACGGTCCGCGTGATCGAGATTGTCAGCTATACGTTGATCGTACTGATCGGCCTGCGACTCTTATGGGTCAAGGGCCGTGCCTTCCTGCGCCTGTTGCGTGGCGAAAAGCCAGCGCATCACGCCCACGATCATGGGCACCATCACGGCCACCATCAAGGCCATGCGCACGATCACAGCCATAATCACGCGCACAATCACCGTCATGATCACGCGCATTCCCATGATCATGAGCACGAAGATGAAGCTTCAGCCTGGGGCCATGCGCACGCACCTGAGCCGAAGGACTTGACGGGCCGGCATTGGCTCAGGCGCGGGCTTGCGGCAATCGTGGCGGTTGGTTTGCGCCCCTGCTCGGGTGCGATCATCGTTCTTGTGTTTGCACTGGCGCAGGGGCTGTTCTGGGTGGGCGTCGCATCGACCTTCGTCATGGGCGTCGGTACAGCGATCACGGTCGCAGCCATCGCCACGCTCGCGGTCGGTGCGCGCAGTCTTGCTGGCCGGCTGGCGGCGGCCAAGCCCGGCGTGGGGATGCTTCTCGTGCGTGGGTTAGAAACGGCTGCAGCGCTTGTGATTGTGCTATTCGGTGCCGCCTTGCTTACAGGTTACATGGTGAGCGAACGATTGATGGGGGTCTAGGGGGCGAACGGCGTGGCCGAATCTCAAGAGCTTTTTTCCGACGGGGCGGCCTACGAGCGGATGATGGGTCGCTGGAGCCGTGTCGCTGGCGAAGCGTTCCTGGACTGGCTTGGTTTGCCCAATGGACTGCGGTGTCTCGATGTCGGCTGCGGCAACGGGGCGTTCACCGAAATACTGCTCGCACGCTGTGCCCCAGCCAAAGTGATGGGGCTTGACCCATCCGAAGGTCAGATCGCCTACGCGCGGCAACGCCCGGGAGCGCAGGCAGCCGAGTTTCGTGTCGGTGGTGCGGAGACTTTGCCCTTCGAAAATGCCAGCTACGACGCCGGCCTGATGGCGTTGGTCCTTGTCTTCCTATCCGATCCGGCCAAGGCGGTGGCGGAACTGACACGCGTCGTGCGCCCCGGCGGGTGGGTCGCCACTTACATGTGGGATGTTCCGGCCGGCGGGGTGCCCCTTCATCCCCTGCATACCGTCTTGAAATCTCTGGGCGCGGTCACTGCGTCTCCGCCTAACCCGGAAATTTCCCGAGCGGAGGCGATGCAAGACCTTTGGCGAAAGGGCGGGCTTCAATCGGTCGAATCGCGCGTGATCCGCATTCCAGTCGTGTTCGCTGATTTCGACGAGTTCTGGGAATCGACCACGCTGCCGGTCGGCCCGCAAGGCAAAGTGATTGCGACGATGTCGCCAAGGGAGCGGGAACGACTGCGCGTACTGACGCGCGAACATCTCCCGATCGCCGCGGATGGACGCATTGCGTACGAAGCGTTCGCCAATGCAGTGAAGGGACGCGTGCCAGCCTGACTGCGCTGATCAGGCGAAATCGTCTTCCCGCAACTCAATCGCCTGGCCATGCGGAGTGCGGTCGCAGGCCCGGTCCCAGGCATCACGGTAGCGGTGCAACGTCTCTTGCGTTGCCACCCCTTTTTCCGCCACCAGTTTCTCGAGTGTATTGAGCCAGTGCGAATAGTAGGTCTCGCCGGTGTCGGGATCACCGGCCTGCTGCGCACGCTTGATCTCGGCCGCGAGCGCCGTCGCCCATTCCTTCCAGGTGAAAACGCCGCGCTCGTGCAGAGCCAGAGTCATGGCAAAGGCTTGCGCCTCCCAGGGCTCGCGAAACACCGGACCATCGGCATCGCGCGGCACGCCGGGGACGGCAATCGCCGCGCGCATCGCAGTCTGCGGATCCATTCCCATGTCAGGCGGGCTCCAGATAAGGTTCCCACGCATCGACGGAGATTTTGACGGTCGGATCGCAGTTGTCGCCCCACAATTCGCGACCGTCGAAGCGGACGGTGTATAGCCATTGCGGATTTTCCCCTGCGCCTGCGGCGTTGCTGTCGGGGAAGACGTGGCAGCCGATGACGCGTTCGATGATGCCGGCATGGCCGCGCACGTACCCGGGCAGGCGGGTGTGGGTGAGGGGCTGGATATTCTTTGCCCGCACGCGATCGCCGGGCTTGAACGCGGCCTGTGTATTGGTGTCGCGCTCGGTCGGTCCGCCCCGATGGAGCGTCTTTGCGACGTCACCGGGCGATAACACGCGCTTGACGGGTTTCGGCGGACGCAGACTGTGACCCGCGGCGATTTCGTCGTCCGATACCAGCCCGCGCTCCTTGATCATGTGCTCAAGCGCAGCGAACCAGATCTGGTAATAGCTCATTGACAGATATTCGGCGGGCGGTCGGTTCTCTCGCGCAAAGCGTCCCATGTCGATGTTCCAGCCGCCGGGCATGCCCATTGCTAGCGTGAGTGCGAAGGCGCGCTTCTCCCACTCGGCGTGGAACACCGGCTCGTTCTGCTCGGGTTCGACCGGACCGAAACCATGCTTGCCGCCCATGTCCTGGGCACCGTTCATTTCAGATCCTTCGGCGATTTGGGCAGCCCGGTGCCGATCATGGAATCGCGCGTGACGAGCTCTGCGAGTTTTTCCTCGCTCCAGCCTTCGGTGCCGGCGGGACGCATCGGCACGACGAGATAACGAATCTCGGCGGTCGAATCCCAGATGCGAATTTCAGTGTCCTTTGGAAGACTCACGCCAAAATCGGCGAGCACGCCTCGCGGGTCGACGACGGCGCGCGAGCGGTAGGGCGCCGATTTGTACCAAACGGGTGGCAAGCCCAGCACCGGCCACGGATAGCAGGAGCACAGCGTGCAAACGACCATGTTGTGCAGTTTCGGCGTATTCTCGAGCGCGACGATGTGCTCGCCTTGGCGACCGGCGTAGCCGATTTCTGCGATTGCCGGCGTTGCGTCCTTTAAGAGCCGTGCGTGGTACGCCGGATCGGCCCAGGCCTTGGCCACCACGCGCGCGCCGTTCCGGGGGCCAACTTTCTTCTCATAGGTCTCGATCAAAAGGTCGAGCGCGGCCGGATCGACATAGCCCTTTTCGGTGAGCACGGTCTCGAGCGCACGCACGCGCAGCTGGGCTTCCGAAAGCTCGGAATGGTCGTGATCGTGGTGGTCGTGCTCATGCCCGGGCATGCCCCACTATAAGCAAAAGGGGCGTCTTTGTGCCATCATCGGCGGTATGAGTTTTGCGCATATGACGGCGCTCGCCGATCGGATTGATCGTCTGACCTCGGGCATCGGCCGTGCGGCGGCATGGCTCGTGCTCTTGGTTGTGCTGTTGCAATTCGCGTTGGTGGTCGCACGTTACCTGTTCGGGCTAGGGTCCGTTTGGCTCACCGAGACGGTGATCTACGCGCATGGCGCGCTGTTCATGCTGGCCGCAGCCTGGACGCTGCTCGCCGGCGGGCATGTGCGCGTGGATTTTTTCTATGCCGAAGCCTCCACACGCACGAAGGCCATGGTCGATCTCATCGGCGCATTGTTTCTGCTGCTGCCTTTCATGCTCGTGTTGCTCTGGCTGTCGGTGCCTTATACGGCGCGATCCTGGGCGATCTTCGAGCACTCTCAGGAGACGAGCGGCCTGCCGATTGTCTTCGTGCTTAAAAGCCTCATTCCGCTGTTCGCGCTGCTTATGGCGCTGCAAGGCATATCCCAGGCGATCCGTGCTGCGGCGACGCTCTTGAGGACGCACTGATGCTTGCCGAGCTTCTCGCGATCCTGATGGTTATCGCCGTCGTCGCCGCGCTGATGGCGGGCTATCCGGTGGCACTGACGCTTGCCGGCGTCTCGTTGATATTCGCGGTGTTCGGTGACGTTTTGGGCGTCATGAGCTTTGGCATCCTCGGCGCGCTGCCGCAGCGGATTTTTGGAGTGATGACCAATGAAGTCTTGCTGGCGATTCCGCTGTTCATTTTCATGGGCGTGATGCTCGAGCGCTCGCGCATTGCTGAGAACTTGCTCGAAACCATGGGCCGACTGTTCGGCACTTTGCGCGGAGGCCTGGGCATTTCGGCCGTCATCGTCGGCACGCTTCTCGCAGCCGCCAAGGGTGTGGTCGGCGCTACGACGGTGACCATGGGTCTGATCATGCTGCCCGCGATGCTGCGCTTCGGCTACGACCCGCGGCTGGCCGCCGGCACCGTTGCCGCAACCGCAACGCTCGCGCAGATTTTTCCGCCGGCGACCGTGCTGGTGCTGCTTGGCGATCAGCTCGGCAATGCCTATCAAGCCGCGCAGCTTTCGAAAGGCATTTTTGCGCCACGCGCGCTCACGGTCAGCGATCTCTTCGCCGGCGCGCTGGCGCCAGGCTTCGCGCTGGTAGCGCTTTATCTGCTTTTCCTGATCGCGGTCGCGTTCATTTGGCCCAAGGCATCGCCTGCGCTGCCGCCAGATCCGAAACCGCTGAAAGGCGCTGCGCTTGCCCGCCGTCTGGCGGAAGTGCTGGTCGCTCCGCTTGCGCTGATTGCAGCCGTTCTCGGCTCGATCCTCGGCGGCATTGCCACGCCGACGGAAGCGGCATCGATCGGCGCCGTGGGCGCTATCCTGCTCTCCGCCCGCAAGGCGCCACTCGCTACGTTGCTCAGACCCGTCTGTGAAAAGACTGCGCAGATCGTCAGCATGATTTTCCTGATCCTGATCGGCGCCACCATGTTCAGCCTGGTTTTCCGCGCACTCGGCGGCGACGACATGGTGCATCGCGGGCTGTCGAATCTACCTGGCGGCGCAGGCAGCGCCGTGCTGGTGGTAATGCTGGCCATGTTCCTGCTCGGCTTTGTGATGGATGCGTTCGAGATCATTTTTGTCGTTGTACCGATCGTTGCCCCAATATTGCTGGCTATGCCGGGGGTCGATCCGGTCTGGCTCGGCATCATGATGGCCGTAAACCTGCAGACCTCGTACATGCATCCGCCACTTGGTCCGACGCTGTTCTTCCTGCGTGGCGTCGCGCCGCCACAGATCACCACGCGGCATATTTATGTGGGCATTATTCCGTTCGTGCTGATACAGCTTTTCGCGCTCGTGGTGCTGTGGTTCGTGCCCGCGCTTGCGACGGCGTTGCCCCGCGCCCTCTACGGACATTGAATCAGGGCCAGAAACGCTCAATCAGGATCCAGAGCCATACGGCGCCCGCGGCAAGCAGCGACAGCCCGACTGCGGCAGAGCCCATATCCTTGACGCGCTTGATGGTCGGATCGTTGTCGCGGGTGACGCGGTCACTCAATTTTTCGATTGCCGTGTTGAGCAACTCGACAATGAGTACGAAGACGATCACCCCGATCAGCGCAAAGCGCTTACTCGTTTCGCCGGTCAGGAAGAAGGCGAGGGGAACGCCGGCCGCCAGCAGAACCAATTCCTGGCGAAAGGCCGCTTCCGACCGCGTCACCGCAACCAAACCATTCCAGCTATTGATCGCCGCTTGCCAAATCCGTTCCACGCCGCCCGCCCGTCCCAGTGCTTCGCACGATAGTTACGGGTTTTCTGCCGTCTATTCCATATCGTTGCGGAGCCCGTGTATAACGGCTCCTGCATGAAAGCCGGGGAAATGTTCAGCCTGAAAGGCCGCGTGGCGCTGGTGACCGGCGCATCGAGCGGGCTAGGCACGCAGTTCGCCCGGGCGCTCGCAGACAATGGCGCCTCCGTTGCGCTGGTGGCCCGGCGTGCCGATCGGCTCCGGGCTCTGAAAGACGAGATTGAAGGCAAGGGCGCTCGCGCGATTGCCATTGAGGCGGATGTCACCAATCACGCGGCCATCGCTCGGGCTTTCGATGCCGCCGAAAAAGCCTTCGGCACCGTGACGATTCTCGTCAACAATGCCGGCATCGCCCATGGCGGCCGGGCGGTCGAAATGCCGCCGGAAGAGTGGCGGAAGGTTCTGTCGACCAATCTCGATGCCGTTTTCTTCTGGGCGCAGGAAGCCGCCCGGCGCATCCTGGCGGCGAATAAGCAGGGCGCAATCGTCAATATTGCATCGGTGCTCGGACTTGCGGTTTCAAAAGGAGCCGTTGCCTACGCTGCGGCCAAGGCCGGTGTCGTCCAGGTCACCAAGGCGCTTGCGGTCGAACTCGCCTTCAAAGGCGTGCGCGTCAACGCTATCGCGCCCGGGTGGTTCGTTACCGAAATGAACGACGAATACCTCACCAGCGAAGCTGGTGTTGCCATCAAACGCGAGATTCCGATGGGCCGCTTCGGCAACCCGGGTGATCTCGACGGTGCGCTGCTGCTGCTTGTCTCGGACGCCGGCAGTTACATTACCGGCGCTACCATTGTCGTGGATGGCGGTCAGGTGATTCAGATCAAGGGGTAGGTATGGACTTCACACTATCGCCCGAAATCGAGGACCTCCGCCTGCGCGTGCGTGCTTTCGTGGAAGAGCACGTCTTGCCGCTGGAGGCCGATCCGGAAAATTTCTCTGAGCATGAGAATATTCCAGAGCCACGCCTCGCAA
>Ga0184635_10000217_pt1 | contig 13118 bp, 11 predicted proteins | sample PLM3_30_b2_FD_133147 | JGI IMG/M metagenome (GOLD analysis project Ga0184635, IMG submission 133147) | Groundwater sediment microbial communities from an aquifer in East River, Colorado, USA - PLM3_30_b2 | ecosystem: Environmental > Terrestrial > Soil > Riparian zone | place: USA: East River...
GCCGCCATTCCAGAGCAGGAACTTTCCGAACGAGATGGAACGCGCGGTGTTGAGTTGACCGGCGCGGAAGCGGTCGGAGAGCCGGGTTGCAGTGGAAGTTTCGGAGTCGAGCGATCGAACAGGTTTTATCCAGGAACTCACTTCGTCCGTTGGGGCGAATGCAATCTCGAGCTTGAGGTTTGGATTCATGGCTTTCCTTTCATGCTTCAAGCGTGGGCCGGCTCAGCGCCTTCGGCAGGACGGCTGCCAGGCTGAGCTTCAGGCTTCGTCGTCGGAGCCAGCGCGTGTTTGCGGCCCAGTTTCATCAGGACGACGTAAAAGATCGGCGTGAGAAACAAACCAAAGACCGTGACGCCGATCATGCCGCTGAAGACGGCGGTGCCCATCGCGCGGCGCATCTCGGCGCCGGCGCCGGTCGAGATGACCAGCGGGAACACCCCGGCGATGAACGCGATCGAAGTCATCAGGATCGGCCGCAAGCGCAGCCGGCACGCTTCAAGCGCGGCCTCGACAATGGAACTGCCTTCCTCCTGTTTGTATTTCGCGAATTCAACGATGAGGATGGCGTTCTTGCAGGCCAGGCCGATCAGCACGATGAAACCGATTTGAGTGAAAATGTTGTTGTCGCCATGTGAGAGCCAAACGCCGCCGATGGCGAAGAGCAGACACAACGGCACAACGAGAATGATCGCCAGCGGCAGCCGGAAACTTTCGTAGAGCGCCGCGAGCACGAGGAACACCAGAAGGATGCAGAGCGGGAAAATCACGTAGGCGGTGTTGCCCGCGAGAATTTTTTGATAAGTCAGGTCGGTCCACTCGAACTGGATGCCTTGTGGAAGCGTTTCGCCGGCCAGCTTGGCGATGAGCCCCTCGGCTTGTCCCGAGCTGAAGCCGGGGGCGGGCGCGCCGTTGAGGTCGGCGCTGGGATACCCATTGTAGTGCATTACACGGTCCGGACCATGGGTCTCCTTCACCTTCACCAGCGCGCCCAGCGGCACCATCTCGCCGCGGGAATTGCGCGTCTTGAGCCGTGTGAGGGCTTCGGGCCGGTCGCGAAACGGCGCGTCGGCCTGGGCGATGACCTGATACGTGCGGCCAAAGCGATTGAAATCGTTCACGTAAAGCGAGCCGAGATAGACCTGCATCGTTTCGAACACGTTGGCGAGCGGCACGCCTTGTGACTTGGCTTTCACGCGGTCCACGTCGGCGTCGAGTTGCGGCACGTTGATCTGATAGCTGGTGAACACACGTGTCAGCCCAGGAGTCTGCCACGCCTTGCCGATCAGATCCTGCGACGCGGCGTAAAGGCGCTCGTAGCCGAGATCGGCCCGGTCCTGGATGTGCAACTTGAAACCGTCAATCGTTCCAAGGCCGTTGACGGGCGGCGGAGGGAAGATCGCGACGAAGGCGTCCTGAATCTGGCTGAACTCGCCGTTGAGCTGCTCCGCGATGGCCGGACCGCTGAGGTTCTTAGCGCGGCGTTGGTCGAAAGGCTTGAGGCCGACGAAGACGATGCCCGAATTGGGGCTGACGGTGAAGCCGTTGATCGAGAGACCCGGGAATGCAATGGCATCGGCGACGCCGGCGTGCTTGAGCGCCAGCTCGGACATCTTCCGCATGACGGCGTCGGTGCGGTCGAGCGACGCGGCATCGGGCAGTTGAGCGAAGGCCACGAGGTACTGCTTGTCCTGCGTGGGGACGAAACCCGTGGGCACTTTCTGGAAGGTGAACCAGGTCAGGCCGATCAGCGCCGCGTAGACCGCGAGCGCGACGGCGCTTTTGCGGATGACGCCCGCCACGCCCAGCGAATATCTGTGCGAGGCCCATTCAAAGAACCTGTTGAACGGCCGGAACACCCAGCCGAAGAAACGATCAATCGCCCGCGAGAAGGCGTCCTTCCGCGCGCCATGCGGCCGGAGCAACACGGCCGCCAGGGCCGGGCTGAGCGTGAGCGAATTGAACGCTGAGATCACGGTCGAGATGGCAATGGTGATGGCGAATTGTTTGTAGAATTGGCCGCTCAGTCCGCTGATGAACGCGGTCGGAACGAACACGGCGCAGAGCACCAGCGCGATGGCGATGATTGGGCCGGTGACTTCCTCCATCGCCTTCCGGGTCGCATCGAGCGGTTTCAGGCCTCGGGCGATGTTCCGCTCGACGTTTTCAACCACGACGATGGCGTCATCCACCACGATGCCGATGGCCAGGACCAGTCCGAACAGAGACAAGTTGTTGATCGAAAATCCCAGCGCGTGCATCACGGCGAACGTGCCAACCAGAGACACGGGCACTGCCGCCAGCGGGATAATCGAAGCGCGCCAGGTTTGCAGGAACAACACGACGACCAGGACGACCAACCCAATGGCTTCGAGCAGCGTCGTCACTACGGCCTTGATGGAACCGCGCACGAAGACCGTCGGGTCATAGACCACGGCGTAATCAATGCCGGGCGGAAATTTCTTCTTCAGCTCCGCCATTTTCGCGCGAACGTTGTGAGACAAATCGAGGGCGTTGGAGCCGGGGAGTTGGAAGATGGGAATGGCCGCGGCAGCCTTGTTGTTGAGCAAGCTGCGCAAAAAATATTCAGAAGCGCCCAGTTCGACGCGCGCCACGTCTCGAAGCCGCGTCGTTTCGCCGTTGGGGCCAGTCTTGATAACTATCTGGCCAAACTCCTCCTCAGTCACAAGGCGGCCCTTGGCGTTGATGCTCAGCTCGAATGCCTGGTCCTTTGCCGGCTGCGCTCCGATCGAGCCCGCGGCAACCTGGACGTTTTGTTCGCGAATCGCGGCGACCACGTCGCCTGCGGTCAGCCCGCGAGCGGCGACCTTGTTTGGGTCGAGCCACACGCGCATCGAGTAATCGCCCGAGCCGAAGACCTGGATCTGACCGACGCCCTGAATGCGCGCCAGTTCGTCCCGCACTTGAAGCACGGCGTAGTTGCGGAGGTAAAGGTCGTCGTAGCGGCCGTCCGGGGAGAACAAGTGCACGACCATCGTGAGGTCGGGCGAGGACTTCAGCGTGGTGACCCCCAGCCGGCGCACTTCCTCGGGCAACTTCGGCAACGCCTGGTTCACGAGGTTCTGCACCTGCACTTGCGCGATGTCGACGTCCGTCCCGAGTTTGAAGGTGATGGTCAGCGTCATCACGCCGTCAGCGGTGGACTGCGAGAACATGTAGAGGCTGTTCTCGATGCCGTTGATGGTTTGCTCCAGCGGGGACGCGACGGTCTCGGCGATGGTCTTCGGGTTGGCGCCCGGATAGACCGCGCGCACGACAACGGTGGGAGGGACTACCTCCGGGTATTCGCTGATGGGCAGGCGCGAGAGCGAGATGGCGCCGACAATGAAAATGATCAGCGAGAGGACGCCGGCAAAAATCGGGCGCTGGATGAAGAAGTGGGAGAATTTCATAAGGGGTTTCCTTCGTGGAGATTCAGATGGCGGGAGCTCGCTTCCTGTTTTGAAAGCTGGATTGCGTTCATGACTGCGGGCGCGTATGCTTCAGCCATGATCGACTGGAGCAAATGTCCCGAAGTCGAAAGCGTGCCCGGCAAACTCGGCGGCAAGCTGGTCTTCAAGCAAACGCGGCTGCCCGTGGCTGTTTTGTTTGGCAACCTGGCCCAAGGCGCAACGGTCAAGGATGTCGTCGAGTGGTACGAGGTTGACGAGAAGCAACTGGTCGCGGTCCTGAATTTTCTTGCGGAGGAGTTGAACAGAATTGAACACGCGGAAGTCGCCGGTGCGTGAGGATTCTCTTCGATCACTGCACGCCGCGTCCCCTTCGCCGCTCCCTTGCAGGGCACACCGTCTCGACGGCTCGTGAACTCGGCTGGGAACGTTTCAAAAACGGCAGGCTCCTGGACGCCGCCGAATTGGACGGATTCGATTTGCTCATCTCCGCGGATCAAAGCATCGGTTACCAACAAAACCTCAGCGGCCGACGGATCGCAGTGCTCGTGCTGACCAGTCCGCTTTGGCCGCGGATCAAGCCACATGCTGAAAGAATCGCCGCCGCCGTGGATACCATGACTCCGGGGAGCTACCTGGAGTTCGTGATCACCTGAAGCGATTGCCTTCTTGAGGTCGGGTTTCATCTGTTTGTCCTTCTTACCGCTTCGCGAGTTTTGGCTCGTCGGAGCTCGCCACCGTTTCCTGTGGCGTCACGGGCATCCCGGGCCGCACCCGTTGCAGCCCACTGACGACGATCTGTTCGCCCGCTTCCAGGCCCGCGCGCACAATGCGCTTTCCTTGCACGGCAGGCCCAAGTTGCACGGGCCGATAGGCCACGGTGTTCGTTTCGGTAAGCGTCAGCACAAATTTCTGCGCCTGATCGGTGCCGATGGCCCGCTCCTCAACCAGCAATGCCGGATACTGTTCGCTGGCGGGAACGCGGATGCGCGCGAAGAGACCCGGCACAATGCGCCCCTCGGAATTGGAGAAAACCGTCCGCAGCAGGATGCTTCCCGTCTGAGGATCGAGCCGGTTGTCAAATGATTCGATGTAGCCGGCATGCGGAAAGCCTTCTTCATCCGCGAGCTGAAGCTGGACCGGAATCCGGCCTTCCCCGCTACCGGCGATCTTCTTGCCCCGCAGCAGCGTGTTGAACTTCAGGAGCGAGTTCTCGTCCACGTCGGCGTAGACGTAAACCGGATCCACGGAGACGAGCGTCGTCAGCAACGTGGCGTTGCCGGCTATCCCGCTGACGTAGTTGCCCACGGTGACGAGTTCGCGGCTGGCCCGCCCGTCAATCGGCGCGCGGACCTCGGTGTAATCCAGATCGAGTTGCGCCGAGTCGCGCGCCGCTTCGGCGGCCAGCACCGAGGCCCGTGCTTCCTGAAACCGGGCCTGGCGCGCCTCGGCTTCCTCGGTGGAGATGGCGTTGTTGGCCAGAAGCTTTGCCGTGCGGCCTGCTTCGCGCTCCGCGTTCAGCAAGCGCACCTGCGCGCGCTCACGCTCGGCGTTGGTTCGGTCGAACTCGGCCTTGTGCCAGCGCGGATCAATCACGAACAGGACGTCGCCCTTCTTGACGAGCTGCCCCGATTGAAATCGCACCTCCTGAACGTAACCGGAGACGCGCGGGCGCACCTCGACCGTTTCCACGGGCACGGTCCGGCCGGTGAACTCGTCCCACTCGACGATTTCACGCTGCTCCACTTTGGAGACGGTGACCGTTGGCGCCGGCGGGCCCGGTGGAGCGGCCTGGCTGCCGCAACCCACAATCAGCGCAGTCGTCGCGATCGAAGCCAAGGTGAGTAGACTGAAACGAACAAAATCATTCTGGAACATACGAATTAGGGGTTGGGAGTTTCGGTTGAAGTGGGATTGGCGGACTCAGGCTGCGAACGCCTGCATCGGTCCATTTTGCCGCACGAATTGCTGGCGTGCTTGCCATGAGGACACCTGACCAGCTTTCTCCTCGGCAAGAATGGGGAAGACCAGTTCAGGGAATCCTGTCTCCCAGGCCAGGGCTTCCGCCTCGTTCAGCGCCAAGTGCAGGAGCCGGGGCTGTTGGTTGGCGAGCGCGGAGAATTCGCGCTCGATTGAAGCGCGGGCCGCGACGATCGCGTCGGCTGCGGCCAAGGATTGGGAAAGGTTGGGGAAGGCCGAGTCGGCCTTGTCAGCAAGGAGAGAAAAGTTGAATCGCATATAGAAGGCATTTAGTAGTTGGCTGTTTAGTCAAGATTCAGGACAAAAAAAACTCATGGCTTACGCCGGCACCGAAGCGGGTTCCTTGACGCCCAAAAGTTCCAGTGCTCCGCGGGCCGACTCGCGGAGGATTTCCAGGTTGTTCTCGATCCGGGCTTGAGTGAGCATTCCTTGGAAATAGGCAAAGATCATGCGGGCCTTGGCCGCGGCATCCGGCGCATGGAGCAACCCGGCGGCGTGCGCGTCCCGGATGAGGGACTCGAGATACTTGCGCTTTTGGTCCAGGATCTCGCGGACCTTCTTCTGGAGTGCATCCTCCTGCGTGCTGACTTCCGAACCCAGGCAGAAAAGGGGACAACCGAGCACAGACCCGCATTTGGCCCGCATTTCGGACTGAAGTTGATAACCGTAGTCGCAATACTTCTTCAGGCGTTCCAAGGGAGGAATCGTGGGTGAGAACACTGAATCGAGATCCACCCGCCGGCGTTTCCAGTCTTCATCCAGGGCTTCGGCGGCCAATTCCGCTTTGGATTCGAAGAAGTAGTAAAAGCTCCCCTTCTTGACACCCGCCTTCTCGCAAATCTGGTCGATGGTCGTGCTGCCGTAAGAACCCGTCCAGATCAACTCGCGTACGGCTTCCATCAATCTAACTTTGGCATCACTTACTCGGCCCATAACATCGTTGGTTTTCTCTGTCGCTTGCCAGGATTTGGCTCGGACGATGGAGATATAGACTCTGTTTACTAATCAGTCAACTATTTTCTGGAAATATTTTCACCGAGGTTATGGATGTCCATAGAATCAAGAGGTTCCTGGTCAACTATCGATTGGTTTTCAGCTTGAAGGACAGCCTGCGCGCTAACAATGCGGAGCCGAAGAAAAAGGTTCGTGAGTGTGGATAAAGCAGTTGCAAGCGTCCCTCTTCACGTCCATGACCTCGCGTTGGACTCAATTTCACCCGTGATTTACGGCAGTTCGCCCCGCCGATCGGTCTCCCGCCCCCAGAACGCGTGATTGCAAGGGCAGATTCTGTTTATCTCTTGCTCGAACACCAAAGAATACAGCTCGTGAATTCCACGCAGCCACAGGCCTCCAACCGATCCCATCGGTGACCCCGGGTTTCAGAAGGCACTATGTACCTGAAAGAAGTTCAAACCCGGCCGGCTGAAGGGATGACAAAAATCGCCTTCAAGAAGTTGCGAGATGACGGCGAAGCAATTCCTGAGATTTTGCATCTCTTTCGCTTCAAACGACGGAGCACGGATCATCTGATCCGATTTACTGAGGAAGTCATGCGCGGCCCGTCGCCCCTCTCCCCCGGATTAAGGGAGTTGATCGGGGCTTTCATTTCAAGAAAGCATCAATGTTCCTTTTGCAGCGAAGCACACGCCGCGGCTGCGGCCGAGTTTCTGGAGAAGGAGCTTGTCGATGAAGTCCTGCTCGATTTGGAGAACTCAAGTCTGGATGCGGCGCACAAAGAGTTGTTTCGTTATATCGGGAAATTGGCGGAAAACCCTGCCCGCGTCACAGCCTCCGATATCAACAAACTAAAACAAGCCGGCTGGAGTGAAGAAGCCATCTACGACGCGCTCACCGTGGCGTCTGTTTTTAAGTTCTACAATACCTGGAACAGCGGCTCGGGAGTTCAAAACATGACCCCTGCCGACTACGCCCATAGCGGAAGGGTGCTGCGCACGCTGGGTTACTGCATGGACTTTAAATTAGGAAGGCTCTTGAAAATTACCGCCCGCAAATGCATCCGCGTGGTCAGGGCTTTGCTCGTCACGGGCAGGAAGAAAGGCTCCGGGCAGGCCCGGCAGTGGCCCGAACAACGTCCCCGTCGGCAACCATCGGCTTGACATGCGAAGCCGCCAGTTTCACAGCCGTTGAGAGGAGTTTCTTCATGGAGGAAGGTCTCAATATCTCAGCTCGTGATGAAGAAGCATTCTAGCTGGTTCGCTGCAATCATCCTGGTGGCCCTTTGTTACGCCTTCGCCAGACAGCCTACGCTGAGTTCGCCTGAACTGGCCGCCCTTGCCGGTCGCTTCAGTTTCAAGAGAGTTCCACTTTCTGAAGTCTCCGACCATCCGACTTACCAGTTTGTGCGCCGGGTGCATCCCAGTCTCGAGCGCATTTCGGCCTGGGTTTCGTCCCTCGGCGCCGCCGCCACATTGACCGATCTCGATGGCGACGGTCTCCCCAACGATCTCATCCATGTGGATCCACGCACGGACCTGGTCACCGTCCTGCCGGCCCCGGGCACCGGGGAGCGCTACCAACCTTTCGCGCTGGATACATCCTTTTGGTCTAGCAATTCCTACGATCTCTCCACCATCGCCCCAATGGGTACCGTCGCCGGCGACTTCAATGAAGATGGCCTGATCGATCTGATGGTCTATTTCTGGGGACGAACGTCTGTGCTCTACCTTCGCAAATCTGGCCACGCCGAAATGAGGATGTCAGCCTTTGCCGAGAGCGAACTCGTCGATTCCGGCGAGCGCTGGTACTCCAATGGCGCCCTTCAAGCCGACCTCGATGGCGATGGCCACGTCGATCTGCTGGTGGGAGGTTATTTTCAGGATGGCGCGCGAATTCTCGACGCCAGGGCCGGCGGGACCGTGGTGATGCACGAAGGCAAGGCCAAGGCGCTCAACGGCGGCCGCAAACACGTCTTTCTTTGGCAGGCGGCGACCACCGGGGACACTCCGGCCGTGCACTACAGGGAAATACGAGAGGTTTTCAGCGAAGAAGTCGCTCGTGGCTGGACCCTGGCCATGGGTGCGGCGGACCTGGATGGCGATCTCTTGCCGGAACTTTACATTGCGAACGATTTCGGTCCCGATCGCCTGCTGCACAATCGCTCCACGCCCGGCAATTTGAAATTTGTCCTGCTCGAAGGCAAACGCGATCTCCGGACCCCAAAATCCTGCGTCCTGGGACAAGATTCCTTCAAAGGAATGGGTGTTGATTTCGGCGATGTGAACGGCGACGGCTTCCTCGATATTTACGTGAGCAACATTGCCACGAGATTTGGCCTCACCGAAAGTCACTTTCTGTGGTTGAGCACTGGCGCGATTGGCAAAATGAAGGAAGGGAGCGCCCCGTTCGTTCATGCCAGCGAAAAGCTCGGTCTCTCTCGCAGCGGTTTTGCATGGGAGGCGCGCCTGGCTGATTTCGATAACGACGGCGTGCTGGAAGCGATTCAGGCCTGTGGGTTCATCAAGGGAACCATCAATCGCTGGCCCGAATTGCAGGCGCTAGGCACGAGCAACGACCAGATTGTCCACAACCCGCGCTTCTGGCCGACCTTTCGGCCCGGGGCGGATTTGAGTGGACACGACTGTAATCCGTTCTTCGTGCTCGGCAGTGATGGACGGTACCACGACATCGCTCCCGGTCTGGGCATGGTCGAACCCACGGTCACGAGGGGCATCGCCATTGCTGATGTTGACGGCGACGGCCGGCTGGATTTTGTAACGGCAAATCAATGGGGGCCCTCTTACTTCTTCAAGAACGAAGCACCGAATGCCGGGGCCTTTCTGGGCCTGCGGTTGAGCCACCCAAACGGCTCTCCGGCCATTGGTGCGGTAGCCAGAGTGAACTTGCCGGATGGCCGGAAGCTTGTCTCGCAGGTCGATGGCGGCAGTGGACATTCCGGACGTCGCAGCCCTGACATTCATTTCGGCCTGAGCAACTGGGAGAAATCCAAACCCGTACCTGTGGAACTCAAATGGCGCGATAGAGAAGGGAGAATCCAACAAACGGTACTGCCATTGGCCCCCGGATGGCATGCCATCCGGTTGCGCAACACGGAGGTCCTCGCGCGCGCTCCGCAGCACCAGCCGCTGCGATGAAGAACAAGGCATTCAACACGACGGTTCTGTTCTATCCGAACAAGAACCCCAAACTGCGTTTGTTCGCGCTTTGGTATTTTACGACGCTCATGATCGTTTGGAACGTGGTTGGGCACACCGTATTGGGGTTCGAGCAGTCCTGGGCGACGCCACTCACTGCCATTGCTACTGCGATCGGCGTCTCCATGCTCCTGGATTGGATCGATGCTCGCACTAAGAACCGCGAACTGCGCTTTACGGGAAGCCTGGGAGATTTTCTGAATTTTCTTCCGGCGTGTCTGATTCCCGGATTTGCCTGCGGCATGCTGCTCTATGCCAACGAACGGCTCTGGCCGCTGATCTTCGCAGTCGTGCTTTCCATCGGATCGAAACTCATTTTGCGCGCTCCTGTGGGCAACGGCCATACCCAGCATGTTTTTAATCCGTCGAACTTTGGCGTCGCTGTCACGCTCGTCCTGTTTCCCGATGTCGGGTTTGCGCCGCCCTACCATTTCACGGAAAACATCACAGGCCTTTGGGACTGGGGCGTTCCGATGATTGTCCTGACCACGGGCATCATCATCCATGCGCTCTTCACCGGGCGTTTGCCGCTGGTTGCCGCCTGGGTCGGCGGTTTCCTCTTGCAGGCGGTTGTTCGCGCTAAAATCTTCGACACGCCCTTTTTCGTTCCTTTGATGCCGATGACCAGTGCCGCGTTCATTTTGTTTACGCTCTACATGATTCCCGATCCCGCCACGACGCCTCTCAACCCAATGCGGCAGGCGCTTTTTGGTTTTTCCGTGGCGATGGTCTATGCGATTCTACAGGTCCTTCACCTGGTCTTTGGCCTGTTCTTCGCCCTGGTCATTGTGTGCGCCATCCGCGGTTTGTCGCTCCATGCCTCGGCTTTGTGGCGCAAGTTCCAGGGAATACCTTTTGGTGTGAAACGGGAACCGGAACATCTCGCAACACCTTTGGTCTCGAGTCTGAGCACCCCTGACGGGAGGGAATAGATGAGTCTCGGGACCGGAAAACTCGTCTTCCCTTTGATTCTCCTCAGGATCACGGCCGGTTGCCGATCCTAGCAGATTTGCAGAGCGCGTCGCCGTCGGCGGGGATGTGGAGTTAACCCAGTGCCTTAGGGGGATCAGGGGTTGGCCCAGGATGGGCCATGAACAATAGCCGGGGGCGAGCAAGCCCGCGAGGCCCGCCCCGGTCGCAATGGCTTGGAGTTCAACGCTCCGCCGGGGCGCAGGAACAGGGTCGTGTTTACAGGCAATTCCCCCCTTATCCCCCTTCCCATCCTGCCGAAAATCCCTTATACAAACTCCGCCCGAGCGGTGTCTATCGGGTGAATGTGACGATGTCGAACTGGTGCCAGAGCCTCTACGAGTCGCACGCGGCGCAGATTATTCTGTACGGCCGCGCGCTGGGGCTTGGCCACAGCGAGGCCGAAGACGTCCTGCAAGAGACGTTTGTGGCCCTGCTGGAGCGGGAGGAGGCGCCGGAGCAGCCGTTGCACTATTGCCTGCGCAGCTTTCGCAATCGCGCGCTGAACCACAAGCGCAGCCTCTGGCGCCGGCTCGCCCGGGAGCTGGAATCGATGCGGTGGTTCGAGCGGGCGGACGGCGAAACGGCCCAGGAACGTGCCGCGATGCGTTGCCTGGCGAAGCTGCCGGCCGAACAGCGCGAAGTCATCGTCCTGAAACTTTGGCATGAGCATACGTTTGAAGAAATTGGCGAATTGCTCGGCCTGTCGCCCAATACGGCGGCGGGCCGTTACCGCTACGGGCTGCAAAAACTGCGGGCCTGTTTGACTGGAGATGAATATGAACAACTGGAACGAACTGGAGAACCAACTGCGTTCGTGGACGCCCCGAGCCCCGTCGGAGAAAGTTAAGGCGCGACTGTTTGGCGGTGCGGCCGCCCACGCTGTCGCGGTGGACGCCCATCCGGCCCGGCATCCGGCCTGGCACTGGCTGGCGCCGGCGATGGCGGTATTCTTGTTCGGCATGTTCGTGGTGGGCCGGCAACCGGGCGGGCTGGGGCCGGCGGGGAACGTGCTCGCGCAGTTCATGATGTCGGAACAGGACCGGGTTTCCCACTCCGCCAACAATTCCGTTCAGGTGATGACTTTTGATTCGACAAACGGCAGCCATTCTCTGACAACAGCCCCTCCCGTGTCCTGGACGAACCAGCTGATTCAGTAGTGCCTGTGAACCGACCCTGTTGTCAGTGCCCGTAGGCGGGTGTCTCAGGACTGTTTTCTCCATAGCCGAATGCCTTCAAGAAGTTTTCATGAGTAACGGTAAATCGAAAAATCTGCCCGGCAGGAACCTGCCGGCCAAAGGCCCGCAGACCGCGGCGAACAGGCCCGCTGACCCAAAGCCAGCCGCCGCGCCCGGAAGCAAGCCCGGCACCCCGGCCGCGCAAGCCACCAAAGCTCCCGTTCCGGCGCAGGCTGCGGCTCCGGTCCACGTCCCGCCGCTTTATCGGCGCATCGACTGGGTAAGCTTCGCCGTGACGTTCGTGGTCGTCCTGGCAGGCTATCTCTGGACGCTGGCGCCGGACCTTACGCTCGAAGACTGTGGCGAATTGGCGACGGGCTCGTACTACGCGGGCGTGCCCCATCCGCCGGGTTATCCGGTCTGGACGGTGTACAGCTGGATCTTCACGTGGCTGGTGCCGATCGGGAACATCGCTTATCGCGTGGCCATCTCGTCGGCCTTCGCGGGCGCGCTGGCCTGCGGCCTGGTGGCGCTGATGGTGTCGCGCGGCTCGAGCATGATCATGGAGGGCATCGCGGACTTGAGGAATATCGAGAAGCGATTCGAGAACGCGCTCTGCTTGGTCTGCGGGTTCGTCGCGGGAGTCGTGATTGGCTTCAACGGCTTCATGTGGAGCCAGGCGGTCATCGTCGAGGTCTACACGTTGAGCGCGCTGTCGATGACGGGAGTGCTGGCGTGCATGTTACGTTGGATCTACGCGCCGCACCAACGGCGCTACCTCTACATGGCGTTCTTCTGGTTCGGGATCTGTTTCAACAACCACCAGTCGCTGATTGTCATCGTCCTGGGCATGGAGATCGGGGTGCTGTTCGCGGCGCCCCGGCTGGCGCGGAATCTCTTCTTCTGGAATACCGTCTGTTACCTCGGCGGCCTGTTCCTCAAGGCGAACGACATGGTGACGGTCCTCAATGACAACGGCCCGCTGCTGCTCATTTACCACCTCATCGGGATTGGCTCGTTCATTATCTGGGTCAGCTTGCTCGTGAGCACTCGCATCACCGGCATGGAATTCATCAGGGACTTCCTCATCGTGGCCGCGTTGGGCTACCTGGGCCTGCTTTTCCTCAGTATCACGAACTTTGTGACGGTCTTCGAATACAAGAAGCCCTTGTTCGTCGCCTTCAATTTGTTCGGTCTGGGACTTCTCGGCGTCACGGGCTGGGTGATCGGCAAGACCTGGAGCTTGCCGAAGGAATGGCTTCCCGCGCTGGGTTGTGGCGGGGCGTTCACGATCGGCGCGGCCTTCTACGTGTTCATGGCGCTGGCGTCGATGAGCAATCCGCCGTTGAACTGGGGCTATGCGCGCACCGTCCAGGGCTTCTTCCATGCCTTTACTCGCGGCCAGTACGAGC
>Ga0184635_10000218_pt1 | contig 13100 bp, 14 predicted proteins | sample PLM3_30_b2_FD_133147 | JGI IMG/M metagenome (GOLD analysis project Ga0184635, IMG submission 133147) | Groundwater sediment microbial communities from an aquifer in East River, Colorado, USA - PLM3_30_b2 | ecosystem: Environmental > Terrestrial > Soil > Riparian zone | place: USA: East River...
ATCGGCGCGGCTGACCTGGAATTCTTCGGCCACGTTCTCACCGGTTTCGGGCATCGAATCGACGCCATACTGCTGCTTCATCAGCGGGTTGACAAAGCGCCAGCCGATGGTCGTGTCATAGATTCCGGCGGTGCGCGAGAAAGCTTCCTGCGCCTTGCCCTGGACGAAAGGCGCGCGCGTCATTGATTCTACGCCGCCCGCGATGGCGAATTCCATTTCGCCGGCGCGGATCGCACGCGCGGCGGTGCCGACCGCCTCCATCCCCGAAGCGCAGAGCCGGTTGAGCGTCACGCCCGGCACGCTGGTCGGAAGCCCGGCCAACAGCAGAGCCATGCGCGCGACATTGCGGTTGTCTTCGCCGGCCTGGTTGGCGCACCCGTAGTAGACTTCGTCCAGCTTTTCCCAGTCGATCTTGGGATTGCGATTCATCATCGCCTTGATCGGCACCGCGGCGAGATCGTCGGCGCGCACTTTTGCAAGCGCGCCGCCATAGCGGCCGATCGGCGTCCGCACCGCATCGCAAAGAAATACGTCGCGCGCCATTACGCGGCCTCCGCATGCGCCCGGTTGGTGCGCGCATGAAGCTCGCGCAGCACCTCGAGCTCGCGTTGCGTCGGCGGCGGTGTTTCGGCGACGTTCGCGGCAAATTTGATCGGCCAGCCGGAATTATCCTGGATCTGCGCACGGGTGACGCCCGGGTGAATGGAAACGACCGTCATTTCCTTTGTTTGGGGGTCGGGTTCGAACAAGGCCAAATCGGTGATGAGTTTGGTCGGGCCTTTGGTCTTGACACCAAGCTTGGCGCGGCTATCTCCGCCCGTCACGTGACCGATCGAGGTTACGAAGTCGAGCTTGTCGACAAAGCCGCGTTTGCCCTGCGCCATGATGATGAAGATCTCACCGCACGACGTGGCGATCTCCGGCGCACCGCCGCCTCCGGGCAAACGCACTTTTGGCTTATCGTAGGGGCCGACAACGGTGGTGTTGAGATTGGCGTACTTGTCGATCTGCGCGCCGCCCAGAAATCCGACTTTGATACGACCACCCTGCAACCAGTAACGGAACATTTCGGGCACCGACACCGTAGTCAGCGCAGTCTCGCACAATTCGCCGTCACCGATCGACAGCGGCAGGATGTTGGGCTTTGTCGCAAGGGTGCCGGATTCATAGATGAGCGTGATGTCGGGGGCGTGCGTCAGCCGCGCGAGATTGCAGGCGGCAGATGGCTGGCCGATGCCGACGAAGCAGACATCATCGTTTTTCAGCGCGCGTGCCGCAGCGACGGTCATCATTTCGTTTGGTTTGTAGTCGCCCATGTTTATCTCCACGTCATTCCGGGGTGCGCCGCAGGCGCGAATCCGGAATCAGCATCATGCGCCCAACTTGCATCTGGATTCCGGATCCGGCGCTAACGCGCCGTCCCGGAATGACCAAGAAGAGAGGGACGGTCATATTTCTTACTCCGCCGCCATACGCTGACTGCGCGCATATCTGGCGAAGGCTTCCGGGCCTTTTGCCAGTACGTTCTCTTTCATCCAGGCGAGGAAGGAATCGCGCTCGCGCGAGATCGCATCCCATTCCTTGTAGAAGGTGTTGTTGCGCGGGTAATAGCCCTGCGCATAGGACGGATAGGCGCCGCCCGGCACCTCGACGACGTGACCGACGGTCCAATGCGGCAATACCACGGCGTTGAGGCTGCGCTCGGGAAGCTCGTCGACGATCTCCTCAACCGTCACGACCGAGCGCTTTGACGCAAGAACCGCTTCCTTCTGAACGCCGAGCACGCCTTCAATCATGACATTGCCGGCCTTGTCGGCGCGCTGCGCATGGATCACGGCGACATCGGGCCGGTGCGCCGGCACGGCGGCAAGCTCTTCGCCGGTGAATGGGCATTTCACTCGCTTGATGTTGGAATTCACCTTCGGCAGATCGCCACCGATATAGCCGCGGAAAATAGCGCAGGGCAGTCCGGCTGCACCTGCCTCATATGCATTGGCCATGGCCGCGTGCGAATGCTCTTCAAGCTCGAGCTTTTGCGGCCAGCCGTTCTCGAGGGCGTCCCGCAAGCGATGCAGCGAGCCGACGCCGGGATTGCCGCCCCACGAAAAGACCAACTTGGTGACGCAGCCCATGCCAATAAGCTGGTCATAAATGAGATCCGGGGTCATCCGGATCAGCGTCAATCCCTTGCAACCCTGGCGGATGATCTCGTGCCCGGCCGCATGAGGGATGAGATGAGTAAAACCCTCCAGAGTCACGGTATCGCCGTCCCGGACGGCAGATTTGATGGCTTCCGCGAGTGAAGAAATACGCGCCATACGGACTGGTCCCGGTTGCGTGCCGTATTTACGGCCGCCCATCGGCAGGGTCAAATGGCGATCACGTCAAAAGTTGGTGCTCCAACGGATCGCCATCGATGCTGGGTAGGCAACCGATTTTCACGATTCAGGCCGAGCTCGAGGGAATTACCAGCCTCGGACGCACCCCTTACGGCGAACGGCGCGTGATCGGCATTCTCGGCGGCACCGTGCGGGGGCCAAAGCTTTCCGGCCGCATCCTGCCCGGAGGCGCCGATTGGCAGATCATCCGCAGCGATGGCGCTGCCGATATCAAAGCTCGCTACACCATCGAGACCGAGACCGGTGCACTCATCATGGTCACCAGCGAAGGCCTGCGCCACGGCCCGCCCGAAGTGATGGCAAAGCTGGCGCGGGGCGACAATGTCGACCCCACTCATTATTATTTTCGCACGGTGATGAGGTTTGAGACCGCGGATCCGTCGGTTGACTGGCTCAACCGAATTCTGGCCCTTGCGAAGGGCCAACGCGAGCCGCGCGCGGTGCGGCTCGATGTCTACGAGGTGGAATGAACTCTTCAGCCGAACTCACGCAACATATCCATCAGCTGCATACGCCGTTTGTGGCCTACTTGTTCCGCGATCCTGGCCTCGTGCTTTTCAGCTAACTTCTTGATCTTTGCGAGCGCGGCGGCACCCTCCCGGGTCAAAAGCAAAGCGTGCGAGCGCCCATCGGAGCGTTGGCGGCGAATCCATTTCCGCCTTTCCAACACGTGGAGAAGCCGAGCAAGCCGCGCGCGCTCGATCCCCAGGTTCTGGCCAATTACCGCCTGGGACTTGCCCGGATTAGCCTCGATGACGAGCAGCACCGAGTATTGTGCCGGACGCAGTTTCATTGTTTTCAGCGTCGCGATGAAGTCTTGAAATACGCAAATTTGCAGCCGGCGAAGGAAATAGCCGAGATGGCTATTGAGCTGACCCAGATTGATTTTCTGGGTTTGAGCCGGGAGCGCTCCCTCTCGCGGCCTTATTGCAGCGGAATGCCTGTGTTTCATTCTTTATCACCGCCAAGCCATATCATGAATGCCTTGACCTTAATTGTTGTCAATGACAACATTATTCACTCGGCCTAGCAACAAATAAAGAGAGTGCCGTTACGGGAGGACACCATGCTGAAAGCAACAAGACTTGCTGCAGTCCTAGTTGCCTCGCTTTCGATGCCGGCCTTCGCAGAAATGAACGGCGCAGTGCGCATCGGGGTGCTGAACGACATGTCCAGCGTCTACTCCGACTTTCAGGGACCGGGCTCGGTAATCGCTGCGCAGATGGCGATCGAAGACTTCGGCAAGCAGTCGAAGCGCAAGGCCGAGGCGGTTTCGGGTGATCATCAGAACAAACCCGACATCGGCGCCGGCATCGCGCGACGCTGGCTTGACGTCGAAGGCGTCGACATGATCGTCGACATGCCAAACTCGGCGGTCGCGCTGGCGGTGGGTGACATTGTGCGCGAAAAGAACAAGGTCGCGATCGGTTCGGGAGCCGGCACCGCGCTGCTCACCGGCGCAAAATGCTCACCGAATTTCGTGCACTGGACCTACGATACGTGGGCCAACGGTCATGCGCTCGCACGCGGCGTGCTCGAATCCGGCGCCAAGACCTGGTTCTTCATCACCGCGGATTACGCGTTCGGACATGATCTGGAAAAGCAGGCGAGCGACGAGGTGTTGGCAAGCGGCGGCAAGATAATCGGGACCGTGCGTCATCCACTCGGTGCCTCTGATTTCTCTTCCTTCCTGCTGCAGGCGCAGGCATCGGGGGCACAGGTCGTTGCACTTGCAAATGCCGGCGGCGACACAACCAACAGCGTGAAGCAGGCGGCCGAGTTCAAGATTGGCGCCAAGCAGAAAATCGTCTCGCTCATCTTCGACCTGCAAAGCGTCCCCGCGCTCGGGCTAAATGCCGCGCAGGGGCTGGTCGGCATTAACGCGTTCTATTGGGACATGAACGATGAGACCCGTGCATGGGCGAAACGCTTTCAAGACCGGCACCCGAAGAAAATGATGCCCAATCACATGCATGCCGGCGTGTATGCCGCGGTGCTGCATTATCTCAAGGCCGTTGATAAAGTCGGCTCACCCGCCGACGGCGCTGCAGTCGTCGCCGCCATGAAGGCGATGCCGACCGACGACCCGCTGTTCGGCAAAGGCACTATCCGGGCCGACGGCCGCAAGGTGCATCCGATGTACCTGCTTCAGGTCAAGGTGCCGGCCGAATCGAAAACCGATTGGGATGTCTTCAAAGTCGTGGGGACGATCCCGGCCGAGAAGGCGTTCCGGCCGTTGAAGGATGGTGGCTGCCCGCTGGTCAAGAACTGAGCGTTTGCAGAAGCCGGCTCATAACGACATGATTGCCCGGCCACGAATACAAAGTGAGCCAGAGAATGTCGTCTAAGGACTTTTCGGCCCAGCTGCCGGCCTCGCTTGCCGCTGAGCGGCATGGCAGCGTCGCTGTGCTGAAGCTCAACCGTCCGCAGAAACGCAATGCGCTCGACGATGAAACCATCATCGGCATCGAGCAGTTTTTCACGTCGCTGCCTGCCGGCATCGATGCCGTCTTGCTTGCCGGCGAGGGCGAGCATTTTTCCGCGGGTCTCGATCTCTCTGAGCTCAGTGAGCGTGACATCGCGCAGGGCATAGCTCATTCGCGCCTCTGGCATCGCGCATTCGAAAAGATTCAGTTCGGCAAGGTGCCGGTCGTTGCTGTCTTGCACGGCGCGGTGGTCGGCGGCGGGCTGGAGCTTGCTGCCGCCGCCCACGTCCGGGTCGCCGAGCGCTCGGCTTATTACGCACTGCCCGAAGGGAGCCGTGGCATCTATGTCGGCGGCGGCGGTTCGGTGCGGATCCCGCGCCTCATCGGGGTCGCGCGCATGATGGATATGATGTTGACCGGCCGCACTTACTCTGCGGAGGAAGGCCAGGCGATGGGCCTGACCACATATCTGGTCGATCCGGGCAAAGGCTTTGCCAAGGGCCTCGAGCTCGCGCAACGCATTGCCGGGAATGCACCGCTGACAAACTTCGCCGTCATGCACGCGCTGCCACGCATCGCTGAAATGGATCCTGCCAGCGGCTACTCGGTCGAAGCCCTGATGGCGGCAATCGCGCAGGCCGATCCCGATGCCAAGGCGCGTCTGAAAGACTTTTTGGAAAAACGCGCGCCCAAGGTGACACGCAGCTAGGTATTGGAAGCAAATGCCGGGTGCAGCGACCGAAATCAGAACGCAAACAACCGCCCCACTCCGTGCGGTGCGGCTGGGAAAGCTCGATGCCGTTCTTGATCAGCGAGCAGACGGCGTCATTCATCTCCGCACCAAACAAAGTCTGGGCCGCTACCATGACAACCTGAGCCTGCCGCTCGAACACTGGGCCAAGACTGCCCCCGAACGGGTATTCCTGGCGCAGCGCGATGCGCAGGGCCAATGGCGCAAGCTTTCTTATTCGCAGGTCCTTTCTGACGTAAAGCGCATCGGCGCCGCCCTGCTCCGCCGCGGCCTATCCGCCGATAAGCCGATCGTGGTGCTGTCAGGCAATGATATCGAACACGCACTGCTCGCTCTCGCCGCAATGTATGTCGGCATTCCGTATGCACCGGTTTCGGCGGCCTATTCGCTGATGTCGAGCGATTTCGGCAAGCTGCGGGACATCATCAAACTGCTCACGCCGGGGCTCGTTTTTGTCAATGATGGCGGGCCGTTCGCGCGCGCGCTCTATCAGGCGGTCCCCGACGAAATCGAGTTGGTCGTCGCGCGAAATCCGCTTGGCGACCGCAAGACCACGATGTTTGCCGATCTTATTGGCGGGCCTGACGAGGCGGGTGTGGCCGCCGCAAACCGGAAAGTATCGGCGGATACGATCGCCAAGTTTCTCTTCACCTCCGGCTCGACCGGAAATCCCAAAGCAGTCATCAACACTCACCGCATGCTTTGCTCGAACCAGGCGATGCTTGCGTCCGGTTTCGCTTTCGTGACGGACGAGCCGCCGGTTGTCGTGGACTGGTTGCCGTGGAGTCATACGTTCGGCAGCAATCACAATTTCAATATGGTGCTGACTTATGGCGGTTCGCTTTATATCGACGACGGCAATCCGACGCCGCCGGGTGTGCCGAAGACTGCAAGAAATCTGCGTGAGATTGCGCCCACGATTTATTTCAATGTCCCCAAAGGTTATGAAGCGCTGATCGCGCACTTCCGCGCCGACGACGTCTTGCGCAAAAACTTCTTCAGCCGACTGAAAGTGCTGTTCTACGCCGGCGCTGGCCTGAACCAGACGACGTGGGACGAACTGACGCGGCTCGCAATCGAGACGACCGGCGAACGCATTATTTTCCTGTCTTCTCTTGGCTCAACCGAGACGGCGCCGCTCGCACTCGCATGTTCATGGGATTTCGATCGGCCGGGCAATATCGGTCTGCCGGCGCCCGGCGTGGAGCTCAAGCTAATTCCCAATGAGGGCAAGCTTGAAGCGCGATTGCGGGGCCCGCACATCACTCCGGGCTATTGGCGACAGGAAAATCTGACACGCGAGGCTTTCGACGAAGAAGGCTATTACCGGCTCGGAGATGCCTTGAAATTTGTCGATGCAAACGATCCCGGCAAAGGTCTCTTGTTCGACGGCCGCATCGCCGAGGATTTCAAGCTTTCGACGGGAACATGGGTGAGCGTTGGGCCCTTGCGCGCGCGCTTCATCGACCATTTCGCACCCTATGTCCGTGACGTCGTGTTTGCCGGCGCCGACCGCGACGATATCGCAGTGCTGGTGTTTCCCGACGTGGAAGCTTGCCGCAAGCTAAGCGGACTTGGCTCTGATGCGTCGCCCCACGACATCGTCAGCGCGTTGGCCGTGCGCAATACATTTGCGGAGCTTTTGAAAAAACTCGCTGCTGCAAGCCCGGGCTCGTCGACGCGTATCGAACGCGCGATCCTGATGGCGGAGCCGCCCTCCATGGACAAGGGTGAGGTGACCGACAAGGGGTCGATCAACCAGCGCGCGGTGCTGAGGAACCGCGCTACCCTGGTGGACGAGCTCTATGGCCAGCCTTTATCTTCGCGGACGCTAGCGGTCGAAGGAAATCGCTGATGGAGATCAAGGGACAGCCGGCCATCGTCACCGGCGGTGCATCGGGCCTCGGGGCAGCCACCGCGCGCGCGCTGGCTGCGGCGGGCGCCAGGGTTGCAATCATCGATGTCAACGAAAAGGCCGCGGCCGAAGTGGCCGATAGCATCAAGGGCGTCGCCGTCGCCTGCGATGTCGCCGACAGCGCCAGTGGTGAAGCGGCGGTGAAAAAGGCCGCTGCCGCGCATGGGCCGGCCCGCATTCTGGTCAACTGCGCCGGCGTGGGCCCTGCCAAACGCATCGTCGGCCGCGAGGGACCGATGCCGCTCGCCGACTACGAGCGCGTCATTCGCATCAACCTGATCGGTACTTTCAACATGATGCGACTTGTCGCTGCCGCCATGCAGGCGACGGCGCCCCTGCCTGACGGCGAACGCGGCGTGATCGTCTCCACCGCCTCAGTTGCTGCTTTTGAAGGGCAAATTGGACAGGCGGCCTACGCCTCCTCGAAAGGCGGTATCGCCGCACTGATCTTGCCGGCAGCACGCGAATTCGCGCAGTTCGGCATTCGCGTGCTCGCCATCGCGCCGGGCATTTTCGGCACGCCGATGTTGCGGGCATTGCCACAGGAAGCGCAGGACTCGCTCGGTGCGTCAGTGCCATTTCCCAAGCGACTTGGCGAACCCCGGGAATTCGCCGCACTGGTGCTTCACTGCATTCACAATGGCTACCTTAATGGCGAAGTGATCCGTCTCGACGGCGCGCTGCGCATGGCGCCGCGCTGAAAGGAACGTCGTGGCCACATTCAGCAGTACCCGCACAGTGCGGATCGAATGGGGCGACTGCGATCCCGCCGGCATTATCTTTTATCCGCGCTACTTCGAAATTTTCGACGCCTCGACGGCGCTGCTCTTCGAGCGCGCCCTCGGGATGACCAAACTCAGCATGTTCAAGAATTTCGAATTCGCCGGCATTCCGCTCGTACGCACGCGCGCGCGGTTCTTGAAACCCACGCGTTTCGGTGATGACGTCACGATCAGGAGCACAATCGAATTCGGCAGTTCCAGCTTCGAGGTCGAGCATCAACTGAGCCTCAATGGCGACACCTGCGTTGAATGTTCGGAGAGACGCGTCTGGGTCATCCGTGATGCGGACGGCCGGTTCAAATCGCATCCGGTTCCGGAGGCAGTGCTGGCAAAATTCCGAAGTTATTAAAGCGCCTGTTGGCGCTAGTCGATGTCGGCGGCGATCTTTTTCAAAATCTGGATGAATCGTTTGCGGTCGCGAGCACCGATGACATTGTCGAGATTACGTTCGTGCCGTCGCGCGCAGCGCGTCATCGTCGTAAGGACTTTTTTTCCGGCCGGCGTAAGGCTCAGGCTGTAAGTGCGGCGGTCGCTATCCATCCGCTTGCGCTCGACGAGGCCGCGCTTGACCAGATCCTCGACGACCGGGGTAAGGCTGGATTTGTCGCGGCCGTTCGCGAGCGACAATTCGGTCTGGCTGATGCCGGGATTGCGGGCGATCAGTGTCAAAGTGGCAAAACGACCTGGACTTTCGCCGATCTCCTGCGACCGGCGCGAAAATGCCTGGAACGCAGCTTCCTGCGCCATGCGCAGATTGAAGCCCACCCAGTAGGCGAGCGGACCGAAATTTATCGATAGGCCAAAGGCTTCGCCGTTCTTGCCGCGTCGACGGTTGCCTATTCCGTTTGTCCCGTGCACCGCATCATCCCTTTTCCCGAAAACGGACAGTCAGATGGAGCCCGCTCCCGGAATTTAGTTTGACATCAAACTAAGCTTTACAACGTCGGCCGCCTTCGGCTGAATATTGCAAAAGTTGGCTACTTAACCAACACCCCAACCCCAAGGGAGGACCCTATGAAACTCCGTTTCGCGGGATGTGTCTACGCTGCCGCTCTATTGATCGGCGGCGCGACCGGCGCACTCGCGCAGGAAAAGACGTATGAACTCAAGCTCGCCCACTGGGTGCCGCCATCGCATCCCCTGCAGAAGGCGCTGGAGGAGTGGGGGGCTGCGGTCGAGAAGGATTCCGGCGGTACGCTGCACTACAAGGTTTATCCCTCGCAGCAGCTCGGCAAGGCTTTCGACCACTATGATATGGCGCGCGACGGCATCGCCGACCTGACCTACGTCAACCCCGGTTATCAGCCTGGCCGTTTCCCGATCGTTGGCGCGGGCGAGCTGCCGTTCCTGTTTTCCAATGCAACGAGTGGTTCACAAGCGCTAGACGCCTGGTATCGCAAATACGCCGAGCGCGAGATGAAGGACGTCAAGTACTGCCTGGCCTTCGTGCATGATCCGGGCTCGTTCCACTCCAAGACCAAGAAGATCGTGGTGCCCGACGACATCAAGGGCATGAAGATCCGGCCTGCTCACGCCACCATGGCAAGTTTCGTCACACAGCTCGGCGGCACCAACGTGCAGGCCGCAGCTCCGGAAGTGCGCGACGTTCTTGAAAAAGGCGTTGCCGATGCCGTGACATTTCCGTGGGGCTCGGTACCGCTGTTCGGCATTGACAGAGTCACGAAGTATCACATGGACGTTCCGCTGTACGTGACGACCTTTGTCTTTGTGTTCAACAAAGACAAATACAATGAGATGTCCCCGCGACAGAAAAAGGCGATCGACGACCATTGTAATAATGAGTGGGCCGGCAAGGTCTCGGCACCCTGGGCCGACTTCGAACACGCAGGCATTGCCAAGATCAAGGCGGAAGCCGGTCACGAGGTCTATTCGCTTACGCCGGAACAAGTTACGGAATGGAAAAAGGCCGCACAGCCGCTCGAGCAGAAATGGTCCGACAATGTCAAAAAGGCCGGCGGCAATCCCGACACGATCATGAAAGAGCTCAAGGACACGCTCGCTCGGTTCAAGGCTTCGTTCTAACGTTACGGCGGCGCGGCTCGTGCGAGACCGCGTCGCCTTCACTCTTGTTGCATGAGCCGGGCGCGGATTGTTGCGCCAACCGAGCGGAGATCGCCGTGGCCGAGAAAGTCCTTGGCGAAACCGAAGTGGCGCAAGAACTCGCCGGTTCGCCTGCGCCGCGCCGACGCAACGCGATGGACCGGTTCATCGATGGAATCGAACTCATCGCAGCGTTTTTCGTCGGCATTGTCGCTGCCGACATTTTTATCTCAGTGCTGCTGCGCTATTTTTTCGCTTTTCAGATTCCGGATGCATATGATTTCGGACGGCTTCTGCTCGGCATCCTGATTTTCTGGGGCATTGCCGCGACCTCTTATCGCGGCACGCATATCACCGTCGATCTGGTCTGGAGCAATGTCGGCCCGCGCTGGCAGCGCGTCATCGATGTGTTCGCGACGTTGGTCCTCTTGTTCGTTGTGACGGCCCAGACCTATACCCTGTTCGACAAGGTCGTGAGCACTTACAGGGACAACGTCCTCACCTTCGACCTGCGCCTGCCGACCTGGCCGTTTTTTCTGGTCGCCTGGATCGGCGACGTGTCGGCGGTGATGCTGATCGCGGTGCGTACCTATCGGCTGATCTTCCATCCCGAATTGATGGACGAAGGCGGATACCGCATGAAGCCGGTCGAGTAGCCAATGCTGAGCACCGACGCCGTCGCTGTTATCGGGTTTCTCAGCCTGTTCGCAATGATGCTTCTGCGCGTCCCGGTCGGCATGGCGATGGGCCTCGTTGGCGTCACCGGCTTTGCCTACCTCAACGGTTCGGGGCCAGCCCTCAAGATCGTCGGCCACACGTCCATGCGCACGGTGACCGACTACAATTTCGGCGTCATCCCGATGTTTCTGCTGATGGGCGCGTTCGTATCGAATTCCGGCATGAGCCGGGAATTGTTCCGCGCGGCCAACAGCTTCCTCGGCCATCTGCCCGGCGGCCTTGGGATTGCGACGATCGCGGCCTGCGGCGGTTTCGCCGCGATTTCGGGCTCATCGGTTGCGACCGCAGCGACGTTTTCCGCCGTCGCCTATCCGGAAATGCGGCGGTTCGGCTACCCGCAGTCTTTTGCCACGGGGGTGATCGCGGCCGGTGGAACGCTGGGCGCAATGCTGCCTCCGTCAACGGTGCTCGCCGTCTACGGCATCATCACCGAGCAGGATATCGGCAAATTGTTCATCGCCGGCATCATTCCCGGCCTTCTCGCGGCAACGATGTACATGATCACCGTTGGCATCATCGGGTTCGTGCGGCCGAACTTCCTGCCCTCGACGCCTCGCCACTCCTGGAAGGACCGAATTGCTGCCACACGAGATGTCTGGGCAACGCTTCTGCTTTTCATCTTCGTTATCGGGGGATTGTACGGCGGGCTGTTCACGCCGACAGAAGCCGGCGGCATGGGCGCCGGCGGCGCCTTCGTTATCGGTGTGCTGCGCGGCCGACTCGACCGCACCGAAATTCGCCGCTCGCTGTTGCAGGCAACGCGCACGGCCGCTGCGGTTTTTACCGTGCTGATCGGTGCGCTGCTGTTCGGCTATTTTCTCACCGTCACGCAGACGCCGCAGAAGGTAACGGCGTTCCTCACCGGCCTCGGTATCGGCAATTACGGTGTGCTGGCGCTAATCATGCTGATGTATCTGGTCCTCGGATGTCTCATGGACGCGATGGCGATGATCATCCTGACCGTGCCGATCATCTTCCCGGTCATCATCCATCTCGGCTTTGATCCGATCTGGTTCGGCGTGATCATCGTGATGACGGTCGAACTCGGCCTCATCCACCCTCCGGTCGGCATGAATGTGTTCGTGATCAAAAGCGTGGTGAAAGACGTAAGTTTTGCAACGATTTTCAAGGGCGTCATACCTTTCATCCTGACCGACCTGGTCCGGCTGGTTATCCTGATTGCCTTCCCGATTCTTGCCCTGTGGCTCCCCTCGAAAATGTAGGCGATCCGTGATATAGTTTGGGATCCAACTATCTGGCGAAGACCTGACGATGGAACGCTCCTTCAAAAAAGAAGTGCAGGCTTTGAAGCTCGGCGACGGCGAGACCTTCCATGGCGAAGGAATCCTGGCCGTCACCAAGGCGCTTCTGCAGTCCGGCGTTTCCTACGTCGGGGGTTACCAGGGCGCGCCGGTGTCGCATCTGCTCGATGTGCTCGTGGACGCCGAGGACATCATGTCCGAGCTCGGCGTGCATCTGGAGACCTGTTCCAACGAGGCGTCTGCCGCCGCCATGCTTGGAGCGTCGATCAACTACCCGTTGCGCGGCGCGGTGACCTGGAAATCGATCGTCGGCACCAATGTCGCGGCCGACGCGCTGTCGAACCTTGCCTCGCCCGGCGTGGTCGGCGGCGCCATGATCATTCTCGGCGAGGACTACGGCGAAGGCGCGAGCGTCATTCAGGAGCGCTCTTATGCCTACGCGCTCAAGTCCTCGATGTGGCTGCTTGACCCGCGGCCTGACCTGCCGTCGATCGTGCGGACGGTGGAAAAGGGTTTCGAGCTCTCGGAGGCAAGCCACGCGCCGGTCATGCTCGAATTGCGTATCCGCGCCTGCCACGCGACCGGCGAATTCGCCGCCAAAGACAATCGCAAAGGTGTCTTTTCCGGTCTCGACAAATTGGCCGGGCCGCCGCGCTTCGAGTATGGGCGCCTGGCGCATCCGCCCGTGATCTTCACGCAGGAGCGGCTGAAGGTCGAAGAGCGCCTGCCCGCCGCACGCGCCTTCATCCGCGAGAACAAGCTTAAC
>Ga0184635_10000219_pt1 | contig 13039 bp, 12 predicted proteins | sample PLM3_30_b2_FD_133147 | JGI IMG/M metagenome (GOLD analysis project Ga0184635, IMG submission 133147) | Groundwater sediment microbial communities from an aquifer in East River, Colorado, USA - PLM3_30_b2 | ecosystem: Environmental > Terrestrial > Soil > Riparian zone | place: USA: East River...
ATGATAAACCCGACCGAGCTCTTCCGCTCCTGGATGCACGTGGACAAGCTTGATCTGCGGCTCGGGGATATCGAGCACGCTGTAACTTTGCGACGGCATCTCGCTGAAACGGCCGCCGATGAGCAGCACAAGATCGGCGCCCTTCACGCGCGCAAGCAATTTCGGATTAGGACCAATGCCAAAATCGCCGGCGTAACAGCGATGCATTGCATCAAAAAGATTTCCACGTCTGAAAGTCGTGGCAACCGGAAGCGAAAACCGCTCCGCGAATTGCATGAGGTCCGCAATTGCGCGTTCATTCCACCGGCTACCTCCGATCAGGGCAACCGGCCGCTTTGCGGCCTGCAGCAGGTCCTGCAGCCGGCTCATATCGCCTGCCCCCGGAGAAACTTCCACGCCCTCAAAGCGAGTGGCATCAGTCACCGCCACGCGCTCCTGCAACATGTCCTCAGGCAAAGCGATCACGACCGGTCCCGGCCGCCCGTTGCAGGCGGTGTGAAACGCGCGGGAGACGATCTCCGGAATACGCGCAGGGTCGTCGATCTCGGTCGCCCATTTGGCCATCGAACCAAACACTGCACGGTAGTCGAGCTCCTGGAACGCCTCTCTGTCGCGCATTTCGCGGCCGACCTGACCGACGAACACGATCATCGGCGAGGAATCCTGGCGCGCGATATGGATGCCGGCCGAAGCATTGGTGGCCCCAGGCCCACGGGTAACGAAACAGATTCCAGGTCGTCCCGTTATCTTGCCGACCGCCTCAGCCATGATCGCGGCGGTGCTTTCATGACGGCAGACGGTGAGGTCGACGTTGCTCCCGTAGAAGGCATCAAGCGCGGCAAGATAGCTTTCGCCCGGAACGCAAAAAACATGCTTCACACCCTGAATCGATAATTGGTCGATCAGGATTTGGCCGCCGGTACGTGCGTTGTCCTTGCCGCGCATTGGGGGATTACTTCACTATCTTTGCTGGAGAAATTTTCGGCGAGAACGGAGCAGGCGTCATCAACCAGTTGGCCTGTTCGATGACATTTCCGGCCTTCGCATTCTCCGACAGGAAGTGCTTCCAGTCTGGATCCTGCATCATCTTTGCGCGTTTTTGTTCGCGGTCGGCGGCGTTCTCGTAGATCCAGCCATGCACCAGCGTGTTGAGCTGACCCGACTCGCTGACGAGGTAGTAGTGCGGCTCGCCCATGTAACGGAGCTGCACCGGATAGGCCAGCTTGCTGTAGAGGTCGAGCTGCGCCGGTACCCTGCCCGGCAGAATTCGATACGTACGATGGTCGATAAGCACTGCGCGTCTCCCTTGAAATGCCGCCGGATCCGACGGTCAGGCGCGCACTCTCCCGGCAAGGCGCGTGCCGGTCAATAGGACCTTCATCGCCGGAGCGCGATCGCTGATGTACAGCGGTCAGGTTGCGGGCTCGACCGTGGCCACCTGGTAGGTATGCATCTCGCCTTCTTCGTTGCGGATTGAGACATATTCACCCGGACGAAATGCATGTGTTCCGAAGCGGTAGCCGCTTTCGTCGTCGGCTTCGACGGTTTGATCATAATCGACGCCCGGACGGTGTACCAGGAAGCCGTGTTCGTCCGCATCGCCTTCCCAAAACCGTCGGACGCGACAGAAATCGCGATACTGCTTCCAAAGCGCAGCGTCGATATGACCACTTCCGTCGAGCGGCGCCACAAATTCGTAGCCGTGGCGGGGTGATCCTTGAGGGAACTCCTTGGAACGGGCGAGATTGAGCCTGATGCGTTTGAATGCGTGCGGCAGGGCAGTCACGGCATAGTCTCCTTGATCTAATGCTGCTCCCTCGTGCCGTGGCACGGCAAGGGCATACTGATCTGACATGACGGCAGAGGCCTCACAGCAGCCGGTAATCGATTTCCTGAGCGATCCCGCCAACCACGGCGGCGCGCCGGTCAAACGCATCGATACCCACATCGCTTCGGTTTTTCTGGCCGGCGAGCGGGCGCTTAAGATCAAGCGTTCGGTCCGGTTCCCGTTTCTGGATTTCTCTACGCTCAAGAAACGCAGAGCAGCCTGCGCAGCAGAGATAGCGGTCAACCGCGCCTTCGCCCCGTCGATCTATCTTCGGGTCGTGCCGATCACGAGGGAGCGTGGCGGTCGTCTCGCAATCGGCGGAAAGGGCGAACCGATAGAATGGGCTGTCCAGATGCGGCGCTTCGACGAGAGCCAGACGTGCGACCGTCTGGCCGAGGCCGGCCAAATTGACGCACTGCTCGCGGATGCACTCGGCCGGGCAGTGGCGGCGGCACACCGCCTGGCTCCAACGGTTACGCAGGCACATTTCACCGAAACGCTCGCCGAAATTGCGTCGCAGAATGAAGCGGAACTCGCATCTGATCCGGACTTGTTTTCACTGCAAGCTCTGCGCGCTTTGTCCGCTGCGACGCTTGACGCTTTCGACCGCGTAAAGCCGCTGCTGGATGCCCGCGAGCGGGCGGGCCTGGTGCGCCGATGCCACGGCGATCTGCATCTGGGCAATATCGCGCTGATCGATGGCAAACCTGTTCTTTTCGATGCCATCGAATTCGATGATCGTATCGCCACCGGCGATGTCTTTTATGATCTCGCCTTTCTGTTGATGGACCTGATCGAGCGCGGTCTCCATCAGCCGGCAAATATCGTGCTCAATCGCTATTTGACGGAAACGGGCCGCGTCTACGATCTTGACGCACTTGCGGCCCTGCCGCTGTTCATGTCGATGCGTGCGGCGATCCGCGCCAAAGTAACCGCGGCGCGCGGTTGGCAACGCGGATTGAACGCCGACCTTGCACACAATGCGCGCGACTATGCCGCCCTGGCGCAAAAATTATTGATTCCAACCAAACCGCGGCTGATTGCGATCGGCGGACTTTCCGGTACCAGGAAATCATTGCTCGCACGCACGCTCGCGCCGCACGTTCTGCCGCTCCCGGGCGCCGTCGTGCTTCGTAGCGACGTCGAGCGCAAGGCGCTGTTTGGTGCACATGAAAACGAAAGACTGCGACAGGAGGCTTACGCTATGGAAGTCACGGCCAGGGTTTACGACGTGCTTGCCGAAAAGGCGCGACGCATAGTGGCGGCCGGCCATTCAGCCATCGTGGACGCAGTGTTTGCGCGGCCTGAGGAGCGTGCCGCGATCGCGAAGGTCGCGCCATCCGGGTTCGAGGGATTTTTTCTGACTGCGAACGTGGAAGCCCGCCTCTCCCGCATCAGCATGCGCTCGGGCGACGCTTCAGATGCTGACACAAACGTTGCGCGCAAGCAGGAAGATCTCGACCTCGGCCACATCAAGTGGACGAAAGTCGACGCCTCCGGCACGGCCGAAGAAACGCTGATCCGAGCCGAGGCAATGCTCGACCAGCGATAGCCAAGCTATGCGTTGTGCGACCCGCTGTCCCGCCGCGCCGCTTGTGGCGTTTCCCACGAAACCAATGCATAGCTTTGAGTAAAGCGCCCGGTTACCGACGATGACTTCCACAAAAGCCCGACACCAATTTGCAGTGCGGCTGGCGGCCGGGCTCACTGGATATTGCGCGTTCATCAATCTCTATTCACCGCAGGCAGTCCTGCCGCTGCTAACGGATGAATTCGATGCAAGCGCGGCTGAGGTTTCCACCATCATTACCGTGAGCACGCTGGCGGTAGCGCTGACTGCGCCCTTTACGGGGGCGGTTGCCGACGTGCTTGGCCGCAAACGGGTTATCGTCGCGGCGATGTTCATGCTGGTCATTCCGACCGTGATGGTCAGCCTGTCGACCAGTCTGTCTGCGCTTATCTTCTGGCGCGCCGTCCAGGGGCTCGTTCTGCCCCCGATTTTCGCAGTCATGGTCGCCTATATCGGCGATGAATTGCCACACCATGAGGCGACGACCGTCGCCGGGATCTATTCGTCAGGTTCCAGCCTGGGCGGCTTCAGCGGCCGGTTATTCACCGGCCTTCTGGCGGACCTCATAAGCTGGCGCGCGGGCTTTATGGTGCTTGGGGCGATAACCTTTGCCGGCGCGGTCGTGGTCGCTTTTCTCCTGCCGCATGAGCGTAAATTTGTCCGCTCGGAAGGCTTGCTCGCCTCCGGCAAACAGATGCTTGCCCATTTTCGCAATGGCCAGTTGCTCGCAACCTACGCGATTGGGTTCGGCGTGCTGTTCAATTTCATCTGCACGTTTACCTACGTGAGTTTCTATTTGGCCGCCCCGCCTTATGGTCTCTCGGCAAGCTGGCTCGGCGCGATCTTCATCGTCTATCTCACCGGGTCGGTGCTTACACCCTGGACCGGCTGGGCCGTCGGGCGGTTCGGCCGACGGCGTCTGACGGTGCGCGTGATTGCCGTGTGGGCCATCGGAATTGCGCTGACGCTGCTGCCTTCGTTGCCACTGATCGTTGCCGGCCTGGCGCTCTGCGCCGCCTGCGGGCTGATCTGCCAAGCGGTTTCGACGGGTTATGTCACCGTGACTGCCAAGGCCGGGCGCTCCTCGGCGGTCGGGCTTTGTGTCACATCATTTTATATTGGCGGCAGCTTCGGCGCGGCGCTCGGTGGGCTCGCCTGGAGCTTCGGTGGCTGGCCGGCCTGCGTCGCGCTGGTGATGGCTATGCTCATTGTCCTCGCCGCCATAGTGTGGTTCGGCTGGAGCCGCCGCGTGCCGGCGGCTCCCTCTGTAGTGCCGATCGAACCGGCTTAAACCGCAGTCGGGTGCCAGAGCGGCGCATAGCCTCGTTCAAGCACCTTGAGGATCGAAGGGGGCGTGAGCACGTCAACGTCGATGCCACGCGGGCGCGGTCTCGATTGGGCGTATCCGGCCGGTGTCCAGCACAAAAGCCGCTTGGACCGAATGGCATAGGCTTCGCCGTCGAGCGCAATCATCGCGCCGTCGGGCAGGGTCTTCAGTTTTCGCCGGTGGGTGCGCTTGGCTCTACCGTTCCGCCGCTCGGCGTGAAGAATCCTATCCATCGTCGCCGACGTCGCGCGTTTTTTCTTGCCTGAAAAGAGAATCGCAAATCGTTCGGCATCTTTACGACGGCACTCGAAACAAGGCCTGTGGCCGGCGGCAAGAGCAGTGATCTCGTCGAGGAAAAACAATTCTGTGTAGCTGTTGCCCCAGACGTTGCGGTGCCGGTTGTTGAACTCAAGCCTGCAGCAGATCCACGCCCACGTAGCCCATCGGCGCGCCGTGAGTTTGCGCTGTGCGTCATGCAGGCGCCCGCCGCGATTGCCCATCAACATTCCACGGGCAGGCGTCGCGACCAATTCTCCGAAGGGGGAGACGCGATTGGGCAGAGGCATCGCCCATCCTCAAAGTGCCAGCGCCCGGACGGACGCCGCCGCAGCTATTCCGAAAACGACGGCCAGAAGATCGTTCCGGCGCAATGCCATGACAACGAGCGCCACGATAACAGTAGCGGCCGCAGCCGTCCCGCCGCGCACCGCAAGCGGCAAAATGATTGCCGCTATCACCGAGCCCGGAAGCGCATTCAGGATGCTGCGGACGCGTCGCGTCAGCGGAACGTAGCCCATCAGCCAGAATCCGCCCGCGCGGATCGCATAGGTCACCACCGCCATTGCCGCGATGGCAATCCAAACACCGAACGTGGCCAATTCGGCGTTCATTCTTTCGGCTCGTCGAAGTAGCCGCCCGCGACGGCGCCCGCAATTGAGCCCGCGATGATGAACCACCATCCGGGGACCAGACGTTCGACGACGACAGCCACGATTCCGGCAACAAGCCAGCCCCCGGCGCGGCGTGCGCCAGCCCATAGCGGCACCAGCATCGCCGCGAAAAATGCCGGCATCACGAGATCGAGTCCGTATCGTGCCGGATCGACAATAAACCCGCCAAGAAAGTATCCGATGCCCGCGGCCGCAAGCCACCCCGCCATGATTGCGGTCGCCGCGCCGAAATAGACCGCGATATCGCGGCCACCTTCGGCGCGATAGCGCATGGCGATCAGCCAAGTCGCATCGGTGAGAAAGAACAACGCCGTATAGGCCTGCCACGCGGGCCGTTCGCCCAGCCAGGGACGCATCGCAACGCTCATCAGAAAAAGCCGCGCCCCGATGACGGCCGCGAGCAGAGCGAGTGTTACAACGGCGCCCCATGTGAGAACGCTTGGCCAGATCTCGAGTGCAACGAGCTGAGCAATCCCGGAACACACAAAAAAATTCATTGCCAGGCTTTGGAAGAATGACAGCCCTTGCCGGGCGGCGGCAGCGCCGACGACAAGCCCAAACGCCATGATACCGGGCGTTATCGGAAGCCCCTGCCGCAATCCATGCCTGAAGCCCGACCAACTGGGTCTGTCTGAAGCTGATTGAAGTACAGTCATGGCGATTGTTGCTGCAAAGACAAAGGCCGGGCAGAAGACCCGGCCTTGATATCATCACTCGTGGAAGTAACTAACCCTGCGGCTGCGGGGCGACCTCACCGGATGGCGGCTCCGGCCGCGGACGCGGCTTGCCGGCTGGCGGCACTGCAGATGACCGCGGCGTGCTCGGCTCGATCACCGACTCGCGCACCGGCCGCTTGCCGGCGAGCAGATCGGTAATTTCTTCGCCCGTCAGCGTCTCGAATTCGAGCAGACCCTTGGCGAGCACCTCAAGATCGGCACGTTTTTCGGAGAGGATCTGCGTCGCCTCGGCGTAGCCGGCCTCGACCAGCCGGCGAATTTCACCGTCGATCTTGCGTGAGGTCTCCTCCGAAATATTCTGCTGGCGCGAGACTTGGTAGCCAAGGAAGACTTCGTCTTGGTTTTCGCCGTAGGCAACCGTGCCGAGCTCGTCGGACAAGCCCCACCGCGTCACCATCATGCGAGCAAGCTTGGTTGCCTGCTCAATATCCGAGGCCGCCCCTGACGTAACTTTTTCTTTGCCGAAGACCATTTCCTCGGCGACGCGCCCGCCCATCATGATAGCGAGACGTGACGTCATCTGCTCGCGGCTCATCGACAGCTTGTCGCGCTCGGGCAATTGCATGACCATGCCGAGCGCGCGCCCGCGCGGAATAATCGTAGCCTTGTGCACCGGGTCGGTGGCTTTCACGTTGAGGGCAACGATGGCGTGGCCGCCTTCGTGATAGGCGGTGAGGAGCTTCTCTTCCTCTGTCATCACCAGCGACTTGCGCTCGGCGCCCATCATCACCTTGTCCTTGGCGTCCTCGAACTCCGACTGCGTGACCATGCGCTTGTTGCGCCGCGCGGCCATCAGCGCCGCTTCGTTGACAAGGTTCATCAGGTCCGCGCCGGAGAAACCCGGAGTGCCACGGGCGATCGTCTTCAGGTTCACGTCCGGCGCCAGCGGCACCTTGCGGACATGCACCTTCAGGATGTTTTCGCGGCCTACAACGTCGGGATTCGGCACCACCACCTGGCGGTCGAAGCGGCCGGGGCGCAGCAGCGCCGGATCGAGCACGTCGGGCCGGTTGGTCGCCGCGATAAGAATAATGCCTTCGTTGGCTTCGAAGCCGTCCATCTCCACCAGCAACTGGTTGAGGGTTTGCTCGCGCTCGTCGTTGCCGCCGCCAAGGCCGGCACCGCGATGACGACCGACGGCGTCGATTTCGTCGATGAAGATGATGCACGGCGCATTCTTCTTCGCCTGCTCGAACATGTCGCGCACGCGGCTTGCGCCGACGCCGACGAACATTTCAACGAAATCCGAGCCTGAAATGGTGAAGAACGGCACATTGGCTTCGCCGGCTACTGCGCGCGCGATCAGAGTTTTGCCGGTGCCGGGAGGGCCGACCAGCAATACGCCGCGCGGAATGCGGCCGCCAAGCCGCTGGAACTTGCCGGGATCGCGCAGGAACTCGACAATCTCCTGCAAGTCCTGCTTGGCTTCGTCGACCCCCGCCACATCTTCAAAGGTGACGCGTCCGTGCGCTTCAGCCAGAAGCTTTGCCCGGGACTTGCCGAAACCGAGCGCCTTGCCGCCGGCGCCTTGCATTTGGCGCGACAGAAAAATCCACACGCCGATCAGCGCAATAAACGGAAGCCATGACACCAGCAGCGAGACAAACCACGGGACGTTGTCCTGCGGCGGTCGCGCGGTAATCGTGACGCCCTTGGAGTAAAGCTTTTGCACCAGACCGGGATCATTCGGCGCATAGGTCTGGAAGCTGGTGCCGTTAGCGAAAGTACCGTGAATATCCGGCCCCTGGATCACGACGTCGCGTACGCGGCCCTGATCGACCTCGGATAGGAGCTGCGAGAACGAAATATCTTGCGCAGTCGTGCGCTGACCGGGATTCTGGAAGAGCGTGAACAGCGCCAACAGCAGCAGGACGATGATCACCCAGAGGGCGAAATTGCGAAGATTAGCGTTCATCAGGTGTCCTGACCCCGCCGCGCGCGAGTCCCGCGGCCGTGTGATTTATGCATCCGGTTCGTGGCGACTTCGCGTCGGTCCCGAGGCCCCAATGTAGGCAGCACCGGCCCCCAAGAAAAGGCCTAGAACCTTAATATTCTAGCGTCTTTTCCCCCGAGTCGCTCGACCCTGTTCGCGCTTGGTTAAGAGCTTGCGACTGCGCGGCGGTGCCCTTTCGACCATGAGTTGGCGATCGGTCAATGTTACTACCGCGCCAGCCAGGGTCCGGCGAAAGCGTCCTTCCCCGGCACTCCGAGCGCTATCGAGGGCGCACTTGAGCGCCTCGAGCTTCCCCAATTCCACAGGGCCCTCATTGCCGGCTTTCGCCACCGCGCGGCCGAGAACGCGCAGTGCGATTTCCGCAGGCAATTCCACAAAGCGGCGCATTTCAATCGCGAGCGCGCCTGAGCGCGGCAATTCCACCGCGAGGTCGCCCATGGCGCGATCCACGGCAGCCTCGATCGCACGTTCCGCCCTCTTAAGCCGACGCGCGAGTTGCCCCAGCCGATGCGAATCAAGACCCTCCTCGGCCAGCGCCCCCATCAGCCCGCGCAGACGCGCGCGCGTAAAGCGCGGATCGCGATTCGAAGGATCATCGGCATACGGAATCCTTGCCGCATGCAGGGTCTCGACGAGCCGTGACTTCGGGATGTCGAGCAGCGGCCGGACCAGATGCATGTCACCATCCCTTGCAGCCGCTGTTGATGGGCCCAAAGTGCGTGAACCGGGAACGGCAGAAAGCTTTTGCATCGCTCCCAGTCCCGTCAAACCACTGCCGCGGCTCATGCGGAGCAGCACAGTCTCTGCCTGGTCATCAAGCGTGTGCGCAGTGAGGATGTGTTTGGCCCCGGCCTTCCTGGCGGCCTGATCGAGCAGCCGATAGCGAGCAGCGCGCGCGGCTTCCTGCAATCCGGTCGGCGGCTTTACGGCGCTCCATCGTAGTGTGCGGTGGTCAATCTTCAGCCTGCGCGCCAGGCGCGCAACCGAAGCAGCCTCGCGTCGGGATTCCTTGCGCAAGCCATGGTCGATCGTCACGGCAACGAGTTTTGGCTTTGTCTTGAGCGAATCGCGCCAGCGCGCCGCGAGCAGCATGAGCGCAGTCGAATCCGGCCCTCCCGAGACCGCCAGCACGATCACAGGAATGCCACGCAAGTCGGAAAAAAGAACCTTTGTCTCCGACGCCGAGATGGCCGTAGATGTTTGCCCAGGCATGATCGTCATCAAAGCCGCTTCCCCGCCGTCGGATCAGGTCCGCGGGCAGGCTTTCGCGATCATATCCTAGCAGTGCGCGCGCTTCTGCTCCTGCTCAACCCCGCGCTTCACATTGGCTGAGGCGCGCGGATATTTGCGTCCGACCTCGGCAAGCGTGGCACAAGCAGCTTCTTTCTGACTCATCGCTGCTAGCGATTGACCAAGGCGGAGCAGAGCATCAGGCGCCTTGGCGGAGCGCTCGAACTTGGTCGACACCCCGAGGAAGGATTCCGCAGCATCGCGATAGCGCTGTTGCTGAAACAGGCTTTCGCCGAGCCAGTACTGCGCCTCAGGCACAAGGCGCTCGTTCGGGTACTTTTTGAGGTAGTCGCGGAACGACTGCTCGGCCAGCGCATAGTCCTTATGCAGCACATAGCCATAGGCCATGTCGTATTCGTCCTGGGGCGAAGCCGAGGGCGGCAGCGTCGCAAGTTGCTGGCCGGAAGGCACCGCGTTGCGGACTTGCGGCGGCGGCGATGGCGATGGCGCTACCACCTGCGAGGTCGGCACCGGTGTTGGACCGGCGGAGGCAACTGCCGCGGGCGGCGCAGGCGCTTGCGGCGGCGTGGAATCGTTGCCGGCAAGCGTCGACAGATCCAGCGGCGCGCCGGCAGCGCGGCCACCAGGAGCGCCGATCGGCGCCCCGCTGTCCTGACTCCGTTCGGGCGCAGCGATCACCGCCCCGTTCCCAAGCGTGCGTGGCGCGCCCGGCGCATTTGGATTTTGCGATGGATCGAATACGTCCGAGCGTCGGCCGGGTGCTGCACCTGGTGACGCATTCCCCGGACCCATGGGGGCGGCCTGCGGCGGCGCGGCGCCACCACGCGACCCCAACTGCTGAAGACGATACTCGGTATCGTCCTGCATGCGCTTGAGCTGCATCTCGAGCTGCTGATTGCGGTACTGGAGCTGCTCGATGGTGCCGGTGAGCTGCCGCAGTGCATTTTCCATGCGGTCGAGTCGAACTGAAAGATCACCAGGATCGGCCATCCTCCCCGACTGCGCCGGCTGACGCGATTGCGCGGCGGGCTGGCCGCGGCTGAATAAATCGTCGAGGAAGTTTCCGGACCCACGCTGCTCTTGCGCCGGCGCGGAACCAGCAAGAAGCAAGATGGAAATAGCGGCGAGCGCCGCGGTTCGAGATGATGATCGTGAATTGGTCATGTCAGATGAGGCCGGCAGCGGCCCGTCTTTCCACTGAGAATACCATAAGACGCGCTGCGTCGAAATTGTGACTAAGCGTGCACTTTCAGGGCGCACGCAAAGCGGGCCTTGGAATTGCATGTTCCGCGGCACCCATTGATTTCGGAACCGGCCCTCCGGCCGCGCCGAAATGACCGGTCAATGGTCTTATGAACTGACGCCCAGCACTGTGACCGCGCGGCGGTTTTGCGACCAGCAGGAGATATCATTACAGACCGCCACCGGCCGCTCTTTGCCGTACGAGATGGTCCGCATGCGTTGGCCCTGGATGCCGCGCGACACCAGATAGTCCCGCACAGCCTGCGCGCGACGCGCACCGAGCGCGATATTGTACTCGCGGGTGCCGCGCTCGTCGGCGTGACCTTCAATGGTGAACTGACTGTACTGGTTGTAGGTCGTCAGCCACTGCGCCTGTTTGTCGAGCGTTGCGCGCGACTGCGGCGTCAGTTCGGTTGAGTCTGTCTCGAAGAACACGCGGTCGCCGACATTGACTACGAAATCCTGCTGACTGCCGGGTGTCGCTTGGCCTGACGCATTCGCCTGCGCGTCCTCGCCCCTGTTGGCACAGGCAGAGATTGCAAGAGCCGCGGCGAAGACCGCCGCGAATTTGGCAACGTGCAGCGTTTTCCTAATATCGATCATTCCGGTGCCTCCATTTCACGCGTATCAACCGGAGCTTTCGTGAGGGTCTAGCAGCCTGTTCGTTAAACGAACGTTCCATCAACCTTGATGGAACCTTGCCCAGGCCCTTTAAGTCTATCGGAGTCCCTTAAACCATTTCTCATGGTTAAGACACGGTGAAAATAAGGCCGGTTTACGACATTCACGACAAAAGCGGCGACCAGGCCGGATCGGACGCGTATGCCGGTGTCGGCACTTTCATTTCGTTACGGCCGCTAATGTCGATCGTATAGAGCGCCGGTCCCTGACCCACATCGCGGAAGAACATCAGTACACGGCCGTTCGGGGCGAACGTAGGCCCTTCGTTATGAAAGCCTTCCGTAAGCAAGCGCTCGCCAGAGCCGTCAGGCTTGAGCACGCCGATCGCAAAGTTACCTCGCGCCTGACCGGTGAAGGCAATGAAGTCCCCGCGGGGCGACCAAACCGGCGTCGAATGGTGCCCCTCGCCGAAACTAATGCGCTGTGCCGGCCCACCGGTCGCCGGCATCACGTAGACCTGCTGGCTACCTCCGCGATCGCTTTCGAAACAGATCCGCGTACCATCAGGCGAGTAACATGGTGCGGTATCAATCGCCGGCGTGTCGGTAAGCCGAGTGGTCTGCTTCGACCGCAGGTCCATCACAAAGAGGTTGGCGTTGCCGCCCTGTTGCAGGCTCATGATCACGCGTTGACCGTCAGGCGAAAATCTCGGGGCGAAAGTCATCCCCGGAAAATTCCCGACAATCTCGCGCTGTCCGGTCTCGATATTCAGGAGATAGACGCGCGGATCACCCTGCCCGTATGACATATAGGTGATCTCTTGCGTTGACGGATTGAAACGTGGCGTCAGTACCAGATCATCGCCCCGCGTCAGATAGCGTACGCCGGCGCCGTCCTGGTCCATAATGGCGAGACGTTTTACTCGCCGGTCCTTTGGGCCAGTTTCGTCCACGAACACGATCCGGCTGTCGAAATAGCCTTTCTCGCCGGTGAGACGCTCGTAGATTGCGTCCGAAATAATGTGCGCGATACGCCGCCAGTTGTCAGGTGTCGTAAAGTACTGCTTGCCGTCGAGCTGCTGGCCGGCGAAGACATCCCACAGACGGAATTCAGCCTTCAGCCGTCCATCGCCCTGACGCGTAATCCGGCCGGTGACCAGAGCCTGGGCGTTTATCGCACGCCAGTCCGGAAAGCGCGGCACGTTATCGCTGTTCGTGATCTTTTCGATGAACGCAGCCGGATTCACCGGCGCGAACAGGCCGCTGCGCTGAAGGTTGCTGGTTATAACGGCAGTTACGTTTCGGCCCGTGTCGGCATCGGAAATGAAATCCGGCACGGCGATCGGCATCGGCTGCACATTGCCCTGCGTGATGTCGAGCTTGAGTACGGCACCAGCAGGCCGTGGCGCGAGCATTGCCAACGCGCCCGCGCCGACGAGCAGCCTGCGGCGGGTTAGCGACACGGGAAAACTTGTTGGAGAATTCGGGTCGGTCATTTCAGTGCGATATTAATTGGACCGGTACATATCTTTTGGATCGAAGGTCAATTCAATTTCCTTC
>Ga0184635_10000221_pt1 | contig 12998 bp, 10 predicted proteins | sample PLM3_30_b2_FD_133147 | JGI IMG/M metagenome (GOLD analysis project Ga0184635, IMG submission 133147) | Groundwater sediment microbial communities from an aquifer in East River, Colorado, USA - PLM3_30_b2 | ecosystem: Environmental > Terrestrial > Soil > Riparian zone | place: USA: East River...
AGCGGAATTCCGGGACCTTTGTCACGCACGCAGACGCGATGGCGGGCCACATTGGAAGTCCACCTCCTCACGTCGGCAGACAGGTGTTCAGTCCTCGACGAAGCGGTAACCCACGCCGCGCACTGTATCGAGATGCTTGGCGGCAGGGCCGAGTTTTTCGCGGAGGCGGCGCATGTGGGTATCCACGGTGCGGCTGTCGATGATGGTGTCGTACTCCCACACGTCGCGCAGGAGCAGTTCACGGGTCAACACGCGGCCGCGACGTTGGGCGAGCATGGTGAGGAGTTTGAATTCGGTGGCGGTGAGATCGATGGGGCGATTCTGAACGTGGACGGAATGCCGCGCCACGTCGATGAGCATCGCGCCGATGCGGATTTGTTCCGCGGAGTCGTCGCCCCCCTTGCCGCGCCGAAGCAGGGCTTTGACGCGGAGCACCAGTTCGCGCGGGCTGAACGGTTTCGTCACATAGTCGTCGGCGCCGAGTTCGAGGCCGAGGACGCGGTCAATTTCCGCGGCCCGGGCGGTGAGCATGATGATAGGAATGTCGCGGGTGGCATCGTCGCGCCGGAGAATCTTGCAGACTTCGAGGCCGTCCGCCTGCGGCAGCATGACGTCGAGCAGAATAAGGTCTGGAGCGAGCGAGCGGGCTTTCTTGATGGCTTCGTCGCCATCTTCGGCGGTGGCGACGATGAATCCGGCGTTGCAGAGGTTGATTCGAACAAGTTCGAGCGCGTCCGGTTCGTCGTCGACAATGAGAATTTTCTGTTTCATGGAGGAACTGGTTTGAAGGAGTGCCGGTTTAGGGAAGGCGCCACCAATGTGGCGGCGAGTTGCCTCGCTCTGATCCTCGCCCTTGCTGAAGGGGCGAGGGGAAATCGCTGGCCGCGCGTTCGGGATGGGCAGTGTTGTGGGCATTGGGTGTTCAGGCGATGGGTGCGGGGCGGACCTTGCCCTGGCCGCTGTGGCGAATGTCGCGTCCCTCGTAAACGTAGACGACCTCCTCGGCGATGTTGGTGGCGTGGTCGGCGATGCGTTCGAGGGCTTTGGAAACGACCATCAGATTGAGGGCGCGTGAGATGGTGGGCGGCTGTTCAACCATGTAACTGGCCAGTTCGCGGTGGAGCTGCTTGTTGAGCGCATCGACTTCCTTGTCGCGCGGAACGACGGCGCGGGCCCGGCCGGGGTCGCGTGAGACAAATGCATCAAGGGCTTCTTTGAGCATGTCGAGGGCGAGGTTGGCCATCTTAGGGATGTCGACGTAGGGTTTGAGCTGCGGCTCGACGTTCAATTCGAGCGCGCGGCGGGCGATGGTGGTGGCTTCGTCGCCGACTCGCTCGAGGTTCTGGGAGATCTTCATGGCCACGGTGACGAGCCTCAGGTCGCTGGCCAAAGGCGCCTTGGCAAGAAGGGTGACGGCCGCGTCGTCGATCTCCATCTCCAGCTCGTCGAGCAACTCGTCCTGCTCCTTGGCGTTGCGCGCATTGGCGTCGTCGCGCTCGACGAGGGCTTTCATCGAACGGCGCACGGCGGCTTCGGCGAGGCCGCCCATGGTGATGAGCTTTTCCTTCAGGGCCGAAAGCTCCTGGTCGAAGTGGTGGACGTTGCCGCGAGTGATGGGAGTCATGGTGGAACGAATCATCCGAACCGGCCCGTGACGTAATCTTCGGTCTGCTTTTTGGCCGGGTTGGTGAAAATCCTGTTCGTGGTGTCGTATTCGACGAGTTCGCCGAGATAGAAGAATGCCGTGTAGTCGGAGATGCGCGCGGCCTGCTGCATGTTATGAGTGACGATGACAATCGTGAACTCCTCCTTCAGCTCGAGGATGAGGTCCTCGACCTTCGCGGTGGCGACGGGATCGAGGGCGGACGCCGGTTCGTCCATCAGGATGATCTCCGGTTCGATGGCGATGGCGCGCGCGATGCAAACGCGCTGCTGCTGGCCGCCGGAGAGCGCGAGCGCGCTTTCGTGGAGCCGATCCTTTACCTCGGCCCAGAGCGCGGCGCCCCGCAGGCTGCGTTCGACAATTTCGTCGAGCTCCGATTTGGCTTTCACGCCCTGGAGGCGCAAGGCGTAGGCGATGTTTTCATAGATCGACTTGGGAAACGGATTGGACTTCTGAAACACCATGCCGACCCGCCTGCGGAGCTCGATGACGTCGACGTCGCGCGCGTGAATGTCCTGGCTGCCGATGCGGACTTTGCCTTCGATGCGCACGCCGTCGATGAGGTCGTTCATTCGATTGAAACAGCGGATCAATGTGGACTTGCCGCAGCCGCTGGGGCCAATGAACGCCGTGATCATGCGCTCGCGGATATTGAGCGAAATCTCCTTGAGCGCCCGGACATGGCCGTAGAAGAGCGAGAGCTTCTCCGTTTCCAGCAACGCGGTGTTGCGCGTGGAGTCGTCCGGCGGCGGTGCCGGGACGACGGTCTTGAATTTGATTTGGGCGAAGGAGGTGTCGCTCATGAAATCTCAGTGAAGAGCCCGCATCCTCCGGCGCATCCGGGCCCGGACGAAGATGGCCACGATGTTCAGGGTCAAGGTGAGGAGGATCAGCGCCAGCACAGTCGCGAAGAGGATCGGCCGGGTCTTTTCGACGTTCGGAGATTGCGTCGAGAGGATGAAGATGTGGTAGCCCAGATCCATGAACTGGTCGGTGAGCGACTTGGGCAGCGAGGCCATGAAGTAGGCCGCGCCGGTGAAGAGAATCGGCGCGACTTCGCCGGCGGCCCGGCTCACGGCGAGAATGCCGCCGGTCAAAATCCCGGGCATCGCCTGGGGAACCACGATTTTCACGATGGTCTCCAGCTTCGTCGCGCCGAGGGCGAGGCTGGCTTCGCGCAGGCCCAGCGGGATGGCTCGCAACGCTTCCTCCGTGGCGACGATCACGACCGGAAGCGTCATCACGGCCAGAGTCAGCGATGCCCAGAGGATTGCGGGTTGGCCCCACAACGGCTCCGCGGCGCCGGGGCGAAGGAACTTGTCCATGTTCCGCCCGATAAAGTTGATGAAGAAGCCGAGGCCGAACAGGCCGAAGACGATGGAGGGGACGCCCGCCAGGTTGTTCACCGCGCCGCGAATCACGCGAGTGAAGATCGACGTGGCGTGCGCGTACTCGGTCAAATAAACCGCCGTGATGACGCCGATGGGGATGACGAAGATCGTCATCAGAATCACGCGGGCGGCGGTGCCGAAGATCATCGGGAGGATGCCAGCCTTGTCCACATCGAACATGTCCTTCTCCGTGCCGGCCGTGAGGAATCGCCAGGAGATGCCCGGCCAGCCGTTGACGAGGATATTGCCCAGGATGACCGCGAGGATCGCCAGGATGAGGACCGTCGCAAAGCCGGTCAGGCCGGTGAAAAACTTGGAGTCCAGCCGCGCGCTCGTGGACTCGAATCGCCACGGGACGGTCTCCTGTTTCGCCAGCAATAGCTTCCAGCGACGACGGCGAGTCAGTCCTGGCTCGTAACCGGGCTTGGGGGGCGTAGCGAGGTTGTTGGTCATGCGGGCTTGCCCTCGAGCCTGTTCTTCAGGCGGTGAATGACGACGTCGGCCAGGAGGTTCGAGAGGAACGTGACCAGGAAGAGCAGCGCGCCGATGAGAAACAGGATTCGGTAATGGTGTCCTCCGAAGACCGTCTCGGCGAGCTCGGCGGCGATGGTGGCCGTCATCGTGCGCGTGGAGTCGAAGAGGTTCCAGGAAACGATGCTCGCATTGCCGCTGGCCATGAGCACGACCATCGTCTCGCCGATGGCCCGGCCGAAGCCGAGCACCACTGCCGCGAACACGCCGGGGATCGCCGCGGGAAGTACGATCTTCCATGCGGCATTCCACTTCGAGGCGCCAAGCGCCAGGGCCCCCTGAGTATAGGCGCGCGGCACGCTCGTGAGCGCGTCTTCGGCGATCGAGAACACCACCGGAATGACTGCCAGGCCGAGCGCAATGCCGGCGACGAACGCGTTCAGCCGTGAGTCGGATCCGGTAATGCTCTGGAAGAACGACGCCAAAACGATGAGTCCGAAAAACCCGAGCACGACCGATGGGATCCCCGCGAGCAACTCGATGGCGGGTTTGAGCCATTCCTTGGTCTTCGGGCTGGCCAGTTGCGAGACGTAAATCGCCGCGCCGAGCGCCAACGGCACGCCGAACAGGAGCGCGACGAGCGTCGCCTTAAGGCTGCCAATGAAGAGCGGAACGAGGTTGTATTTTTGAATCTGCGAGACGGGCTGCCAAATATACTCCGGCTTGTCGTATCCAGACCACTGGTACGGCTTGAGCATTGCGCTCCACGTCGTGGTGTTGAGCGCGGCGTCCTTGTCTTTTGGGGCTTCGGCGGCGGCCTCGACTTTGACGGCCATCAAATCCTTGAGCGCCTCCTGGGGCATCGCCTTGAACTGGGCGGGCGTGAGGTCGAGGTATTCCATCAGCTCGGCTTGGGAAAGCCGCCCGATTTCCTCCGGCGGGATGGCCTTGACGGCCTTGACGCTGCTCATCCTGCCAAGCGCGACGGGAAGTGCTTCGCGCGCGACGAACAGGAAAATGAGGAACACCATGACGATCGCCGAGAGCGAAACGACGAAGATGAACTTCTCAGCGAGCCACTCGAGAGTGCGGGCCTTGTGGCCGCGCTTGATGCCCGTCCAGCCGAGCGTGCGATTGGCGTGTGTGGGAGTCACGAACGTTCAAAGTTCAAAGTTCAAAAGAAGGCCTTGGCTCAATGGGCAAGTCTGTCGATTCAAAGACTGAGAACTGAATCTGATCTTCTTCTCGCCGGCTCTGTTGGGTTTCATATTGAGCTCGAACTTTGAACTTCGAACTTCGAACTTTGAACATTGAGTTTGGAATCGGGGTCGGGCGGGGTTGCTATGTTCCCATGCGTGACAGGAGACTCCCCCGCCCGCCCCGAATTCTGATCGCTGGAGGAACCGGCATCAGAAATTCCATCTGCTATTTCTCCCGCAGGTGGGCCGGCAGCGGGAAGTAACCGATGTCTTTCACCACTTTTTGGCCGTCGTCGCTGCGAATCCAGCTCAGGTAGTCTGAGATCTCACCGCGGTCGATCGCCGGGTTCACATAGATGTAGAGGTAACGCCAGATCGGGTAGGTCTGCTTGACCACGGTCTCTTCGTTCGCTTCGATGGCGGGACTCTTGTCGTCCTTCTTAATGGCGACGTGTTTGGCTCCCTTGCCATACGCGGCGCCGCCGTAGCCGACGGCCCGCTTGTCCTTCGCGACGGCCTCCAGTACGCCGGCGGTGCCAGGCATCGACTGAGCACTGGCCGCGAAGTCGCCTCCGAGGAGCACGTTCTCCTTGAAGAACTCGTAAGTGCCCGAGTTGTTCTCACGGCTGTAAAGCGTGATGGGCAAATCCTCCCCTCCGACCTGTTTCCAATTCTTGATTTTGCCGGTGAAGATCAGCCGCACTTGATCGAGAGTCAGTTCCTTCACAGGGTTCGACTCGTGGGTGTAAACGGTGATGCCATCCAAGGCCACCTTGTATTCGGTCGGGCGCCGGTTGAACGCCTTGATGCACTCGGCGATTTCGGCCGCGCGGATTTGGCGCGAGGCGTCACAAAGGTCGGTGGTTTGGTTTTGCAGGGCGGCGAAGCCCGTGCCGGTGCCGCCGCCGGTGACCTGGATTTTCACGTCGGAATTCTTGCCCATGTAAACCTCCGCCCACTTCTGGGCGAGGATGACCAGGGTGTCGGAGCCTTTGACGGTGATGGTGGATTTCGGGCCGGCCATCGCGGCGAGCGGCGCTGCAGCCAGGGCCAGCGCGCCAAGGATGTGGAGTCGCTTATTCATAGTGGTGTCAGTTGTTGTGTTTGTTTCGCCACTCAAAGTAAGGACGCCGTGTGACAACCAAAGGGCGTGGTCGTGACGAATCAGTGACATTTGACCCACCGTGCGGGAGGGAGACTCTCGACAAAGTCAAACAGCCCGGCCCACGAACGCGGGCCGGGCTGAGTTGGAGGTACAACAGACGCAGGGTTGTGAAATCGATCTAAAACTTCCAAATGGCATCAATTTGGAGCCGGCCGGCGTCACTGTCCGAGTTGCTGGGACTGGGGTTGATGAGCTTGGTCAGGAAGTAGGCGACGCTGAGCGTGACGGAATCTGAGGGCGAATAACTCGCCTTCATCCAGTGGCCCTTGACGTTCGTGCCGGAGCGGTAGCCTGTGGTGCCGCCGGGCGGCGCCGTGACGTAAAACGCACCGAAGTCTGATTCGACAAACTCTTCGTACCACGCGTCGGCCTCGAGACGAGTGTAGCGGTAGTCGAGTTGCCAGGTCTTCTTCTTGCCCGCCTTGCCCAACGTAAGGCCGGCGCTCCAGGCGCGGTTGTCGCTCGGGGCAGACGTGTTGTACAGATAATCGCCTGAAACCGTCATCGGCAGCTTGCCGCTGTAGAGCGGCGCGCTCTCGAAGGTGTAAGTCAAGCCAGCATCCGCCACCCACGCATTGAACCCGTACGCCAGCGCGCCCGCCGCATCGCGGGTGTTGCCTCGTCCCTGGTTCGGAACAGCGGCAGTAACCAGCATATCACGATTCAGAATCGACATAAATGCGCCGCCGAGGGTGGACGAGAGCCGCTGAACGTCATCCCACTTGGCGTTCCAGCGCAACTGGCCCGCGATAAGCATCGGATCCTGGCCGGACACGTCAACCTCGTCGAGCACGGCTTCCAGCCCGGTTAGTTTTAGGGAATGGTGGTCGTTAAATCGATGCGTGATCTCCTGCCCGAAGCCCTCAGGCGTGTAGTCTCTGTCGAACTGGTCCGTTCCGGGGAAAAGCAGTGGATTCTCCATCTTGCCGCCGGTGAGGACGACGGACCACTGCTTGGTATTCGCTGCCTGCCATTTTGCGTAGGCCAGATCGATGTAAACGAACTTCTTCGAGGCGCCGTCCGAGAAGCTCGTGTTCCCGGAAACCGGATCGCCACCAAAAGTGCCTGACGGTTCGCTGGAGGTCAGACGGATTCCCACCTCGAAGTTGTCCATCAGCGTCGCCGTGATGCCCGGACGGATGCGGTAACGGAACCGGTTGCGATCCGGCGATACGTTTGGGTCGGCGAGAGAATTGATGCCTTCGTAGCGCAGGCGCACGTCGCCGTTGATCTTAAGGGCCGTCACCCACTCAGGCATGCCGCTCTTGGACGCGTAAGCCCTGGTAAAGTCTTTGTCGGCTTCCGTACGCAGATCCTGCGCTTCCTTGGTAGTAAGAATTCCCTTGTCGACCAACTTATCGAGCAGCGAGTCAACTGACTGCGCTTGACCGGTGCTTACACACGCCGCGGAGGCGACCGCGCCGAGTGCGAGTGAGGACCATTTGAGCTTGGTTCGTTTCATGGTTGAGAGGTGATTGGGATGAGTGTTCGGCCGGGAGGCTAGGAGTTGTAGGTTACAGGTAAAGAGCGTTTTGGTTACGATTCGGTAACAACCCGTGTGAAAAAGGGCACGCTGCGAAGGAGTCGCCATGGCAATGGTTGAAGCGTTGAAGCGTTAAACCGTTGAAGCGGCAGACGGCGACCGGGCTTCAACGAATCAGCGCTTCTACGTTTGAACGTTTGAACGCTTCAACGCTTCAGACTTTCGGCGAAGACCTGCCTTCAGGCCAACAAAAGGTTGTTCCTTCGTCACTCAATCGTCACGGGTATTTCGCCGCGCCGTCGTGAACGTGTAACGTGCCCTTGGCAAGGTGGCCCTTCATGAAATGCCCGGCGCACCTTTGCCTGGAAACTCTTGAGCTCGCTCCGTCCGCGGAATGGTCCCCGTCGTTCGCCGGTTGGTGCGTGCTTGGCGTCACGGTGGGCCAGGGCTACTGGATGGGAGAAATCGGGCCGCGCGAACTGGGCGCCGGGGACATGGCGGTCCTCTCGCCATTGCGTGAAGGGACGTTTCGCGCCAGTCAGATTGGGCCAGTTTCCTTGAGGTTCTTTCGCTTCTCGCCGGAACTGCTTGAGGGCCTGCTGACGCCAACCGAGCGCGAGAAGTTTCACAAATTGGCGCTCCAACCCCGGTACGCCACGCATATCCTCACTGCGGACAGCCAGGCTGCGAGGGCCTTTGCGGCGGTACAACCGGCTCTGAACAACGGCAACGCCTTGCTGGCGCGCACGGAGTTGGCGCGTATCCTTGCCCTGGCGTTTGCGCGTGAGCTGACTTACCCGGTGCCTTCACCGACCACCGTGCTGTCGTCGCGACTCCGCCTCAAGGCGTTGATGAACCAGGTTCCGGAGGCCGAGTTTCTTCAGCTCACGGCCCGCGATCTCGCCTGCCGCTGCGGTTGCAGCCTCACGCACTTCAACCGTTCGTTTCGCCGCCTCTTCGGAGCGTCCCTCAGCCGGAAGCAGCAGGAGATTCGCCTCTTTCGCGCGCGGGAACTGCTGCTGGAGACCACGACCCGCGTCGAGGCGATTGCCGCCGAAGCCGGGTACGATGATCCCGAACGTTTTCGTTCCTCGTTCCAACGGCGCTTCGGCGTGACGCCCGAGGAATGGCGCCGGGCTGGCGTGGAGAACATCGAACCAACGGGCAACGGAGGCAATGCCGCGCGGAACAATTCGCCCGTCGTTGAATGACTGCGCCCCCATTGTTCGAGCTTATGGACCTTCGCGAGGACCCAATGCAAGTCATACAATATTGCCGGGCTCCCAAAAGCCGTCGGCCTATGGAGTGCGCCGGCAGTGCGCAGCGGCGACGACGCTTTGGCTTCAAACTGAGCGAGCCGGACCCGTGCGGAGCTTCGCAATGGTCAGCCAAAGCGGAGTCGCGCTGCGCTTGCCTCCGCACTCCAAAGGCTGCCATGGCACGCCCGGTGACTCTGTCGCTGGCCGGGTTTGTGGATGCATCCAAGAACTTACTCCGACACGCCCGACGTGACATGAAAGTAACCATCGCGTCATTTGTCCGCCACGAGGCCATCCTAACGTCTGCAGTTAAACAATCCCTGAGTTACGACTACGAAACGAATTAACGCACAAATCGAAACGCGGCCAATTCAGCCCACATAAGCCTATGAATTACATGTTCGACAATCCACTGCTGGCCAACGCGCTCGGGTTCGCGCTGGAAAAGGCCACCACTGAAGGCAAGATTACGATTGGGATACTCATCCTCGGCTCCTTCGTGAGTTGGACCGTCATCATCAACAAGGCCCGCCAGCTTTACAAGGCGAGCAAGATGGCGAAGAGGTTCTTCCGCGATTACCGCTCCACACGCGACCCGATGGAGATCTTCAATGCCGGCGACGACTACACCGGCGCCCCCGCTTACGAAGTCTACTACACTGGCGCCGAGGAGGTAGCCTATCACCTCAAGAACAACCCGGTGCAGATTGAGCGTGTTGTGCGGGCCAGCAACAGCCTGCCCGAGGCCGCGCGGGGGGCGGTCACGGATCACTTCGCCCGCAGCGTCACCACCAAGATCAGCAACGCCTCGTTTGAATCCGTCAGAGTGGCCATCGAGCGGGCCGTAAGCTCCCAGCAAATCTCGCTGGAGAAGGGCATGATCATCCTGACGACCGCCGTGGCGGGGGGGCCGTTCCTCGGGCTGCTCGGCACGGTCTGGGGCGTGATGGAGACGTTCTCGGGCATCGCCATCAAGCAGGCCGCCAGCCTGGCGGCAATGGCCCCTGGCGTCGCGGGCGCGCTTATCGCCACCGTGGCCGGGCTGTTCGTCGCGATTCCCGCCATGTTCGCCTACAACTACATGGTCACCACCATCCGCGCCATGACGCAGGAGATGGACAACTACGCCACGGAGTTTGCCACGTCCATCGAGCACGCCTACGTGGATAACCGGCCCGTCTCTGAGGAGATCGCCGACGCGCTGCGCAAACTCCAGTCCGAGGGCAAGGTCGCCGTGCCGGAAGGGGCCCGCGTCGCCCGGGCGGGCGCGGTTTGATCTCCTGGTCGACGCCAACTAACACCCGGCTGTCATGAAAAAATACTCCAAGAACAAGCACCACGAGCTGAACGAGCTGAACATCACCCCGCTGCTCGACTTGTGCTTTGTGCTGCTGGTCATCTTCATCCTCACGACGGCCCCGCCGATCAACACCATGAACATCACACTGCCAACGGCGGGCGCCCCTGCAAGGGACACGCCTCCCAAGGTGCAGTACGTGGCTATTAACAACCTGGGAAAGGTCTCACTCAACGGCGTGGAGATGACCGAGGATCAACTCCTCAACAAGCTGGTAGAGTTCCGGAAGGCTGATCCGGACCTGAGCGTGGTAGTCCGGGCTGACACCACCTTGGAGGTCCAGAGGCTCGTCAACGTGCTGGATGTCCTGATTTCGGCGAATGTTGACAAGTTCGGTCTGTCGACTGAGCCCCGCCCTGCAGGCAAATAACACACACGCCTGCCAAATCCAGGGAATCCCGCAATTTCCTCCACCGCCTCAGTGTAATCCGCCCCAGCTAACCTAACGGCCAGCCCAGGATGGACCGCCAACCCAGAGTCAAGAAAAAGGACCGAACCGGCGTTTGGGTTTCCATTGCGGTCCATTTGGGGGCGTTCGGCATAATCTTGATCTTTCTGTTCACAACGGAAGTGGGGCGGAAGCTCCGTGAGTACGCCATCACAGCCATGCGCGACGAGAAAAAGCCGCCGCCCAAACCGGATCGTCCCCCGCCGCCCCCGCGAGGGCGGCCCAAAGCTGTTGAAGGCGCGCCTCCGCCCCCCAGCACTGGGCGCCGACAGACCGACGCGCCCCCTCCCACCGGCGAAGGCTTCGCCGTCGAGGAGCGCTCCACGACAAAGAGCCGCTCTGAAGGCACGGGCGAAAAGAAAGTTGAGCGACGGGAGATTCCGCCCCCGCCAAAACCGCCGCCGCCGCCCAAACTCTTCGCCTCCGCCCCCGCCAAGAGCGACATAAAGCAACTTTATGCCGAGCGGGCGAAGGAAGCGGCCTCCGTCGAGGCCATCGGCTCGGAGCAGATCTCCAAGACCGGCGCGTCCGATGCCGGCGCCATCATCAGAAACGTTTCCGGCGCGACCATTGTGGACGGCAAGTACCCCGTCGTCCGTGGCCTGAGCGACCGTTACGTCACCACCACGTTCAACGGCGCGGAGATTCCTTCCGCGGACCCCTACCGTCGGGCGGCATCGCTCGACCTGTTCCCGGCGCAGGTGATCGACAAGGTGGTGGTGTCCAAAACTTTCACGCCTGACCAGCAGGGCGCGTTCACCGGCGGGGGCATCAACATCGTCAGCAAATCGTTTCCCGAGCGCCCGTTCGCCAATGTCTCCGTCGGCGGGGCCTACAACTCGCAGGCCACCGGCAATGACAAGTTCCTCACTTACAAAGGCGGGAGTCTCGATTGGCTGGGCATCGACGACGGGTCGCGCGCGCTGCCGTCCTCCCTTCGGGATCTCAGTGTGCGGCCTCCGGAGCCGGTCTTCACCACCGGAGCCAGGCCAACCCCGTCGCGTCCTAATCCGGACTACTTTGCCCGCATCCAGGCCGCCGAGACTTTGGACAGATTGACGAAAGACCTGGGCACAACCCAGTTCGGCCCGGACCACGAGGCGCCGCCGTTGAACCACAATTTCTCTCTGGCCATGGGGGATACCACTCACTTTTTGAATCGTCCGCTGGGCGTGTTTGGCAGCTTCAATTATAAGAGGGATTACAACTTTTACGACGACGGCATCTCCCGCCGGTACAAGCCGACCACTGGAGGGGAATTTGAAGTCAGCAAGGACAGCGTGGACATGCTCTCCGTGGACACGGTCAATTGGTCCGGGATGGCCACGCTGGCCTACCAGATCCTGCCCGATCATGAATTGGCCTTCAACTTCCTCCACAACCAGAACGGCATCGACTACGTGCGCCAACAGGTCGGCAGCCAGGACTCGGACCCCACCGCCACGATTTTCCAAAACCGACTTCAGTTCACGGAACGCACGTTGGACACCTACCAACTGCGCGGCTCCCACCTGTTCCCTGACTTGGCGAACATCAAGCTCGACTGGCTCGCCGTCCATTCGGAGACCTCGCAGGACGAACCGGACACGCGCTTCTTCAACTACAAGGAGGATGGCGGCAACTTCGCCACCAGCGCCTCCGGCCTGCCCGACCCCGGGGATCCCACCCGATACTTCCGCACCCTCGAGGAAAAGAACCGCAACTTGAAACTCGATTTGATTGTTCCCTTTCGCCAATGGCACGAAGAGGAGGGGCAGTTCAAGCTGGGCGCCTTCGACAGCTTTTCCGAGCGCACGTTTCAAGAGCGGCAATTCTTTTACAAGGACATCCTCGGCAACTTCGACGGCGACCCGAACAATTACCTTCGGCCCGATAATCTCGGTCACGCGACACCACGGACGAACGCTTCCAACGGGCGCATCGCCTACGACTGGCTGCGTTACGTCCAGACCTACGACAGCAAGTACGACGCGGAATCCGCCATCAAGGCCGCTTACGTCATGCTCGATTTCCCGGTCCTGCCCCGCGTGCGACTGGTGGGCGGCGTGCGCCTGGAATCCACCGATATGACCGTCGACACGGTCAGCGATATCGCCAGCGGCGTCACTGGCCAGCGCGTGAACAGCAGCAAGATCGAACAAACCGACCTTCTGCCCGCCGCCGGCCTCATCTATTCGGTGCGCAGCAACATGAACATCCGGCTGCATTACAGCGAGACGGTCGCCCGGCCCTCCTTTCGAGAGATGGCCGGTTACCGCAGCTACGATCCGTTCCTGGACGTGCTGCTCGATGGCAATCCAAACCTCACCATGAGTGCCAGCAAGAACTACGATCTGCGGTGGGAATGGTTTCCGCAACCGGGTGAGCTGCTCAGCTTCAGCGTTTACCATAAGAAAATCCAGGGCGCCATTGAGCGAATTGCCACGGACAACCTGGCGGACAATGTCACGTTCATTAACCGCGAAGCGTCCACCGTCACGGGGGTCGAATTGGAGGCGCGCAAGAACCTGGGCTTCCTCCATCGCAGCCTGGGGGACTGGAGCGTGGGCTTCAATTTCTCCT
>Ga0184635_10000222_pt1 | contig 12957 bp, 8 predicted proteins | sample PLM3_30_b2_FD_133147 | JGI IMG/M metagenome (GOLD analysis project Ga0184635, IMG submission 133147) | Groundwater sediment microbial communities from an aquifer in East River, Colorado, USA - PLM3_30_b2 | ecosystem: Environmental > Terrestrial > Soil > Riparian zone | place: USA: East River...
ATTGGTGAAATCTTTTAAACTTAACTCAGTACCCATGCCAAACATAATTATCTGCAATAAGGGAATGATCAATGCAGATAATTTGTAATCACCGATCGTTTTAAAATATTGCGGATGATACATAGCAATGCTAACTGCTGCCATGATCATCATGGTGTAAGAAAGACCTTTTAATGTCTTGCTGCCTCTGAATGCAAATGCAATGCTGAGAAAAAATAACATTAATAGCCAACCACCCCAATTGTGTAATTGTTTAATACTAATAAAGATCCACGCCGATAAAAGAGCTGCTGCTACAAAGTAAAAAAGATTGTAAATAGATTCTCTTTTCATAACAAGCAAAGAAGATGAGTGAAAAATATAGTTGGCTTTTGTTCGTGTTGTTGGAGATCAGCAATTGCTTCAAATTCATCAAACAATTTCAGGTAAGAGGAAAAGCATGAAATTCTCCGCATTCCCTTTTTTGAAAAGTATTGGCCCATGCAATCGCTGGTTTCCGAGTTCCAGATTTTTTTTGACGATGTTACTAATAAAAGCTGATGAACTTGTACAATATTCTTCACTGTGTTTTATTGGAAGTTTTTTATTGAGAAGTTGAGATACTTTGTATAACAGTATTAAGAACACTTATCTTTTTTAGAACCATCTTTTGACTAAAGAACTTGCTTTATGAGAAAAAGATATATGCATATCTCTCCCCCTTTGAACATGTCATTCCTATTACATTATTTTAATTTAAAATTGTTTGCAATGAAAAAAAGACTGTTTCTTTTTATTGGGGTACTATGCTCCTTCGGATTTTATTCTTGCCAAAAAAGTAGTAGAAATTCAAACCAGGTCCAAACAGAAGAAGCTTCTGTCGCAGCCAGACCGGGAGCTCAATCTACTTTTTTTGACCCATCTGGTCTTATCTCAGCGAGTCAACATGGAAAATTAGACACCATTCAGAAAGGTTTTAGTTTTACTGAAGGTCCTGCTGTTGATAAACACGGTAATGTTTTTTTTACGGACCAGCCCAATGATAAGATCTACAGATGGGATGCCGCCTCTGGTGCAATAACCACCTTTTTAACTGGTACCGGCCGTTCCAATGGAATGGCATTTGATAAAGACGGAAACCTCATCGCTTGTGCCGATATGCACGGCGAACTATGGAAAATACATCCGGATGGTACTCATGAAGTACTTGTAAATAATTATAACGGAAAACTTTTAAATGGGCCTAACGATGTTTGGATCAATCCCGTTACTGGTGGGATATACATTACTGATCCGATCTTCCCAAGAGATTATTGGGATGCGTCTGATCCCCGCAAACAACCCTGGGAACCCACACATTCTGAGCAGGCTGCAACTGGAAAAGGTGGTCATGTGTATTATCTGGCCCCAGGCAGTTCCACATTGATGAGGGTAACAACAATGCCAGGATGGAATGCTGATTCATGGCCTAACGGTATTGTAGGAACTCCTGACGGGAAAAAAATGTACATTAACAAGTGGTCTTATAATAACTCCGGAGGAATTTGGGTTTTTGATATTAACCCGGATGGAACACTCTCCAACATTCAAACCTTTGGCCCAAGAATGAACTTTTGCGATGGAATGTCAATGGATGAACTGGGAAATGTTTATGTGAGCGGTGGAGTTGGGGTAAATGCCTTTGATCCGGGAGGCAATAAAATTCTGACGATTTCTGCAGGTGGTGGTACCAATAATGTTTTTGCTGGCAAAAATAATAAATTGTTATTCATGACCGGTCCTGTAGACAGGGTAACGTCAGTACAAATGAATGTAAAAGGTGTAGAAAGATTTTAAAGGCCGCAAAGCCGGCTGTTATATCTGTTATGAGCAGTTGTTAGGGGATAAAAAACAAGGGGATGGTTCTTCATCCCCTTTGTTTTAGAATTTCATTGCTATTCTTACAATGATCATTTTTCTTCATTGCTGCAATTTGAAATGAAAGCCATTGGCTCCGGAGTTTGTTCAATATTCTTCACTGTACTTTATTGGAAGTTTTATATTGGAAAGTTGAAATACTTTGTAGTGCTTTAAAAGGGACTTATATTTTTAGTCCTGATTATTTACTAACAAACTTGCTGTTATGAGAAAAAAACAAAGGCACACTTCTGCCTACATGAACAAATTATTCTTGCTATTTTCCCTCTTACTTTTTTCCGCCGCCGCTTTTGCGCAAACCATTTCGGGTACTGTTACTGACGCGGATAGCAAACCCGTTAGCGGAGCCACAGTAACGGTAAAAGGCACTGTTACATCTGTTGCAACCGACGCTGCCGGTAAATTCAGTATTAATGCCCCCGGTACAGCTACGCTGGTAATATCCTATGTTGGCTTTGTCACCCAGGAAATCCCGCTCAACGGGAGAAGCACTCTTGCAGTAAACCTGGGTCGCGGCGAAGCGACTGCTCTTACTGAAGTTATAGTAACAACTCTTGGTGTAAAAAAAGAGTCTAAAAAGCTAGGCTACTCTGCAACATCCGTGAATCCGGATGAACTAGTTAAACAAAGGACTCTTAACTTAGGTGAGTCCCTTGAAGGCAAGGTAGCAGGCCTGAATATAACACCTCCCGCTGCAGGCGCCGGCTCCAGTAACCAGATACGTTTACGTGGGCAGGTTGGTTTCGCCGGAGCTACTAACTCACCTCTTATAGTAATTAATGGCCTTCCGATGGACCAGGGCACCAGGAATGCCGAAGGGCAAGGTCAGCAACGTGACCGGGGAGATAATTTGAATAACATTAACCCTGATGATATTGAAACCATGACTGTATTGAAAGGAGCTACTGCTGCTGCGCTGTATGGGTCAAGGGCTGCAGCCGGCGCGATCATCATTACCACTAAGTCCGGTCAAAAGAACCAGGGGATCGGAGTTGATTTCACTTCCAGCTATACTACTATGGATGCTGTGAATTTTCTGGACGAGATCACCCAGACTGAATACGGCCAGGGACTAAATGGTGCAAAATTTACAACTGCGGCAGCTGCTGCGGGTAATGGCCAGTTTGGCTGGGGGGCTAAATTAGATGGCCAGCCAGTCCCTAATTTTGACGGGGTTTCAAGACCTTACTCTGCATATCCTAACCAGCTTTTTGACTTTTTGCAAAGCGGAACAAATCTTACCAACACGCTTGGCTTGTCAGGCGGTAATGCAAACGGAAGTTTCAGGGCATCCATTTCAACCACTGATGCCAAGGGGATTGTACCAAGCAATGAATATAAGAGAACGATCTTCAATGTAGGGATCAATCATAATGTTACTAAAAAACTCAAGCTGCAGTTAAATGTTAACTGGGCAGATGAAGATTATATTAATCCTCCGCAAATAGGTTCACAGGGTGATGGAGTCGTAAACTTCTTTACCAGGATGCCTATTTCTGTTCCGCTTGAAGCCTATAGGGATCATGCAGTTAATGCTGCCGGAGCAGAGTGGAAGAATAACGGATTCCTTGGCACCATTAACAACCCATACTACCCGATACAAAAGGGCCAAAAATACAAGGAGGACAGAAACCGTCTTCTCGGAACGGCTACCTTACGGTACGACATTACCAACTGGCTCTATGCTCAAGGCAGGTTCAACTATGACCGCGGTACTAATTTCCAGGAGAATTATTCGCTGAATGGAACAGGCGCCGAGGTGCTTACCAATAGCGATGGAACATACAGGGGTAGCTATAATATAAGCCAAACTACCACAACAGACATAAATGCGGACTTCCTGATTGGTGGCAGTAAGCAGTTTGACAAATTTTCTGTTGACGCCAGTTTTGGTGGAAACACCCTGAGGACAGAGTTCAGAAACATGAACCAAAGCTCCACCAATTTTACAGTCGCGAGTCTATATACAATTGCGAACGGTACGGTCAAAAACCAAGGTTTTGGCTATAGCCAAACCCGCATCAATTCACTCTATGGTTGGGTTGAGCTTGGATGGAATGGAATGTTTTACCTGAACGCAACTGCCAGAAATGACTGGTTCTCTGTGTTAAATCCCGAACATAACAGTAAGCTCTACCCATCCGTATCCGGTAGCTTCATCTTTTCGCAGTTATTGCCGAAAATGGACTGGCTTTCTTATGGCAAGCTGAGAGCTTCCTGGGCCGAGGTAGGTAGTATTGCTGGTGTGAATCCTTATGAAGGTTTACTAACTTATGGTATCAATCAAAACCAGTTTAATGGCCAGACCTTAGCCAGTATTAGTGGTGGAACTGCTCCTAATCCATTATTGGCGCCATTTACAGTATCTGAAACGGAAATAGGCCTTGAGCTGAGGTTGTTTAAGAACAGGTTGCTCCTGGATATTGCCGCATTTGATAAATTAACAACGGAACAGATACTTAATGTTAATCTTTCCACTACATCCGGATATAATACTTCAAAAGAAAACGTGGCCTCATTAAAGAACAGTGGTTTGGAAACCCTTATTGAACTAAAGGCTATACAAACCAACGATCTTAGCTGGACAACTTCCTGGAACAATGCCTATCTTAAAACAGAGGTACTTGATGTTGGCAACCCAAGCGGAACTCTTCTGCTAATAGCCTTTAATTCTGGCATACCTCCGGCAAACAACAACGAGTTTCTCGGAGAATTAAGATACACGGAAGGGCTTGCGATGAACCAATTATATGTGAAAGGCTATAAAAGGAATGCAAAGGGTGAAATTGTGGTAAATGCTAATGGCCGTTTGGTTAATGATGTTTCAAGTGGCCCTGTTGGTAATGGCTTTCACCCTGTCGGCAGTTCGATCCCCAAGTTTACAGGTGGCTGGAATAACACAGTGACATTTAAAAACCTGTCTTTAAATGTATTTATTGACTATAAGTTTGGAGGTACTGTATTAACATCAACGCTTTTGAATATGACAAGACAAGGACATTCTAAATTGTCATTGGAGGGTCGTGAAACCGGGATATTAGTTCCGGGGGTTTATGATGTGGGCCAGCCCAATGCGGGCATGCCGAACACTGTTGTGCTTAGTCCGACAACTGGTAATGGTCTCCAGAATTACTGGGCAGATTACAGAAACAATCAAATTGGAGATCCTTTTACCTTTAAGTCTGATTTCATCAAGCTTAGAAATATTTCCCTGACATATAATTTTACAGGCCTTATGAAAGAGGTAGCTTTTCTGAATTTTGTAAAGGGTCTTTCATTATCTGCTTCCTGCCGGAATGCGGCGATATTATATAAGGACTTACCGGGTCTTGATCCGGAAGCCATGCAATCATCCGGTGATATCAGGGCTGGTTATGAGAACGCCTCACTGCCAACCACACGTAACTACAATCTTACTTTAAACGTCAAATTCTAACAATATGATAAAAATATTTAAGCGACTAATCTTTATCAGCACAGTTACCCTTTTTGCAGGGTGCGATAAGGATTTTGTAGAAATAAACACAAATCCTTATGCTATTACGTCTGTTGATCCGGCTCTTTTATTTGCAGGGGCACAACGAACCCATGTCGGAACCTGGACGGGGGAACATACAATTGTCCAGCAATTTGTGACCCCTTATAATCAAGGGGCCACACTGGGCTTTAGTTTCAATGCGAATATTGATGGTAATAGTAACGCCAAATGGGGTGAATATAACTCGAACATCAAAAATCTGATCCAGGCTTTAACGGTTTTAGGCCCGACTACAACACGTGTTAATTTAAAGAGCATGATCCGGATATGGAAAGCCCAGGTATTTATGGGAATGGTGGATACGTATGGAGATGTTCCTTACTCCGAAGCAGGAAAAGCTGTTTCAGATGTTATTTTTTATCCGAAATATGACAATGATGAGGTCATTTATGCTGACCTCTACAAAGAGCTAAAAGAAGCAACCGCTGCATTAAGCACCAGCGCTGATTTTGTTCCCGAGGACCTTTTTTATGGGACAAAGGCTCAACCCTCGACCAAAACCGCAAATGCTACAGAACAGGTAGCCAAGTGGAAAAAACTTGGCTATTCATTGATGTTAAGATTGGGAATGCGCTATACTAAACTGGACTTAGCAAAGGCTAAGACCATCGTAGAAGAGGCATTTGCAGGCGGAGTGATGGCTTCCAATGCAGATAATGCTCACGTTAAATACGATGGAACTCTTTACAGTCAGGGAGATAACGCTGCATTGCGGAACTTCTCTCATTTTAACTATGCTGCAGCGCCGTTTGTAGATCAGCTGAAAACAACAGTGGATCCCCGTGGGAAATTCATTTTGGCAAATTTCCCGGATCCGGGGAATGTTGCAGGTACAACTAATCCTGATACAGTTTTAGCCAATCAATTTGGAGTTCCCATAGGAGTAGAAAATTCATCGGTTCCCAGGGGTACGAGAGGAACAGGACTTAACTATTCACAATTCAACATATGGACAATAGCTGCCCCGAATGCTCCTGAGTTTTGGGTGACATATGCCCAAACATCCTTATTGCTTGCAGAAGCTAAATCCAGAGGGTGGATTGCCGGTGGCTTAACAGCTCAACAGTATTATGAAAATGGAATTACGGCTGACATGGCTGCGATTGCTCTCTATCCGGGAACCACAACTATTTCCGGTGCAGCTATAACAGCATACCTGGCTCACCCCGCAGTTCTCTACAATGCAACTGATGCTTTAAAACTGATCAATACTCAATACTGGATCGTGAGTATTAGAAACGGGACTGAAGCATTTGCCAACTTTAGGAGAACTGGATTTCCTGCTTTAATTAAGAATCCTGTCAGGGGAGATCTTGGTCCTTCTGAGGATTTTGTCAGAAGGATGACATATCCTGATGTTGAAGCGTCTGCAAATACAGCCAACTATAATGCTGCTAAGACAGCTATTGGTGGTGAGGATCACTTAAAGATTCGGGTATTCTGGGATAAACCATAATGCCGAATAAATATTTAAAACAATCTATTCTCGCATAATAAAAGACCCTTTGCATTGGGTCTTTTTAAACACTGTACTACTGAGGCTTTGTATAAAAGTCATCTTTACGATTGGATAATATTTAAAACCAAAAAATTATAACAAAGTGTGAAGACCGATAGAAAATAATAGACTTAGTCAATGAAACAAATTACGACAGACAAACTAAGAAGCCGTGACTGGTTCGCGAAAGATGACAAAATGGGATTTGTACATCGATCCTGGTTGCGTAACCAGGGTTATCCTGATGATTATTTTCGTAACAAACCGGTCATTGGCATCTGCAATACATGGAGTGAACTAACGCCTTGCAATGGTCATCTAAGAGATTTTGCAGAAGTAGTGAAGCGAGGCGTTACTGAGGCAGGAGGATTTCCACTAGAGTTTCCTGTAACCTCGCTCGGCGAAACCATCATGCGGCCAACTTCTATGCTCTTTCGCAACCTTGCCAGTATGGATACTGAAGAAACCATCCGGGCCAATCCAATAGATGGAGTAGTGTTACTTACAGGTTGTGACAAAACAACTCCTTCTACACTGATGGGCGCATGCAGTGTAGACCTGCCTACAATTGTTGTTCCGGGAGGGCCAATGCTAAACGGAAGATTTAAAGGTGAATGCCTGGGATCAGGTTCGTTCAACTGGATGGTGAAAGAAAAAATGTTGGTTGAAAATTATACCGCGGAGGATATACTGGAAGCTGAAATAGGAGTTGCACGAAGTGCCGGCCACTGCATGACGATGGGAACGGCGTCCACAATGGCCTGCATGGTAGAAGCATTGGGATTGACATTACCGGGTGCTGCGGCCATTCCTGCTGTGGATGCCAGAAAAAAAGTAATGGCCCAGCTTTCAGGAAGAAGAATTGTTGAAATGGTGAAAGATGACATGAAGCTTTCAAAAATTCTTACAAGAGAAGCAATTGAAAATTCAATTGTAGTGAATGCTGCTATTGGCGGCTCAACCAATTTCATTATTCATCTTTTAGCCATTGCAGGAAGAATTGGCGTTGATTTAAAACTTGAAGATTTTGACACCATCGGAAGTAAAATACCGTTGCTGGTCAATCTAAAGCCCTCCGGTAAATATTTGATGGAAGACTTCTTTTATGCCGGGGGACTACCTGTTGTAATTAAAGAACTCAGAAAATATTTACACAACGATGCCTTAACAGTTAATGGTAAAACCATTGAGGAAAACAATACCAGTCCTGTTTGCTACAACCGGGATGTGATTGCAACAACTGACAAACCATTACAGCAAAATGCAGGCATTGCAGTACTTAAAGGAAACCTGTGTGAGCAAGGTGCCGTTATTAAACCGTCAGCCGCTTCAAAGAATTTATTGAAACATCGTGGCCCTGCCGTAGTATTTGAAACGATAGAGGATTATCACGCAAGAATTGATGATTGCAATCTGGATATTCATGAAAATTCAATCATTGTTTTAAAAAATGTGGGGCCTGTTGGTTATCCCGGGATGCCTGAAGTTGGCAATGTAGATCTCCCTGAAAAATTATTGCGTAGAGGAATTAAAGACATGATACGTATTTCCGACGGCAGAATGAGTGGCACAGCGGGAGGAACTGTAGTATTGCATGTTTCACCTGAATCTGCAGTTGGAGGTGTGCTGGCCCTGGTCAACGACGGCGATATTATTGAACTCGATGTTGACAAAAGAAGACTGCATTTAGATATAAGTGATGAAGAATTGAAAAAGCGAAAGGCTGAATGGATCGCTCCCAGGCCAACAACAAAAAGAGGATATGTAAAGCTTTACATCAATCATGTGCAGCAAGCACACCTTGGGGCTGATTTGGATATTTTGAACGGAGGATCGGGCGAAGAAGTGACGAGAGATTTACATTGAATCGATTTGAAACCTATCATTTCACTGGAAGAAGAATGGACTTACCTGCCCCGGTCCACTTCAACACATTGTTTGGAAACTTGTATGATCCTTCTTCATTGAATGGCATAAATGGCGCATATGTCTTTACCAGTTTGCTTCGTTGCTTTAAAATAAAGTAAGAAGATAATGCATAGGGTTACGATTAAAAAAAATAAATGTGTTAAGGTTTATTTGAAGAACTGGGTCGATTGACAGATGTTGAAATAAAAAAAAAGAGCGTATGAAAAAAACCTCGGCCAAATATTCATTGCTTATTATTGTAGCATGTAGTATTTCCTTTTTTGCTTTAGCACAACCGCCCGCTACTACTCCACCTGCTTTTGAGTCAGCAGAAGTGCACAACGATAACAAGATCACTTTCCGGTATTTTTCAGTCAACGCCAAAGAAGTAAAAGTAAGTACTCAACTGGCTTCCGGTACACAACCAATGACGAAAGGAGAAAACGGTATATGGTCTGTTACACTCGGACCGGTAAAGCCCGATATGTATCCTTATAATTTCGTGGTGGATGGAATACAAATTGCCGATCCGAGAAACACGCTAATTTTTCCAAACGAAGGTTTTCAAAACAGCATAGTGGAAATTAACGGCGGTACCCCATTGGTACATACAGTACAGAATGTACCTCACGGTACTCTCTCCTATCGTTATTATTATTCTCCTGAATTAGGCACAAGACCGGTTTTGATTTATACACCTCCGGGCTATGAAGCGGATACAAAAACAAAATACCCTGTCCTTTACCTACTGCATGGCACAACGGATACTGAAGAGACATGGACGAAAGTGGGAAGAGCGAATATTATTCTTGACAACCTGATTGCAGAAGGAAAGGCAAAGCCAATGATCATTGTGATGCCTTATGGCCGGGCATATCCAGTAATAAAAAAATCCTCCGGTAGTCTCAGGAACTGGGAAAACCTGCAGGAGATCAAAAAAGATTTTCTTAATCACCTGTTTCCTTTTGTAGAAAAAAATTACAGAACAAAAGAAGATAAAGAAAGCCGTGCTGTTGCCGGTTTTTCAGGTGGCGGTGGCACAAGCCTATATATTGGTTTAAATAATCCTGATCTTTTCAGTTGGGTATGCGGTTTTGCTCCAGGTATGCTGAAAAATGAATTTGACCGCAACAATGAAGTTCCTTTTAAGGATCCGTCACTGACCAACCAGCGATTGAAATTATTCTGGATCGGTGTGGGTAAAGATGATGGCTTATACCCTGTCATTTCAGAATACCTGAAAGTGTTAGATGAAAAGAAGATCAAACATGAGACTTTCATCTCCGAGGGAGGACATACATGGATGAACTGCAAACTTTACCTGGCTACAATTGCACAAAAACTTTTTAAATAAATTTTATTTCAAACTAATCTGATCTCAATGAATAAAAAAACATTCTCCCGGTTATTGATCATTTGGATGGCGCTTTGTATTTCCGTTTTTGCTATAAGTCAGCCGCCAAGAGGCCCTTTTGTGGTTTCACCGCAGGTACTTCCTGATAAAAAAGTTACGTTCCGGTATTTGGCTCCTTCCGCCAAAGATGTAAAACTGGGTGGCAGCCAGTTTGGCGCTGTTCAGGTACCAATGAAAAAAGATTCACTCGGTATATGGAGTGTAACTGTTGGCCCGGTAAGACCGGATATTTATCCCTATAGCTTTATTGTAGACGGAGTAACTGTAATGGATCCTGCTAATGTAGATTATTTTCCCAATGAAAGATTTAAAGGCAGTCTTGTAGATGTGCAGGGTTTTACACCACTGATACATGCCATGCGTGATGTGCCGCATGGATCTGTTAATTATGAATATTATCCATCCGTTGAAGGAACTACAGGGACCTTAGTTGTTTACACACCTCCGGGCTATGATAAAAATGCTTCTGCAAAATACCCGGTATTCTATCTTATCAGTGGCACAACGGATACAGAAGAAACATGGTTCAAAGTTGGTCGTACAAATTTGATTCTTGACAACCTGATTGCAGAAGGAAAAGCAAAGCCAATGATCATTGTTATGCCTTACGGAAACCCGGCTGCAACAATTGCATCACAAAAAGGCGGTGGTAAACCTGCTGACCCTGCAGGAAGAGAAAGCGCCGATGCAGTGAACAGGTCAAGACAATTTGAAGACGATCTTATAAAAAATATTATCCCTTATGTTGAAAAAAATTATCGTGCAATAGCAAAAAAAGATAGCCGTGCTATTGGTGGTTTTTCCCGCGGCGGCGGACAAACCTTGAGAGCAGCTTTTGGCAACATGGATAAATTTTCATGGATATGCTGCTATGCCGCCTATTTAACACAGCAGGAAATTGAGAAGACCTATCCTTCTTTGGTTGACAACCCCGACAATACCAACAAGCAATTAAAACTATTCTGGGTAGGTATAGGAAATGAAGATTTTCTTTATGCCCAGACTGCTGAATTCCTGAATTATCTCAAAACAAAAAAAGTAACTTATAAGAGCTTTGTTACCGGCGGTGGTCATACATGGATGAATACAAAAGTATTCCTGGCTGAATCTGCTCAATTACTTTTTAGATAAATTAAACACACACGATGAAACATTCATTATATATATTGCTTGTATTATTCTTAAGCGGTGCCTCTCCCCTGCTGGCGCAGAGGGCTCCCCTGATCAGCTCGCCTGAAGTGAATCCCGATAATACAGTAACATTCCGCTATTATTCCCGCACGGCGCAAAAAGTTTCCGTAAGCGGCGAATTATTAACCGCTCCGCAACCCTTGACAAAAGATACTTCGGGTGTATGGAGTGTAACCGTCGGTCCGATCAAACCGGATATTTATCCTTACAGTTTTTGGGTTGACAGCGTTCTGTCTGCTGATCCCAATAACACCTACATCTTCGCTAATGAACGATTCAAACGAAGTATTGTAGATATCCCCGGAAACACACCATTAGTTCATTCTTTACAAAATGTGCCGCATGGAAAAATCAATTATCGTTATTATAAATCATCCACGCTGGAAACAACACGGCAGGTGCTTGTTTATACGCCGCCTGGTTTTGACCCTAACGGTAAAACAAAATACCCCGTGCTTTATTTGATTCACGGCGGTTCAGATACTGAAGAAACCTGGGCAAAAGTTGGTCGTACAAATCTTATCGCAGACAACCTGATCGCACAAGGGAAAGCAAAACCAATGATCATCGTGATGCCTTATGGCAATGTAAGACCCAAACCAATGCCGGATTTTACAAAAGATATGATCAACGACATCATTCCTTTTATTGAAGCCAGTTACCCTGTTCTTACAGACAGTAAAAACCGTGCAGTTGCAGGTTTTTCTGTTGGTGGCGGGCAAACACTCAATATTGGTCTCACCAACACGGATAAGTTTGGATACATCTGCTCTTATGCTCCATTTACCGGAACAGAAGAATTTCAAAAGAATTTCACAAACTGGTCTCCTGATGCCGATAAAATAAACAAGCAGTTAAAACTTTTTACCATCAGTGTTGGTACTGAAGATTTTTTATACGAGAGTGTAAAGAAAAATATTGCCATGTTTGAAGAAAAAAAAATCAAGGTAAAACCTTTTATAGTTTCCGGCGGACATACATGGATGAATTGTAAAATATTTCTTGCTGCCACCCTGCAAGAAATATTTAAATAATTTTTTTAACCAGATAAAAAATTAAAAAATGAGACTGAAATTTTTAACGATTGTTGCAGCATTCACATTACCTGGTAGCATCTGTTTTGCTCAACCAGCACAACCTGCAATAATAGAAGATTTTAAACCTTCTGTTTTTAACCAGCCGTTTCAGCAATATCCACAGGTAAATTCCCAGGGGTATGCGAGGTTTAGAATTCTTGCACCGAATGCTGATAGTGTTCGGGTAAGTCTTGGCCTTGGTGGCCAGGGAGGAACAAAACTAATCAAAGCAGATAGTGGTTATTTTATTGGCACTACCGCAGGGCCAATGGATGAAGGATTTCATTACTATAGGGTAAATATAGATGGCGCAACTGTCAATGATCCCGGAACGGGGTTTTTCTACGGATCACAACGCTGGGAAAGCGGTATTGAGATTCCTGCTAAAGACCAGGATTTTTATGCATTGAAAGATGTTCCGCACGGAAACATGCAA
>Ga0184635_10000223_pt1 | contig 12920 bp, 15 predicted proteins | sample PLM3_30_b2_FD_133147 | JGI IMG/M metagenome (GOLD analysis project Ga0184635, IMG submission 133147) | Groundwater sediment microbial communities from an aquifer in East River, Colorado, USA - PLM3_30_b2 | ecosystem: Environmental > Terrestrial > Soil > Riparian zone | place: USA: East River...
ATCTGTTGCAAGTTTGCCTACGTATCCACTTCCGGGAAACCCACAAATCAAAACAGGAGATCTTAAACTAGGAAATTTCTTACTAGAAAAAACGGTTTTTATATCCTTTTGAAAAAACGACATTATAATAAAATGTGAGGTTTTATCTTAAATTCTTTTGTTCTAAATTCTTACTAAAATGATGAGGTCCAACTAAATTAAAAAACCTGTGGTCTGAAAAATAGTTATTTTGTTGAATTTATCAATGTACCTCTTAATTCGCCCTCAGGGAATTTTGATGTATGAATATTGATGTAAGTCATATTTTGATTCATCAAATCGATCAATGATGCTAATTTACTAGCAGGTGCAAGTGCTGGCATAGCTGATGTCAAATTAGTAGTCAGATTATTGGTAGCTGGCATAGCTGATGTCAAATTAGTAGTCAGATTATTGGCAGCTGGCATAGCTGATGTCAAATTAGTCGTAAGGTTTGCTAATGGTACTAAGATACTTGAAGAATTTATGGTCCCTTCGACCAGTTTACCGTCGATAACACCTGAAGGTTCGGTTGAGTTTAATAATGATAGAAGTACTTCACCATTTTCTGATGTATCGCCTTTGTACAAAAATGCCCCTGTAACATTATCTAGGGATGTAACATTAATCTGATACGTAAGACTACTATCGTTACCAAATACAAGAGCACTACCATAAGATTCGCTGAAAAGAGGAGGTACTTCTGCTTCGCCCACTAGATCTGTACGAAAACTATATTGTGCAAAAGCTGTGTTGCTCATCAAAATAAACGTCCAAATAGTTACAATAATAGGGGCTGAATATCTTAAATTATTCATGTTTATTGTTTAATTATCCCTTATAAAAAAATTATGAAATCTAATAATATGTGAACATAAGTATAAGACTGTTGAAAATTAGCACGCTTTGATAAATGGCTAACAAAAATAATTATACTTTGGTCATGTCTTTATTACTACTTTTAGTAATTAATTGAGTTAATAATACCCCAGCAATCATGAATAGTTATACCCAGATTTCATATCGGGATTTCTGCTTACAAATTAGTCTATTTCTAACATTTGTCTTAACGAATCAATCAATCCGTCTGCGTATCCAACTGACAATATAGCTAATTCCTTTTTTCCTTGTCTCAAAAATTGAACTGCATCATCCAAATAAAATTCTGCATTGTCCAATAATTCTAATTGAACTTTATTTCCCTTTTTTGAACCAATAGTATCTCTAATTTGTTTTATTTCGTCGCGTATCATTGGTTCATATTTATTCAGCATATGAGTGGAAACACTTTTTATCCCACTAGTATTATCCGTAGGTGCATCAATAACCTCAGTCAAATTTAATATTGCTTCTTCTTCTGTAAAATGAAATTTGGCAGGGAAAATAATGGAATGTGGACCTTTTCCATATTCTAGCTCTAGTAGAGATTTAATTCTTCCACTTACAATTTTTTGGTCATCAGTGCCAATTCTGGAAACAACAATCAAAAAAGAATCTTTCGAAACAATTTCATATGTGATGTCGTTCTCAACTTCGAGTAATTTTGACATAACATAGTTGGGTTTCAAGAAAAATATAGAACCATCCCCAGCTTGTCTATATTCAGTTAAAATAATTGTATGACAATTTAGTATTAGGTTGTTAAAAATGGTAGAATACACACTTATTCCAGATTGCTTTTCTTCCATCATTGTAACTAGTTTACCTATTTTGTAGATTTGTAAACCGCATTCACCGATTAGAGATGTTATTCCAGAAGCGGCATGTACCACCTTTACCTCAATGTTATTTTTTACTGCTCTTACTCTCAATTCTGAAAAAGTTGTTGCAATGGTTGGATCTCCATAACTTATCAATCCAACATTCAGTACCTTTGATTCATCCAATATTTGTCTTCCATCTTCTACAAACCATCTTTTTACAATTTCGATTTTTTTTTCTGGTCTTAGAGATGATTTGAGAAAGCCGATAAAGTTGTCAGAAATTGGTGATGTAAATCTTTCAACGTATATTCTGTCACAATTATTCAATATCTCGATTGAATTGCATATTTCCACAGTGTCGTATATTCCAGCTCCAACCAACCACAACATTTCAGGAATTCATTTGGTACCTATATCCCTCTTATTATGGTGTAGCCTTGATGTGTGAAAAAGAGCCCTATTGTAAATTTCTATACTTGTCAGATATGACTGGATTTCGACCTTTTCATCCTTAGAATGGGAAACATGAGGTTCACCAGGTCCGTAAGTAACTACTGGAATCTTTAAGGAATTTCCCAATACGTTCATATCTCCAGTTCCGGTCTTCCTGAGTAATACCGGACGAACTTTACAAACATCTAATATTGAAAGTGACAGGGCTCTAACTAGAGGAGATGAATGATCAGCTTCAAACGGTTCTGTCATATCTTCTAATCTATAACTGATTTTGACCTTTCTTATTTCGGAAATATTTTCTATTGAGTTCTCTAAGGAATCCAATACTTCAAGGCACTTTACCCCATTTGGTACTCTGATGTCAACTGTAATTTTACATTTCTGGGGAGTGACATTATGACTCGAACCTCCGGAAATTTCTGTAAGACTAAGACTCACAGATTCACTTTTCCTGTTGGTTTTGTTATATTTAGATGAAATTTCATCACTGAGTAATTTCCACACTTCGTACACTTCTTCGATAGAATTTCTTGACCGCCACGGAGCGCTGGCATGTGCACTATCAAGGACATCGCAGGTAATTCTTAATTCTAGCCTTCCTTTATATGATATAGTAATTTTATTAATTCCGCTAGGTTCTCCAAAAATTGCGTAATCTACAGACAATTTATTCTTGACTAGTTCCTTAATACCTGTCGCATTTCCTTCCTCATCTACAACCCCTGCAAATATTATAGTGCCTCTTTGTTTGAATTCTGAACAGGCTAGTAGCATGGATATAAGAGGAGCCTTGGCATCAGAAGCACCTCTACCAAATAAGAAACCAGAATTAATTCTAACGGGTATCTGGCCAGGTACGGTGTCCATATGACCACATAAAAGAATTCTAGGATCGCCGCTTCCCTTGGTAGCAATTACATTTCCAACACTATCAATACTTACTTTTTCAAACCCCAAATCATCCAGACATTTTTCCTTAATTAGGTTGGCTAGTTGTGCCTCAGATCTGGATGGAGTGTATATCTCAAGAGACTTTCTCAATAATTCAATAGCATATGAAGAAGAGATCAATTCTTTTAATTATTTATTGTTGTTTACCATGTAGTCTATGATAAGAGAAGGAATATCGATTTCGGTAACTCTTACCGTATTCTTGAACTCTGTAGTATTGTTTACTTCATGTACTAAGAGACCATTTTCATCACTTTCCATCAAATCAACTCCCAAGATCTCACCTTTCAAAGTCTTGGCTGCCTTCAAACAAAGATCTTCCATTTCATTTGTTACCTTGCAAGCTTCTGCTTTTCCGCCAAGTGCCATGTTAGTTTTCCATTCATTATCTCCTGAATATCTATAAATCGCTGCAATCACTTTATTTCCTACAACAATACACCTAATATCTCTAGGTGGTCTTTTTACAAATTCTTCAAAATAAAAAACATGGTATAGCGGATACATATGTTCTCTGTCTTCTATCACTGCTTCTGCTGCCTCTTTATCTTTTAGTAACGCAACCATTCTTCCCCAGCTACCAACTACAGGTTTGATAACCTTTGGATAACCGTTCTTATTTAGAATATCCATGGCGGACTGATTAGAAAAAGCACAGAATGCTTTTGGGATGGCTATACCTGATTTCGCCAATTCCATATGCGTGAATAGTTTATTTCCGCACATAATTGCCGTATAAAGAGAATTTATCATCTTTGCTCCAAGCCCTTCAAAAGCTGCAGTCGAATGTAAATTATTATAATAACTTACACATCGCTGTAAGATAATGTCGTCACAATAAGTAAATTCGCCTTTGTCCAGATCAATTGAATTTTCTCTACAATTGATGACTTCTAGTTTAATATCTTTTTTTTTCGCCGTTTCAATTAATGACTTTTCTTCCCATCGTAGTTGATCATAAAGAATAAAAAAAGAACTTTTTTTGTTATTTCCTTTCACTCTCCCCAATCCTCTCCAACGGATTGTGCAGGTCTGATGGTAAAACCATTGCTTGATTTTATTAATTCGTAACTGGCACCGCAATCAGGACATGTCACAATTTCATTTTCCATCGCATCATCGGGAATTTTGATTTCTGCATCACATTCAGTGCATTTTATCATTACTATCTCCTCTACTTTGATAATGCATCGTTAAGTATTTTTCTTTCTAATCTTTCGTCAAGGTATAATTCCAAAATATCTCCCATGCGCAGCTCTTTCAAACCTTTGGCCATTTTTTCTGCCTCAACTCTTGACGTTTCGAGTCCCAATAAAGAGAGCAGATAAGCTGCACCATTCTTACCAGCAAGTTCCCCAAAAACAATTTTTCTCCTATTTCCAACCAAACGAGGTTCAAGTATCTCATACGCTGATGGATTTTGTAAAATTGCAGCCAAGTGTGTACCTGCTTTATGTTTGTACGCACTTTCTCCAACTATTGGTTTAGATTCTGGGGTTTCCATGTGTGTATAATCTGCTATTGTTCTTGAAAGATCCCTTAACATGTGCAACCTATAGTCATTAGGAATTCTATAAATGAGGGTTAAAGCAACTGCTGTTTCTGCCAGAGATGGAATACCAGTTCGTTCTCCGAGTCCATCAATAGTTGTATGAATTTGATTAGCTCCTGCTTCACAACCCGCAAGTGCATTTGCAAGTGCAAGTCCTACATCATTATGACAATGAACATCAAGCGATGAAACGTTGGTATCGATATTCTCATGCACCATCTTAACCAAGTTGTACATTCCTTGTGGACGCATTATTCCAACCGTATCCGGAATGCTTATTCTTTCAATCCCTCGTGAATTCATTTCTTTGCACATTTCAATTAGGAATTGAGGATCCGTTCTACTTGCGTCCTCCATCGTAAAACGAGATTTTAATCCATGTGATTTTATGTAGTCTGCAACTTCAAGAGCTCTAATTTTGGCCTCCTCTCTTGATATCTTTAGTTTTGTAGCAAGATGGATGTCTGAAATGCCCATATAAGTTGCAACCCACGTTGCATTACAGTCAATTGCTACTTCTACATCGGATTTTAACGCCCTTACATGAGCTAAAATATCTGCTCCAAGACCTTGTTTGATTATCGTTTTGGTTGCTTCGAAATGATCATGTGAGATAACCGGACTAATTTCTATTTGATTTACACCAAACGAATCTAATAACCAAGCAATCTGAATTCTTTGTTTATTCGTAAATGAAATACCAGGATGTTGTTCACCCTCGCGAAGTGTTGAATCCAGTATACTGATCTCTTTCTCTTTTTTTGTTTGATTATATATGTTCGCAAAATGATTTGGATCATCCGAATTTAGCGACATTTTCACTGAATTAGTGCTTATTTCGAATACAATATAAATCTTTTCGGCTATTTAATAAGATTATTATGCTATGTAAGTGTTCTCAAAATAATCACGGTATCTGTATCAGATACACCTTCAATCCTTCTTATATCGTCAATACTGCTGTTTATTTCATTTATTGATTTGGCTGATATTATTACCGCGATATCATATTGACCAGTTATTTCATAGATAATCTTGACACCCGAAATGTTTTGAAGTTTAGATGCGACAGAGTTTGTATCAGTAGTTGAACTTACAGAAAGTAGTGTAATGGCGCTGGTTTTTTTACTCGCATTTTCTTCAATTGTAAATCTAGAGATTGAACCCTCATCAATTAGATTCTTAATCCTTCGTCTTATTGCAGATTCTGATAACCCCAATTCTTTTCCTATATCTACAAATGATTTTCTAGAATCCAATCGTAAGATCTCAAGGATCCTCTGATCAAACTCACTAATTTTTGACATTACGCCTCTTCTCCTCGAGACTCAAAATTTTATCCATTATTTCAATAGCTCTGCTCACCTGTTCTTTCTTCATCACTAAAGGTGGAAGGAGCCGTATTATTGTTCTTCCTGAATATAACATTAAAAGTCCATTTCTTATACCATCCATCAATATATCTCTTATATCAAAACGTGATTCTAATGCAAGCATCATGCCCATCCCTCTAACATCTCTGATGATGGGATGTTTTTCCTTTAACTCGATAAGTTTCTTTTTAAAATACGTCCCTGTATCTGAAGCCTTTGTTACCAAATCTTCATTTATTATTGTGTCTATTGTAGCACTCCCCGCAGAACATGCAATTGGGTTTCCAGCAAATGTTGAAGAATGTTCCCCCAAATTCATACACTTTGATATTTCGTCTTTGACAAATGTTACTCCTGTAGGAATCCCTGAGGCAATACCTTTTGCAATACACATTATATCAGGGACAGTAGTCCAATTTTGACCTGCCCACATTTTTCCGGTTCGTCCAAGCCCGGTCTGTATTTCATCAAAGATTAAAACTAATTTTTTTTCATTGCATATTTCTCTTACTGATTTCACGTACCCATCTGGAGGCATAATTATCCCAGATTCTCCTTGAATTGGTTCGAGAATTACGGTTCCAATACTTTCATCTATAGCATCAACAAGTGACGATATATCACCAAAAGGAACAAACTTTATTCCTTCTAATAAAGGGTAAAAGGATTTACGGTATTTGGAATTGTACGTTACAGATAATGCACCAAAAGTTTTTCCATGATAGCCACCGTACATAGAAATTATTCCGCTTTTTTGTGTAAATTTACGTGAAAATTTTAGTGCAGCTTCTATGGATTCAGCTCCACTATTACTAAAGAAAATTCTGCTTAGATTCTCTGGTGCTATTGACTTTAATTTTGAGAGAAACTGAAGTCTACTATCGTTATAGGTGGACATATGACATACCATGAGTTTGTTCATTTGCAAAGTTATTGCGTTTATTACATCTTTATTGCAATGTCCTATGATCGCTACACCGTAGCCTCCCATACAATCAATGTATTCTTTTCCAGCAGTATCCCATATTGTTGCACCTTGTGCTCTTTCAACACTAACAGGAAATCTTTGATATAGATTTATCAAAAAAGAATCTTCATTAGGAATCAACTTGAAATCACCGTACAGTCCTTATGATTTATTGCACAGGTAACTGGATTGGATACACGTCCTGATGAGATTATCACTTCTTTGGCCCCTAGTGATAGGGCTTCTGTACTTGCCAATATTTTTTTTTCCATTCCAAACCCTATTTTTGGCAGGTATTCTCTTGCTTGACTACTGTTAAGATTTTTTACCAATTTGTCATCTAAATACAAACCATTTACATTAGTAAGAAAAATTACTCTATCAGCCTTTAAGTTTCCAGCTATATATGCTGCCGCCCTGTCTCCATCCACGTTCAAAAATTCATAATTCTCACTAAGTGCTATGGGTGATATCACTGGTAAATAACCTTCATCCATCAATGTGTTCAAAAGCGTAGTTTCAACGGAACTAATTTTCCCAGTATATCCACCTTCGATAATCATCTTGCGTCCTTTTTCATTTAAGACGGTTAATTTAGTTTTTCTTATTGCCTTCAAAATATTATCATCTATTCCTGAAATTCCTACCGCTCTTATTCCTGCTTGTATTAGCATCCTCACAATTATCTTATTAATTTTTCCAGACATGACCATAGTGTAAATTTCAGCTGTTTCTTTGTCGGTGTATCTACTTCTTATACCTCCAGGAGAAACGATAAATCTCTGTTCTTTTCCAAGCTTTGTGGCTATATTGGTGACTTCATTACCTCCACCATGAACTAACACCATTTTTTCATTTAATGAAATTTGATGTATATCTTCAATTGTGGAAGGATGCAAGTCATAAAGTACACTGCCACCAAACTTTATGACTATCATACCGGTGTTAATGGTGTGTACATTAATCCATCAGTTTCACTATAACCACACATAAGATTCATATTTTGTACAGCAGAACCTGCAGCGCCTTTCATCAAATTATCCGAGGCTGACAGAGCCACGATACGGTTAGTATTTTCATCCATATCAAAGCCAACATCACAGAAGTTAGAACCTACCACAAATTTAGGATCTGGGAATTTGTAAAGCCCTTTTTTGTCTTTTATCAATCTAATGAAAGGTTCTTCTTTGTACGAATTTCTATAAACTTTCCATAACTCAATTTCTGACGTTGGTGCGTTAAGAAATAGATGATTTGTTGTTAGTATTCCTCTTACCAGATTAACCGCATGAGGACTCATACTTACCTTAATTTTTTCACCGGATAAAATGCTTAGTTCTTGTTCAATTTCACCTGTATGTCTGTGTTTAGTAGGTTTGTATGGTCTAATAACACCGTACCTCATTGCATGATGAGTACCTGAACTATCACTAGAACCTGCACCAGAAGATCCTATCTTACTATCTACTATTATATGATTAGTATCAATTAATTTATTCTCTATCAATGGCTTCAATGCTAAAAGTGATGTTACTGCCATACATCCAGGACATGAAACCAATTGCGCATCCTTGATTTCATTTCTATGCATCTCTGGTATTCCGTACACGGATTTAGAAAGTAAATCCGGGAAAGGATGTTTCCATCCATACCATTTAACATAGTCATCAGCATTCTTCAGTCGGTAATCCGCTGACAGGTCAATTATCTTTATTCCCGTACCATATAGATCCTTAACGATGTTTAACGCATTACCGTGAGGAACCGATACAAATACGAAATCACACTGATTCACCAACTTGTCTAATTCCATGGATGAAAATGTGAGATTTATGAAACCCTTTAGACTAGGATGTATTCTATGAACATACTCTCCTGCATTCTGTCTAGAGGTTAACACACTTAATTCAACATCCGGATGAACAACAAGCAGTCGTAAGAGTTCACCACCAACATATCCTGAAGCGCCAATTACACCTACCTTCATATCAAATTCTTCCTTTAACAAAATTTCTACTATGACATCTTATGAATTTTGTTATCAAAGACATAGCATTCGATTATTCAATTGACAAATAACTCTACAACTTGATCAATATACAAATCTATTTCGTAGACATCCTTACCAGATAGTCCGTCATTGCACCAGCAATGTCAGATTTACAAACCGCTGAAGCTCCCATAAACTCTACAGTATTGTTTAGCTCATGCACTAAATATCCTCTTTCGCTATCTTCCATGAGATCCACCCCTAAAATGCCGCTACCGATGGCCTTTGACGCTTTTAATACGATTTCTTGTAATTCTGAAGTCAATGGGGCTTCCTCTGTTCTGCCACCCATCGCAACATTGGTACGCCACTCATTTTCAGAAGAATACCTATAAACAGATGCAACAATCTCATCTCCTATCACAATGCATCTAATATCGCGAGACGGACGATCTATCAATTCTTGGAAATAATAAATCCTAGAAAATGAATTATCATTATCTTGTCTTGTCTCTAACAGCATTTCGGCCATTGATTGATCTTTTATTTGGTAAATACCACGTCCCCATGAACCAATTATTGGCTTAACTACAAGTGGATATCCTAATTTTTTCATACACTCTCTTGCTGATTCCGTGCTAAAGGCAAAACTAGTCTTAGGTGTTGGTACATTAGTCTTTTTCAAAACCATCGAAGTGATTAGTTTATTACCGCAGATTTCGCTAACATTAAAAGAATTTACAACAGATAATCCTGTCTGTTCTAGACAATAAGTTAAGTGTAAGCCTCTGTAATAACTGATCACACGCTGTAATATTATGTCACCAAATACAGGGTCATGTTTACTTGATTCAGTATCAAATACTAATGATTTCCCGTCCACCAGAGTAGCGTCGAAGCCTTTTTCTTTAATCTTGTTATATATTTTTTTTTCTTCAAATCTTATTTTATCATATATTATGCATATTCTAATCAACTATTGTCCCCAGTCTTCTCCGACTGATTCAGCCTCTTTCATCTCAACAGATTCTTGATTTTTAGATACAATTTCAAAATCGGTACCGCAATCTGGGCATCTTATAATTTCGCCAACCATGGAATCCTGAGGTATATTCAGTTCAGCACCACAATCTTTACAATCTTTTTTCATTTCTATTTTTCTCCCTTCCTTTCTGTGGATAAATTCTTTGATAATCTATTAGCAATAACTGTTTCCATTCCCCATAACTCTATAAAACCTTTTGCAAGGTTTTGATCAAATATGGACTCTGAGGCATATGTCGCAAGTGTCTGTCTGTATAATGAATTTATAGATTTTCTTCCGACTACTTTCAACGATCCATTTTGCATTTTCATTCTTACTTTTCCTGTAACTCTATTTTGAGTTGACTCTATAAACCTATCCAAGTCCTCTCTAAGAGGATCGAACCATAATCCAGAATAAACCATCCAACTCCATTGATCATCCACAATCTGCTTAAACCGTAATTCATGCTTGGTTAAAATTAGTTGTTCCAAATCCTTGTGAGCTTCTATTATTGTGTGCGCTGCAGGAGCTTCATATATTTCTCTTGACTTGATTCCAACAACTCTGTCTTCAATATGATCAATTACACCAATTCCATGTCTGCCCACCTTGATATTCAAATATGTAATTATGTCCATCAAACTCATTTTTCGATTGTCAACTCCTACGGGTGTTCCCTTTTCAAATTCTAGTTCTAAATATTCGGCAGGAATATCTTCAAGTTTAACCAAACTAAAAATTTCTTCAGGAGGTTCAAGCCAAGGATCCTCCAATATTCCTGCTTCTATAGCTCTCCCCCACATATTCGTGTCCGTACTATATTTTTTAATTTCTTCTTTAAGTGGAACATTGTTTTTTTTAGCGTATTTGATTTCGAGATCCCGTGTAAGGTTCATTTCTCTTATAGGGGCAATAATCCTGATGCTTGGATCTATACAGGACATTGCAATATCAAATCTTACTTGATCATTTCCTTTTCCAGTGCATCCATGTGCTACTGCGGTTGCATTCTCCTGAGCAGCTATCTTCATTATTTTATCTGCGATTAAAGGACGTACCAATGCGGTAGCAAGAGGGTATTTTCCTTGATAAAGACCATTTGCCTTTATTGATCTGCTAACATATTTTTCTGCGAATTCCTTTTTTGCGTCAATATTAATATGCTTTATAGCCCCAAGAATTTTTGATTTTTTTCTTATTTCATCAAAATCATCTTCTTGTCCACAATCAATAGTAGCTGTAATTACATTCATGTTATGATTATTTTGAATGTATTTTACACATACAGAAGTATCCAATCCTCCAGAGAAAGCTAAAACGACCTTTTTTTTGGACATAACTAATGCAACCGATATAATAATGGACTTATATTTTTTGGTTAATCCTAGATAATCATATCTAAAATATGAAAACTATTAAAACACACATGATCAATAATTCTGTATGCAGTATGGGTATAATTTTGAGGAAGTAAAACAAAAGGTATATTCTGCGTTATCTGAAAACTATGCCGGTTTGTCTGGAATTGAATTAGCGTCAAAGACCAAAATAAATCGAATGACCCTAACAAAATACTTGAATCTAATGCTTGCACAAGGATTAATTAGAAAAAAAAAATTGGAACAGTTAATGTATGGTCTTTGGATAAAGAAGCTCTACACATTGAATTTCCACTCAATATTCACAATTTAGAACAAAAATTTTTAGATTGTCTGATTCAAGGAAACGAATCACAGGCAAAAAACATAATTTCTAATTTATTATTTTCAACGATATCAAAAGAGAGAATTTTATTTGATATTATTTTACCAACTTTGAATATAATAAATAATATGTACGACAGAGGAAAAATAAGTGAAAGTGAGAAATTATTAATTTTTACTACAGCTTTAGATCTTGCATTGATGACAAAATTGGTTTCTACAATAGATACTCCACAACTAAAAGCATACTCGATAATCGTTTCTGGATCCGAAGAGGCCACTTACCAAGCTAGAATCGGTTCTGTAATATTTCATTTGATGGGATGGCATTCTTTGTATTTGGGTAATGTTGAAAGTAAGATAGATCCTTTTTTCGATATTGATATTCAAAGGCTTATTATTAAGAAATTAAGAAATGTGGATGGACTAGCGGTGATCCTGATATTTTCTTTTAATGGAAACACCTTGAAATTTTTGTCCAATGCTATTATGACATTAAAGAGCAAGCTTGGAGGTGATTTAAGAATAGCTATATATACAAATAATGATCTCTTGCAAGTATCACAGGACATGTATGTTGACTATACAACTACCGAATTGAAATCACTTATTGATTGGGCAAAAGAGGAATATCGCAACTCTTTATCTTAGCGAATAATCTTATTGTTCAGTTATTAAATTGAGAGATAGAATAATTAATCTAGTCTAAGGATTTTGTAATGAAAATATAACGATATTCCGTGAATTTGATTATCATATTATTTTACATGATGTTTTATGGGCTATCGACATTTATTGCATATTGAAGTGGGCCGAAAGAGATTAACGTAATTTTTCATGTGGATCTCCAGAAAACTTGAAATAACTTAGAGGGATCAATTATACATGAATAATTCTAATACGAATTTACTTTTAGCTTTCTTAATGTTATTCACTGTATTATTATCAACCACCTCCCATCAGCTATCACTAACAAGTAATGTTTATGGGAAATCAGACAATGCTAATGGTGGAAATAGTGACGATAAAGGATCTAACGGCAATGGACCTAAAGATCATGGATCTGACGGCGATGATGGATCTGACGGCGATGATGGATCTGACGGCGATGATGGATCTGACGGCGATGATGGATCTGACGGCGATGATGGATCTGACGGCGATGATGGATCTGACGGCG
>Ga0184635_10000226_pt1 | contig 12861 bp, 2 predicted proteins | sample PLM3_30_b2_FD_133147 | JGI IMG/M metagenome (GOLD analysis project Ga0184635, IMG submission 133147) | Groundwater sediment microbial communities from an aquifer in East River, Colorado, USA - PLM3_30_b2 | ecosystem: Environmental > Terrestrial > Soil > Riparian zone | place: USA: East River...
CTCGGTGCGCGGCGCCACTACGGCTTCGCTCACGCTGACGAACGTCCAGCCGGCGCAGGCGGGCAATTATGCGGTGGTGGTGAGCAATGCGGCGGGCAGCGTGACCAGCTCCAACGCCCTGCTGACCGTGACGCCGATCCTTCCGCTGGCGGAGGCCTTGGACACTCCGGGTTGGGTCTGGACCACGAGCGACTCTGCGCCGTGGGTGGGGCAACCGACCGTTACGCACGATGGGGTGGACGCGGCGCGCAGCGGGGCGGCGGGCGACGATGACTCCAGCTCCCTGCGAACCAAAGTGACCGGGCCGGGCACAGTCAGCTTCTGGTGGAAGGTTTCCTCGGAGACCAATAACGACAGCTTGAGATTTTACGTGGGCGACTCGGAGCAGGCACGCATTTCCGGAGACGTCGATTGGGAGCAGCGGACCTTCGCCGTGCCCTCTGGCTCTCATGAGTTGAAATGGAAATTCAAGGATCGAGGAACGACTGGGCAGGACCGGGGCTGGGTCGATCAGGTTGAATTTGTTTCCAGTCCCGGCAGAGCTGCTCAGCCGCTTTTCAGTCCCATTGTGGCGAACGTTACGGTCGCCAGCGGCAAGGTCGTCTTAGCCTGGGGAGCTAAGCCAGCTAAAGCTTATCAAGTCCTCTATATAGACAGCCTCTCGGAAACGGAATGGAAGGTACTGGCGGCAGACGTGATGGTGACGGGCTCCAACGCCAGTCTCGAGGACGGTGTGGCGGGACGGCCGCAGCGGTTTTACCGGATTGTCGAGTATTGATCGGCACCCGTTCAGAAAATTCATCGCTTGTGGCGCTGGCTCCACCCGGCCGGTTTGTCCCGTCCGTCGCCGGCCCGTTCATTGTTAAAGTATGTGCAAGATCCATTTGATTTTATTGGCGGCCTTGCTGGTCGGCCGGCCGGTCACGTTTGCCTCGACCATCAGTCTCACAGAAGCTCAACGTGTGAAGCTCGCCAAGGAGGTTATGTCAGAGCCCGAAGTCAAAAAGCTCTTTCGCACACTCCAACACGAGGCCGATGCCAGCGTCAACGATCAGGGCAGACCCATCGCTCACATCCGCACCGCGGGCAGGCTCGATACGGACCCTCTCAAACAAGAGTCCCGCGCCAGCCTGGAAGACATGAGAAAACTCTACGCACTGGGCTACGCTTACGCGGCCACGACCAATCGCGCGTATGGCGCGGCAGCGCGGCGAATCATCCTGAGTTGGGCCCAAGTTAACCAGCCGTCCGGCGTCCCGGTTGACGAAACCAAGCTTGAGCCGTTGTTGGTCGCCTATGACCTGACACGCCCGGTCTTTTCCAGCGGAGAAAGGACGATTGTCGAGGACTGGTTGCGCAGGATGGCGAGCCTGGAACTCCAGAGCGCGCGGACAAACTCGGTGACGGCGATGAATAACTGGAACAGTCATCGCTTGAAAATTGTCGGACTCATCGCCTTCTTGCTGGAAGATCAAAAGCTCATTGAGGAGGCGGTGCGCGGATTCAAGAAGCAGGTCGAGGTCAATCTGTATCCGGACGGCTCGAGCTTTGATTTTCATCAGCGCGATGCGTTGCGTTACCATTGTTACGACCTCGAACCGTTATTGGTCCTGGCGATTGCCGCTCAGCAAAATGGCATTGGCCTCTACAGCTACCAGGCCACCAACGGCGCGTGCCTTGCGAAAGCGGTGAGCTTTCTGGTGCCGTATTGCGATGGCACGAAAACTCATGCCGAGTGGGTGCACTCCAAAGTCAAATTTGACCGACAGCGGGCCGTAGCGGGAGAGGGGGGCTTTTCACCGGGAGCGGCCTTCAACCCCAGCGAAGCTCGGGAGGTTTTCGAATTGGCTTCCTTTTTTGATAAGGGTTACGCCCCGTTGGCTCTGCGACTGTTTGCTCGCGGCGCCCTTGAATATCCAAGCTGGCAGGCGGTGCTGAACAAAGTTCGCAAGCATGGGTGAAAACGCTTGGCCGAAACCGCCCAAAACCGGAACCAATTGATGGACGAAAGAATGCCCAGCCGCCCATGAGCCGCCTTCGCCTGATCGTATTGTTCGTCGCTGCCGTGTTCCTCGGTGCCTTATCCGCGCGCGCTGACGAGTTCGATACGCTGCGTTTGAAATGGCGCGACATGCTCACCATGGGCGCCAACGCGAACCCAGCCGACTCCAGTTACTCCGAGTGGATTTTCAGTATCGAAAGCGTGGCGCAGAATCACTGGAGTTCGATGAAAACGAATTCGACCCGGACCTGTCTGTGGTCCGATCTGAATCAGTTGGGCACGCGCTCCGCGGATATCACCGGGACTTACGAGCGGCTGCGAGCGATGGCAATGGGGCACGCCGTCCGCGGCTCGATCCTGGAGGGCAACAGCGGTCTGCGCCTCGCCATCATCAGCGGCCTCGACTGGATGGGCGCCAATTATTACAGCGAAACCAAAACGGAGTACGACAACTGGTTCGACTGGGAAATCGGCGTGCCGCTGAACCTGAACGACATCACTGTGCTGCTCTACGATAACCTCACGAGCGCGCAGATCGCCAATTACATGGATGCGGTCAACCACTTCACGCCGACTCCGGATCTGACGGGAGCGAATGAGGTGTGGAAGGCGTCCGTCGTCGCCGTGCGCGGGGCGATTGTGAAAAGCAGCGCCAAGCTGGTTTCAGCGCGCCAGGCGCTCAGCGACGTCTTTCCGTATGTGACGAGCGGCGACGGTTTTTACGCCGACGGTTCATTCGTGTTCCACTCGTTCTTCCCTTACAACGGCGGCTACGGCGCCCAATTAATCGAGACCCTCGGCCCGCTCATGCAGTGGTTGAAGGGGTCGAGTTGGGAAGTCACCGATCCGATGCAGGCGAATCTGTTCCGCTGGATCCATGATTCGTTCGAGCCGTTCATTTACAAAGGCGCCATGATGCAGATGGTCGCGGGCCGCTACTACACGCGGCGGGACGACGACCATCTCGACGGGCACAATGGCATGGGTTCGATTCTCCGCCTCGCCCAGTTCGCGCCGCCGACCGATGCGGTGGCTTACCGGCGGCTCATCAAATATTGGCTTCAGACGGACACGTATCGGAATTTTGTCGAGACGCAAACGCCGCCTTTCAATGTCTGGGCGCAGGAGGTTTTGAGCGACCCCAACGTGGCGCCGAGCGGCGAATTGGTGCGGCACTACCAGTTTCCGCGTACGGATCGCGTTGTGCATTTGCGGCCTGGCTGGGGCTTCGGACTCGCCATGTCATCGAGTCGAACCGGCAATTTCGAGTCCATTCGCGGCGAGAACGTTCGCGGCTGGTACACCGGTGATGGCATGACCTATCTCTACAACTCCGATCTTGCGCAGTTCGCTGACAAGTTTTGGCCTACGGTCAACCCGTATCGTCTGCAGGGCACGACAGTGGATAATCAGACGCGGACCAATGCTTCGGGCGCCAATTATCTCAGTCCCAACAATTGGGTGGGCGGAGCCTCGATTCAAAATCTCTACGGCGTGTCCGGCATGCAGCTCAATGCGTGGAACAGCACCCTGGCGGCGAAAAAATCGTGGTTCATGTTAGACGACGAAGTCGTCTGCCTGGGCGCAGGCATCACCGGCACGGACAACCGGACCGTCGAAACGATCGTCGAAAACCGCCGGCTCGCCGGCTATGGCAACAACGCTCTCACGGTCAACGGGGCGGCCAAACCCGCCTCCGTGGGGTGGTCGGAAATCATGGCCAACACCTCGTGGGTGCACCTGGCGGGCAATGTGCCGGGGGCGGACATCGGCTACTTCTTTCTGCAGCCATCCACCGTGAAAGCCATGCGCGAAGCACGTTCGGGATCGCTCTATGACCTCAACACCGCTTACGGTTCGACCAATTTGTCCACGCGCAACTTTCTCACGCTTTGGTTCGATCATGGAGTGAGTCCGTCGAACGCCGCGTATGCCTACGTGCTGTTGCCGAACCAAACTGCCGCGCAAGTCGCCCGCTACGCTTCCAACCCACACATCGCTGTGCTGGAAAACTCCACGCGCGCCCAGGGCGTGAAGGAAATGACGCTGGGAATTACGGCCGTGAATTTCTGGAGGGACGGCACGAACCGTTTGGGCGTCATCACCGTGGATCGGAAGTCATCGGTGATCTTGCGCAACGACGGGACCTTCCTGGAACTGGGCGTCTCGGACCCAACGCAAACCAACAGCTCCGTCATCAACCTTGAGATCAATGTCCCGGCCTCGGGTGCGCTGTCGGCGGATGCCGGCGTGAGCATTGTTCAGTTGAGTCCGACGATTAAGCTGGTGGTGAATGTCAACGGCGCCGGCGGACAGGCCTCGCACGCCCGGTTCTTCGTCGGCCCGGTGCAGACGGTCTCGCTCCCGCCCGCGGCGGACGCCTACGTGCAAAATGGCGATCAGACCAACACGAACTTTGGCGCGTCCCAGACGCTCGCAGTCAAAGCCGCCGCCACGTCTCTCGGGCGCGAAACTTACCTGCGTTTCGACTTGCCGCCCGCACCGGGGATGATTTTCAACGCGACGTTGCGGCTGGTTCCCATCACGGTCAACGACCTGGGACTAAATCACGCGCTGGCCTTCGTCTCGGACAATTCGTGGGCGGAAACGGGCGTCACCTGGAGCAGCAAGCCGCCCTCCGGTCCCGAATTCACGCGCTGGCCGCTGCCCTCGGCGGGCACTCCCGTGGAGATAGCCGTAACCTCGTTGGCGCAACAGTCCGCTGCGGCTGATGGGAAGCTCTCGTTCCGCGTTTACAGCACTGGCACTCCACCGCCCACAAACGGATACGCCGCTTACGCGTCGAAAGAAAACGGCGCGGTCGCCAGCCGGCCCCAACTCATCCTGAACCTCGGCCGGGTGCCGCCAACCGTGGTACTGAACAGCCCGGCCAATGGTTCTGTGTTTGACGCGCCCGCTACTCTCTCGCTCGGGGCCGATGCGCAAGCTCCGGGCAGTTCCGTCACCGCCGTGGATTTTTATAGCGGTTCAACGAAGCTGACGGAGCTTAGCGCCTCACCCTACGCGTTCACGCTCACAAACCTCGCCGCGGGCAAATGTACCCTTACCGCCATTGCCACCGACATCAGCGGATTGATGTCCACCAGTGCGCCAGTCACCATCGCCGTTTACAATCCGCAGCCACTCGGTCGCGGCACGGGCCTGATCGGTGACTATTATATGAATCAGAATCTTACCGGTCTGACGCTGACGCGCACCGATCCGACAGTGAACTTCGATTGGGGGTTTGCGGCGCCGGCACCGTCCTTCCCGGCAGACCGTTTTTCGGTCCGTTGGACCGGCAAGCTGCAGGCGCAACACGCCGGCGTTCACCTCTTTCACGCCGTTTCGGACGAGGCGGTTCGCCTGTGGGTCAACGGCCAACCGCTTATCGATCACTGGACCGCTCACAGCGCGACCGAAGACACGGGCGCCATTTCTCTCGTGCCTGGGCAGTACTACGACATCGCCCTGGAATATTTCGACTACGTCGGAACGGCCGTGGCGCAATTATATTGGACCCAGCCCGGCGGGACGAAGGAGATTATTCCGCAAACGCAGCTCTATCCCGCCGCCAGCGGCCTGAGAGGCGCCTACTTCTCAGGCACGAACTTCGCGCGGTCTGTGTTCACCCGCATTGACGGCGCCGTGAATTTCTCGTGGGGCGACTCGTCGCCGGACCCCGCGCTGCTTCCCGGCAGCTTTTCGGTGCGTTGGACCGGCAGAGTGCGGGCGAATCAAAGCGGCCCTCATGCTTTTTACACGCGGAGTGACGACGGCGTACGCCTCTGGGTGAACAATCAAATCGTCATCAGCAACTGGACCGTGCACACGGCGACGGAAAACAGCGGCACGATCAATCTTGTCGCGGGGCAATACTATGACCTCACGCTGGAATACTTCGATAATTCCGGTGACGCGACCGCGGTGCTGATGTGGGCGCCGCCGGGCGAGTCCAAGCAAGTCATTCCTGAAAGCAGTCTCACTCCAAACCAAAACAACGAGCCGCCAGCGCTGGCCGCAATCCCGAAACTGATCGTCACCCCCGGCCACTCGCTCACGTTCCCGGTGACCGCCACCGACGCGGACACACCGGCCCAGTCGCTGACCTTCTCGCTCGACCCCGGCGCGCCGCCCGGAGCCAGCATCATTCGCACTAACGGCCTCTTCACCTGGACTCCGGCGCCCACCCAGCCGCTGGGAAGCTACAGTGTCACGGTGCGTGTCACGGACAACGGCGCGCCTGTGATGACCGATGCGCAGACTGTCAACATTAACCTCAAGGCCGATTTTACGTCCCAACCTGCGCTCACCATCAGTCGTTCCGGCAGCAATGTGGCCCTGAGTTGGCCGATTGAAGCGGGTTCGTTCCAGCTTTACACGACGGCGAACCTGTCGCCGTCAGCCACATGGACCCATGTGTCCAGCACGCCAGCGGTTTCCAATGGCCAGTGCGTGGTGTCGCTCCCTGCGTCAACAAATCCCGCCGGCTTCTTTCGCTTGCAGACGCAGTGACACCGAGAGTTGGAGGGCTTAAATGGACCGGCAATTTTCGCCCGACGGCAGCTCTCCTGTGCTATGCGATACGATGCCTTCGGCCAGGAAACAGCGAGCCAGCGATGCTTGCTCGAAGCTCGTATTGCCGATACGACGATTCCCTAACGGCTCTTAGGCAAATCTCCGATCCGCTTTCTACTGGAAGGCCCCTTGTTGGACGGCGGCAGGGACTCCTACCCTTGCGCGATGGTCCATGTGGCTTCAATCCACGTCGTAACGAGACTAGTGTGTTCGTGCCCGCCTTGCGCCCGCCGACTTCGCTCATGCTCAAGGTGACGGAGCTATGCCAAAGAGAGTGATCTTCGGTGTCCCCCCGCGAACTTTCACGGTGACAAGCATTCTGCGTGCTGTTCTGCGCCGGGCCGACGCACCCACCTTCTTGCTCAGCGGTCGCACACTGCTGACGACACTGGCCGTTTTTCTTGTTTTTGCGGCGGCAGCGCGGGGACAGTCGAATGGCGTTTTCCGCGAGATCTATCAAGGCATCAGCGGCAGTTCGCTGCAAGCTTTCACCAACAACTCCAATTTCCCGAACTTTCCTGCGGCCACGGAAATCGTCACCAATTCCTTCGAGACACCGAGGAACTCCGGCGACTACTACGGGGAACGTCTCCGCGCGCTGCTCGTGCCGCCGGTGACCGGCACTTATGTGTTCTGGATTTCGGCGGATGACACAGGGGCACTTTTTTTGAGCAGCGATGAAAGCGCGCTCAATAAGTTCCAGATCGGATTTGTGACGAACGCGCTTTACCGGGCGTGGTACTCTCAACCGACGCAGCAATCGACCAACGTCTTCCTGGAAGCCGGCCGGGGCTATTACGTTGAAGCTCTGCACAGCGCAGGGAGCGGAGACGATTCGCTCTCCGTGGGCTGGAAACTGCCCGGCGGCGCGCTGGAACAACCCATTCCAGACTTCCGGCTCAGACCCTTCGGAATGGCTGCCACCACGCCTCCAGTGATTACCAGTTCGCCGACCAACGTGACCGTGCTTGAAAACTCTCCGGCCCTCTTTCGTGTGGGCGTGAGCAATCTGGACGCGGTCAATTACCAGTGGCAGCGCAATGGAACGAACCTGGCTGGTGCGGTGAGCGCCAGTTACACGATCCTACAGGCCAGCACGAACAACAACGGCGCGCGCTTTCGCTGCCTCGTCAGCAACAGCCTCGGCAGTCAAACCAGCGCCGAGGCGACGCTGACCGTCGTCACTGACTCCGAGCCGCCGTCGCTCTTCAGTGCGGCCAATATTAATCCCAACACGGTCCAAATCGTCTTCAGCGAGGCCGTGGAACCCGCGGGTGCTACGAGCGTCTTCAATTACTCGATCAACAACGGCGTCTTCATCCCGGTGGCGGGGTTCGGAGCCTCGGCTCGGACGATTAACCTGACCACGTCGCCTCTCCTTCGAGGCAGCAGCTACACGCTCACGGTCAGCTACGTGCGCGACCGCTCCGCCGCCCGGAACATCATCGCGCCGAACTCGCAGCAGACCTTCACCGCGCTGCTTAAGGGAATTTACCGCGAAGTATTTACGGCCATTCCTGGCAGCGCCGTCTCCGACCTCACCAACAACCCAGCTTTTCCGAACAATCCGTCCGGTGCCGAGCTCCTCACGAACCGTTTCGAGACGCCCAATCGCATCCTGAATAACTACGGACAGCGTTTGCGCGCGCGCGTTCTTCCGCCAGTGACTGGGAATTATAGGTTCTGGGTGGCGGCGGATGACTCGGCGGTGTTGCTGCTCGGCACTAGCGACACGCCCGCCAGCGCCCGGCAGATCGCGTCTGTCTCACCAGATACTTCGGTGGCTGCGCGGCAGTGGGATGTTCAGCCGAACCAAAGATCAGCCATTATCTCGCTCGTGGCTGGCCAGCAGTACTACATCGAGGCGCTGATGCAAAGCTCGGTTTCCGTCGAGTTGCCTCCTGATCATCTGGCCGTGAGCTGGCAACTTCCAGACGGTTCGTTTGAAGAACCCATTCCCGCCGTGCGCCTGACGCCGTACGGCATGAATCCGCCGCTCATTTCGACGCAACCTGCCAACGCCTCTGTCGTCGAAGGCTCGACTTCGACGTTCGTTGTGACCGTGAGCAACTTGGATCCAATCAATTTCCAATGGCAACAGAATGGATCGAACATTCCCGGTGCGACCAACAACATTTACACCGATCCGGCAGCGACGCTTGCCGAAAATGGCTCCACGATCCGGTGCGTTTTGTGGAATGTGGTTGGGTCAACCAACACCGTCGGCGCCATTCTAAACGTCACAGCCGACATGACGCCGCCGACTCTCGCGGACGTGTACAACAGCGCTTCGAACCGAGTGGTGGTCTTTTTCTCTGAACCCGTGGGCGCTGCGACGGCGACGAACTTCGCCAACTACAGCATTGCTGGCGTGAACGTGTCTGCCGCTGTATTGCGGGACAGCCGCTCGGTCACACTGACCACCACACCGCTGGTCATGGGCAGCACGTACACGCTCACGGTGAACGGCGTGCGCGATCGCGCCGCCACTCCCAACACCATCGCGAGCAATTCGCAGCGCACTTTTGTGGCAGCCGACTTCTTCCCGCAGGACATCGGTCCCCCGCCCGTGGCTGGAGCGCTTACCTTCGCCGAAAAGGGGGTGAACGTTGTCGCCAGTGGCACCGGGCTCAGCGGTACGAACGACCAGTTCAACTTCAGCTATCAGCAGCGCCGGGGCGATTTTGACGTGAAGGTGCGGGTGCAACGACTCGACTTTTTGGACATGTGGAGCATGGCCGGTCTGGTGGCGCGCGAGGACCTGAACACCAACAGTCGTTATGCCGGTGTGTTTGGCACACCCAGCGCTGCTGGCACGTTCTTCCAGTATCGCGCGAGCGTTGGCACCAGCGCGGAATCTTCGGGGTCGTTTCCGGTCAACTATCCCTACACTTGGCTGCGCCTCCAGCGTGTCGGTGGCACGCGGTTCAATGGCTATGCCAGCCTGGATGGCCAGACCTGGACGCAGCTTGGCTCAGTGACCCTAGCCTTGCCGTCCACGATCTATCTTGGTTTTGCCGTCTCAAGTCATAGCCCCTCACAAACTGTGGTCGCGCAGTTCCGCGACTTCAGCGACAGCACCGGTGAAACCACGGGCGTGTTGCCGTTGGCCACCGAGCCGCTTGGCCCGTCGAATCGGCGCACTGGTTTGGCGTTTACGGAAATCATGTATCATCCGGCGCCGCGCACGGATGGACGCAGCATTGAGTTCATCGAGCTATACAACTCGAACCCGTTCTACGAAGACCTCGGCGGCTACCGCATCTCCGGTGACGTGGGCTACATCTTCCCGCCTGGAACCATCCTGCAGGGCGGCGCGTTTCTGGTTATCGCCCGCAACCCGGCAGACCTTCAGGCCGTGTACGGCATCTCGAACGTGATCGGGCCGTACGCGAACAACCTTTCGAACAGCAAAGGCACCGTGCGCTTGCGCAATCGGGCGGATGCGATCCTGCTGGAAGTAAACTACGACAGCAAACCGCCTTGGCCGGTGGCGACCGATGGCGCAGGCCACTCGCTGGTCCTTGCCCGCCCGTCTTACAGCGAGGACAACGTCAAAGCGTGGGCGCAGAGCGACGCCATCGGCGGCTCCCCCAGCCTGGTGGACGGCGTGGGGTTCGCACCGTTGCGCAACGTGGTCATCAACGAGTTTCTCGCTCATACTGATCTGCCGGAGGTCGATTACGTCGAACTTTACAACCACAGCACTTTGCCGGTGGATTTGTCCGGATGCTGGTTGAGCGACGATCCGGGCACGAATAAATTCCGCATTCCGAACGGCACAACCATTGGCCCGACGGGCTTCGTCTATTTCACTGAAACCGCGCTCGGTTTTGCGCTGAGCTCCGACGGGGAAGCCATCTACCTTGTGAATTCAAATCGGACGCGGGTGGTCGATTGCATTTCGTTCGAAGGTCAGGAAAACGGCGTTGCGACCGGCCGCTATCCGGACGGCGCGCCGACCTTCTCGCGGCTCGCGGCCAAAACTCCCGGCACTCCCAACGCTCCGCTCCGCCTGGAGAATGTCGTCATCAACGAAATCATGTTCCACCCCGTCACCGAAGATGAGAATGATGAGTTTGTGGAGCTTTACAATCGCAGCGCCAGCCCAATCAATCTGGCGGGCTGGAGCTTCACTGACGGCATCGACTTCATCTTCCCAGCGAACACCGTCATCCCGGCGAACGGCTACCGGGTCGTGGCCAGGAATGCCGCGCATTTGCTGGCGAATTATCCGAATCTCAACACCGGCGACACAGTGGGGAGCTTCAGCGGTGGGCTGAACAATTCCGGCGAGCGGCTCGCCCTCTCCATGCCAGACTACAACGTGACGACCAACGGCGGCGTGGTGAAAACCAACGTCTTCTACATCATCGTGGACGAAGTGACTTATGGCAAAGGAGGGCGCTGGGGCACTTGGGCCGACGGCGGCGGCAGCAGCCTCGAATTGACTGACCCACGCAGCGACAACCGGCTGCCGTCCAATTGGGCTGACAGCGACGAAACAGCCAAGAGCACCTGGACCACGATCACCGCCAGCGGCACGCTCGATAACGCCGACGGTTCGAGCAGCCTGAATAACTCGCTGCAGATTTACTTGATGGATAGTGGCGAGTGCCTCGTGGACAGCGTGTCGCTGACCATCGCCGACAGCGGAAACCTTGTGACGAATTCAGACTTCGAAAGCACCAGCATCAACAACTGGGTCTTTCAGGGCGACCACATGTTCTCCCGGATTGAGTCGCCGGGCTACTCCGGCTCGAAATCGCTGCACATCATTGCCCACAATCGCGGTGACCCCGTCGCCAACCGCATCTACACACTGCTGGATCAGAATTACACCACCAACGTCACCGGCACGATTTCGGCCAAGGTGAAATGGCTGCGGGGCAGGCCGGAGATTCTCTTGCGCCTGCGCGGCAATCATCTCGACTTGCCTGGCGTGATGACCATCCCAAAAAATCTCGGCACACCGGGCTCGCGCAACAGCCGTTATGTGGCAAACGCGGGGCCGGCGATGACCGACGTCATACATAATCCCGTACTGCTTGCGGCCAACCAGCCCGTGACGGTGACGGCGCGAGTGCATGACCCGGATGGCATCGCGTCGGTGCAGTTGCTCTATCGGGTCGATCCCTTTGGCTCACCAGTGACAGTGACGATGGTGGACAATGGCACGGCGGGCGACGCAGTGGCGCGTGACGGCGTTTACTCCGGAACGATTCCGGGCCAGGCGAACGACGCGCTGGTCGCGTTTTACGTCCAAGCGACCGATGGCTTCTCGCCTGCCGCCACGACGCGCTTTCCGACCGACGCGCCGGCGCATGAGTGCCTGGTCCATTTTGGCGACTCGCAGCCGTTCGGGGCCTATGGCACTTATCGCTTCTGGCTGACGCGAGCGAGTTATAACCAGTGGTTGAGCAATCCAAAGCTGAGCAACGAAGGAAACCCGGGCACCTTTGTCTATGGGAACTTCCGCGTCATCTACAACGCGAGTGACCGTTTCGGCGGCAGTCCGTTCCACGCAGACCTCCTGGATACTCCAGATGGAACCAACTGCGACTATTACATTGAAGTCCCGTCTGATGACAAGTTTCTCAATACCACTTCTTTCACGCTCCAAACGCCGGGCAACTTCGGTCGTGACGCCACGGGCCAAAACGAGCAGACGGCATACTGGATGGCGAAAGAATTGGGCCTGCCGTACCTCTATCGCCGCTCCGTCAACGTCTTCTTCAACGGCCTCCACCGCGGTTTCATTTACGAAGACACGCAACAGCCGAACAGCGATTACGACGTCGAGTTTTATCCTGCCGACGTCGATGGCGACCTTTACAAGGTCCAGTACGATTTCGAAACCACCGACGACACGGTCGGCCACAGCACCGCTCCCGCCAGCCTCCGGATTTTTACCACCACCGGCGGCGTCAAGAAGCTGGCACGTTACCGCGAGACCTTCACCAAGCGCGCGGTCGAAGGCTCGCCCTACAACTACGCGAATCTGCTCAATTTGGTGGACGTGATGAACACCTCGGCCACGGGCGAGGGCTACGTGGCGGACGTGTTCCCCGCCGTGGACATCAAGGAGTGGATGGGTGTGTTCGCCCTGGAGCGCATGTGGAATAATACCGACCTTTACGGGAACCAAAAGCAGTCCGGCAACCCCGGCGGACAGAACGCCTACATTTACAAACCGAATGGAGACTCCTGGAAATTCCTGATGTGGGATGTGGACTTCTGTTTTTCGAGCTTGCCGACTGATTACCTGTTCAACTTCACAG